>ERZ869936.1268-NODE-1268-length-18685-cov-17.130542_pt1 | contig 18685 bp, 14 predicted proteins | sample MGYA00520876_ERZ869936 | MGnify/ENA primary metagenome ERZ869936 (study PRJEB32218, sample SAMN09650985) | biofilter metagenome | isolation source: enrty point of leading RO module | place: Saudi Arabia: Thuwal, RO plant located on Red Sea | collected 2016-02-17...
AGCAGCAGCGGGTCGCCATCGCGCGGGCCATCGCCAAGCGGCCCGACGTCCTGCTTTGCGACGAACCGACCGGCGCTCTCGACGTGAACACCGGCATCGTCGTACTGGAGGCGATCGACCGCGTCAACCGCGAACTCGGCACAACGACCGCCGTCATTACACACAACGCCGTCATTTCCCAAATGGCCGACCGCATCATCTCACTCTCCAACGGCCATATCGCGGGAGTGGAAGTCAACTCGCAAAAAATCCCGGTTCGCGACCTGGTGTGGTAAGCGTCACACCGTTTCGAGTCCTGACGACGACGTGAGCGGACCCACTTCGGTTTTATCGGCCAACTAATGCTGCCACAGCGTGAGTGAGCGAGCACACATCTGTAATCCAACATGCGAACGCATAGAATCAAATCTGGTTCCTCGATGTGAGCACATTCGTCAAACATGAGATCGATGATTTCACTCATCGTCTGAATTGAGCACCGACATGGACGCTCGCGAGCGTATCCTCACAGACTTGCGCCAATCGTCGCTTCGCGTCTTTGCTGGACCAAGTGAAGATGACGAAAGGTACTGGGAAGACGTCACGATTCTTCGCACGTGCATCATCCGACTGGAGCGCGGCGACGACTCCGCGTGGCTGGAATTCCTGAAACGAATCAGTGAGCGCGGGAGGTTGGCGGTGTCGATCCGCGAATTCCTCTTAGAACGTGGGTATCTGTACTCGGACTCTGAGACATGGCAATTGCGCATTGCGTCATTTCCAGAAGGGACAGATCCTTTGTCGGCGGAGGATGCCGACGCACTGTTGAAGTGCCTCACGGTGGAACATGTGACAACACCGATCTCTGACGAATTGCCGTCAGTGCGAAAACTGAGTCGATCAGAGATCATGTATATGGAGTACAAAGGCGGAGCAGTCACAGGTCCCGCCCGCATCGGGCGAGTCACCTTCTCAAAGTCTCGAAAGACAATTTACTACAAGGACTGCAAATTCCAGTCTCTCAAGGGAGTTGGGCACTTGGCCAACTTCGAAGACGTACAGAACGGCGGCTGGTACTGGATATCCAGGTGTCGTGTGGACGGCCAGGATACGTTGTATCCCGGAGTCGTCGAGATCGACGACGATGTTCGCGAAGAGTACTGGACGAGAATTCGCAATCGCCCGGACCTCATTAACGCCTCATCATTTCGTTCTGAAGGCAAGTACTCAAAACGGCGGCCGCAACCGGGAAAGCCGAATCACCCGGCAACCGGGCCTCGCTAAACCGCTGCGGGAGAGGTGAGCATTGCGCGTTCAGAAATCCGCGCGACCGCACGCTGAGTTAACACGATTCGCGGCGTGTTGAACTACTTCACATCGGTCTGTCACCGCATGTCGCCCGCGTGCCCGAACTTCTGCATTGCCCCCAGGAGATCGCACTGCGGTCAAGCGTTCCCCAATGGAACTTTGGCAAAAAGGGTGTTACGTACGGTGGAACGCTAACGCACCAGGACCTCCACTCCGTTCTGAACACGGTCGCTCGGGTACACCACGACCTGCTCGCCTGCCTGCAGTCCGCCGACGATCTCTGCCGCGTCGGCGTTTCGATGCCCGAGTTCAATCTTTCGCAGTTCCGCCTTGCCCTCCGCAACGACGAAGACCGACCAGTCGTCCCCGTTTCGGAACAGCGCCGCCGTCGGCACCTGAAGCACGTTGTCGCCGCTCCAGACCACGATTCGTGCTTCAAAACGGAACCCGTCTCCCAGGTTCGACCGCTCGCCGACCGATTCGATGATGTCGCCGATCACAAAGACCCGCTGTTCCTCAACGCCGAGCGCCGAGATCTTGGTGAAAGCAGCCGGTTCGATCAGCCGCACGGTTCCCGTCAGTGGTTCTTCGCCCCCCCAGTGCTCAATCAGAATCGTGTCTCCCGGATCGATCTTCACCGCGTCGGTCGAGAGCACGTCGATTTCCAGTTCCAGGTTGGTCGGGTCTCCCAGTTCCAGAAGCTGCGTTCCCGCCGGCAACACGGCCGCACTTTCCTGCAGCACCCGCAGGACGCGGCCGCTGATTGGCGAGCGGATCTCGAAGTGGTCGCCCGTGGCCTCTTCCGTGGGGTCGAACCGCTCCAGAGCCGCCTCCGCCTGGGCCAGTTCGAATCTCGCCACCTCCAACGAAAACTCAGCCGCGCGGTGTTCCTCTTGCTTCGATCGCATGTTGAGCAGCACCGCCTCCAAACGATCGTCGGTGACGGCGTCTTTCTCGTGGAGTTCACGGATCCGTTCGTATTGCGTTTCGGCGATTTGTTTCGCCGCGGCCACCACGTCGATTCCGGACTGCGCCCGTTTGACGGCCGCCTGCGCCGCGCTGACGCGCGCTTCCGCCTCGGCTCGCTCGCGCGGGTCGAGCAGTTTCGGGTTGTCCGGCAAAATCGTCGCCAGCACGGTCTCGCCCGCGATAATCTCGTCCCCCTCATCCAGTTCAACCCGCCGCAACTGGCCGGCCAGCGGCGTCGACACGATGAACCGCTCCTTGATCCGCGTCTTGCCGTCCTCGTTCACCGTCACCATCAGCGGTCCCGATTCGATCGCGGTCGCGTCGACCGGAACCGGCTGGGGACGAAACGACCAGGCCACGCCCCCGACGATGCCGGCTGCAATCAGAACCATCACGATTCGGCGAATCCACTTCATAGGGCGTCGATGCTTACCTGGTCTGCGTGCAGATCGAGTCGTTGCTCGATCCTGAATCGATCGGTTGGGTGCCACTGGCTTTGCCAGTGCATTGCAGGATCGACGTCATCTTTGTTTCGCACTGGCGGAGCCAGTGGCACCCGTGAATTCCGCCTTCATGAAACACCAGTGTGTCTCTTGGGTTCGTTGGCATCCGGGGGCTGACGCCCCCCGGCTCGCCTCGTTAATCGCGCGTCTTGAGGACGCCGATCAGGTCCAGATGATCGAGACGCCGGCGGACGGCGAGTCCGGAGAGGACGGCCGAAACGAGGATCACCAGCACCGAGAAGCCGTAAGTTCTCGGTTCGATGACCAGCGGGATGCGGAACATCTCGGTCTCCACCATGGTGGTGCTGGAATACCACGCAAAGAGGTAGCCCAGTCCCAGACCGATCGGGATCGCCGCCAGGACCAGAACGGCCAGTTCGCCCAGCAGGATCATCGAAATCTCCCCCCGAGTAAATCCCATCACGCGGAGCGTCGCCAGTTCACGGCTGCGCTCCGAGAGTGATACGCGGGCGCTGTTGTAGACCACTCCCAGAGCGATCACCATCGCAAACATCACGTTATAGAACTGCATCCGCAGCAGATTCTCGGCGATCGTCTCCTCAAAACTCTCGATGGCCGCCTCCTTGATCGTCACGCTGGCCACCAGCGGCGTATTCTTCAATTCCTGGTACAACGCGGAGACGTGCTCCGGATCCACCTGCAGATAGGCCCCCGAAAGGTTGTTCCCCTCCTGCATCAGTTGGTGGACCGCATCGATCGGCATGTAGGCCGACAGGCCGGCGAAATCGTCCAGCACGCCCTCGATCCGCACACGATGATGCGGCCGCTTGCCTTCGAGCACCTCCACGGCGATCTCGTCGCCCGGGCGAACGTCGAGCACGTCAGCCAGCACCCGCGACACGAGCAAACCGTCGGCCGGCAGACCCGTCACGTCCCCGTCCATATCGAGCGGCTGAAACAGACGGCCGTCCGGCGGGAGCCCCATGATCGCCACGCGCCGCGAATGATGCTCCGAACGCATCCGCACCGGCACGGTCCGGAACGGTTCACACACGCGAACCCCCGGCAAGTGCTCGACTTCGTGAATCGCCCGCGACGTGAGCGGCTCCACAAAGGCGACCGTCATGTCCTGCCGCTGGGCGACGGAGAACTGTTGTTCCAGCGCGTAGTCGATCGAGTCTTTTCCGTACTGACCGACCACCAGCACCGACACGCCGAGCGCGATGCCGAGCACCGCCATCGCCGCCTTGAACGGCTTTCGCTCCAGATTCCGAAGAATGATCCGTACCGGCAGGGAGAAAACCCAATGCAGTCCGACGCGCTCCACGATCGTCGGCTTGAAGTCGGCCGGAGGCTGAGGACGCATTGCTTCTGCCGGCGGAAGGTTCACGGCCTGCCAAACGGCAGCGAACGTCCCCACCACCCCCGCCAGCAGGCTGATGCCCAGCGCGCTGACGACCACCCGCGGATCGTGATGAAAGTCGAGAACCGGGAACCGGTAAAACTCCAGATACATGTTGGTCAGCCCCTGCCCCATCCGCGCGCCGATCACTGTTCCCAGCAGCGATCCCACCGCGACGATGAGCACCACCAGCTTGATGTAGTGCGCGCCGATCTCGAACCCGGTGTAGCCCAGCGCCTTGAGGGCCGCAATCTCCTCTCGTTGTGTGCTGATCAGCCGCGTCATCACCACGTTCAGCAGGAACGCCGCCACCGACAGAAAGATCGTCGGCCCGATCGTCCCCATGCTGCGAAGCTGCGTCAGTTCGTTGCTGAGATACTGGTGCGACGTCTGATCGCTGCGGTCATAGGCCATCAGTCCGCCGTACGGCTCAATCAGATCGTCGATGCGGCGAAGGATGTCGGGGACGGACGCCGAGCGGGTGACCGTGAGTGTGATATTGTTGAACGCCCCTTCCATGTCGAATGCCGCAGCCAGTTCGGTCTCGTTCATCCAGAACAATCCGAACCGCTTGTCGTCCGGCAGCACCTCGCCTTCCCGCAACTGATAGATGTACTCCGGCGTGATGGCCGTCCCGACGACGGTCAGTTCCTTTTTGCTGCCGTTCAGAATCGCCTTCACCGTATCGCCCGGCTGGAGACCGTGCTCTTCTCCCAGTTTCTCGTTAATCAACACCTCGCCGGTGTGGCCGGGATCGATCATACGGCCCTGCCGCAGGTGAATCGCGTTCAGAATCGGCTCTCCGTAATCGGGAATCGAAATCAGTCTTCCGATCGCCGGGTCGTCGAAGCCTTCAATGTCGAGCGTCACGTCCTGCACCACGCGCGGCGCGACCTTCGCCACCCCCGGAATCTCGGCGATGCGTTCCGCCAGGGAGAGCGGCGCCCGCTTCATGCTCGCGAACACATGCGCGAAGCGGTACTCCTGGTAATAGCGATTCATCGTGTCTTCGAGCGAGAACATCGTCGACAGCGACATCACATACGTAGCGATCCCGCACGCGATCACCAGGCAGATGGCAGTCACCTGCCCCTTCATCTCGAAGATGTTGCGAATCAGCTTGCGGTCGAGTGCGGACATCGCGGAGAAGGGTCAAGAGTCCAGAGTCGAGAGCCAAGACGCGGTTGGCGACGGCCTATTGTATGCGGACCGCGACTGCATCAAGCGACTTCAGCCGATTCCGGAAGTCGGGGCGCGTCACGACAAACAAGCGTTCCGGCAACACGATGCGCGCCCAAGCCCCAGAGTGCGGCGAAATGCATGCTCCCGCCCGAATCTCGTCGAAATACACTCAATCTCTGGACGCCGGGCGGACAGATTAGTTCGGAGGAGGCGTATCGAGAGCCCCCCCGAGAGCTACTTTGCGTCGTCTGTCAGCCACACCTCGAGATCGCCGGCGACCACGTCGCTCCAGGTGGTGTCGCGCCCCGCCTCTCTGGCGTCGAGCAGGGTCTGCATCGCGCGGTCGAGATTGGCGCCCTGCAGAGAGGCCCGTTCGATTTCGTGCGCACCCACGTGCACGCCGTTCTGGGCCGCCGTGATTTTCACGCGGACAATCTCTTCCAGCGGGCTGCCGCGCAGCCGCATCAGGATCAGGCTCAGAATCGAGACCTGCGCTCCAGCCAGCAGTGCCTTGACCCACAGCCAGAACAACCGTGCAAAGACCGCCACCAACAGCAGCGTGACGGCCAGCACAATGCCGATGACGACGAGCAGCAGCGTCTGCCCGCCGTTGCCTCCCTGCGCAATGAATGGTGAGAGCATGGCCTCATATTACGACACATCTCCAACCTGTCGACCCCCTCGCCGTACGACGTGCCCTCCCAAGCCCGCCCTGCGGCGCAACCCGGCCGGCCCCCATCAATTCCGATCGAATCCTTCCGCCATCCTCGGATCCCATTTCGGACTCGGATGATCCGGATGCAGGCTCGTCATGCGGGACGTCGAGGGACGCACCGGCCCCCAGTTGACGGCGTAAGGGTGCTGTTCACAGATCCGCTGGATCGCCTCCCAGTTGCCCCGCACATTCGCGTCCAATGCGTCGTCCTTTTTCTTCCAATACGACTCCATCGCGACAATGTTCTCCAAAACCAGTTCCGTATAACGCAGCCCGGCCCGGACGAACTCGACCCGTTCGGCATACGTTCCGGAGACGTCCTCAACCTCAGCGGCCGCGCGGTCCAGGTGCTCACGTGCTTCGGCCAGCAACTCGTCAGTATACAGCAGCGGGAAGTTGTACATGCCAGCGCCGTAGCCGTGTTCGGCGACGAAATCCATTCGCGCGGTTTCGACCAATTCGTAGTAAGCGCGAACGTCGCCCGCAGCCGGGCCGAAGGCGCGCTGATAATAGTCGTCGAGGATCGCTTCTCCGTCCTGGTCCGGGTCCCAGATGAGCTGAGCCATCACGTAATACTGCGGTCCCTGGGTGGCCCAGTGTTCCCAGACGGAGTCGATGTAGATGCCGCGGCAGTGGTTTTCGGCGGCGAACTTGATGTCGGCGATCGTCTGTTGAACGGAAAGGTCGGGCAGCCCCTGTTGCCAGCCGGCCGGGCTGCCGGTATTCGGCCGCCACATCACGTGCGGCGCGAGTTCGCCCCAGGCCTGGAATTGCTCGCGATGCGTCGTCCCCCAGGAGGAGCCCCGATCGACGAGAGCAGTCCGCCCGAAGAAGTTGGCTACGCTGACCATGATGACGTTGTCTGCTGGACGAGCTTCAATCGGCGCCGGCCGCGAATGGCCGTAGGCCAGCATCTGCACGTAGTAGTCCCGGCCCGGATACTTCTGCTCGAGCAGTTCGGCCAGCCGGTTGGCGAAGGTGACGTGCCGGTCGGAGAGCGCGGGGCGCTGTTCCTGGTGATCGTCCCACCGGAACGTACGCGGCTCGCCGTCGGGATGATCCCACGCGAGGCACTCCTCACAGACGCAATGTCCGCTGTACCAGCCGTCGTTGGGAGAGGCGTTGAAGACTCGCTGGTTCGGATCTTTCTCGAGCTGTGCCTCGACATCCGCCAGCCACATCCGCCAGACGGCTTCATTCGATTGGCACAGCTTCACATTCCGCGGTTCAGGATACGTGCCCCGCGTGCCGTCGGGCTGCAACGCAAAGAGTTCCGGCTGTGTTTCGTAGAACCGATCCCACCAGTCGCCGAAGGCATGACCACCGCCGATTTCGAGAGACCCCAGTTGCAGCCGCTGACGCCGCGACCATGCGTGCGAGCGACCATATCCCTTAACGCTCAACGCCGAGAACCGGAATGCACCTCCTCGTGCTCGAATCTGCGGGTGATCGCGGTTCTCAAACGGTGCGTACGAGATTGACTGCTGCTGCGGCAAGTCCTCGCCCAACTTGCCCGGCCAGAACCAGCGGACGTTCAGATAGTCCTGCAGAAACGTGTACACGGCATTCGCGGTGCCGTATTCCTGTTGCCGGCCCGTGATCTTTTCGTCGACCCCGTCCACGACGAGATGGTCCGGATCCCACCGGTCCCGTCCGGCGATGACGAGGTGATTCTCACCGGCCGCAATGAGAAACTCTTCGGGATGTTCGAACTCGAAATCGACCTTGGGAAACAGTTCTGCAACGACCGGCTGAAACCCGACCCACACGGCCCGGTCGGGCAGCGGCTCAGGCCGGCCGTCGATCAGTTCGGGCCTCTGTCCACAGATTCTTTCGAGCGCGTCGGCCAATTCAACCGCGGCTTGGCGGGTCAACGGCGGAGCGTCTGCAAACACGATGATCGGCGCCGGTTCGATCCCGGAGTCGACGTCCACCAGGGTGAAGTCATCACTCCAGAACGTCGACTGGCAGGATGCGATCAGTAACGCGGAACAGAGCAGAACTCTCATTAATCGGATGCCTCTCGAATTTCGGCGGGGTCGCGAAGGCGGGTGATGACTGTCTTGAGACGAACGGCGTCCGTGACGGGCCGTCCAGCCCGGATGTCTGCTTCGCGAAACCGGGCCATCTGAACAGAACCGACGCCCTCGCGCCCTTCTCGATTGCGGGTGTAGCGCTGGTGGTCGTAGATGATGTAGATCGTGCCGTCGGCTGCCTGCACGCCGTCGGGATAGGACGACTCGCGCTCGTCGAGCAGCAATCCGTCGCTCCAGGTTTCTCCTTCGTCGTCGGAGATGAAGGCGGTCAGGTGCGAGCGTTCTCCCTCGGGGGAATTGTTGCACACGAGCAACAGCGCTCCCGATTGCAGCCGTCGAATGAAGAACCTTTTGTTGGCGAACGTGCGGCCTTCCCTGTAGACGGAACCGGGACTCCAGGTCCGCCCGCCGTCGCTCGAAGTACTCTGGGCGATGCCGCGCGTGTTTCTGAGCAGCATCCACAAGCTCCCGTCGCGGCGTTCCACGATCATATGCTCGTCGACGCGCGTGCCGGGGATGCGGACCTGACCGATCCGCTCAAAGGTCTCGCCCTGGTCGGTCGAGCGGTAGACGTTCGAGCCGCGTTCCTCGCCCAGGTCGTGCGTGAGCATTTCAGTTGTGTAGGGCGCGAGTTCATCTGCATCGAACTTGACGTTGGGGACGTTGGTGTTGTCCCGCCACAGTCCAATCGGCAGCAGCCAGTCGCCGTTGTTCAGAACGGTCGGCTTGTTGAGCATGACGCCGTTGGCGATCCGCCGCGGAGGCGACCACTGCGGGTCTGCGGAGGACGCGTCCCGGGTCACGATCGCCCAGACTCCCATGCGTCCGTCCTGCAAACCCGCGCTCTGCGCCCAGAAGAACCACATCCGCTGCTGCGGATCGATCCAGAGGCACGGGTCGTAGGTATGGACGAACTTCGGGGCCTGGATCACGAGCTTCTCTGCCCACGATTCTCCATCGTCGCCGCTGGTTGCCAGCACGACGTAGCTGGAAGGACTCTCGACGCCCCGTTTGCCTTTGCCTGTGTACCATGCCGCCCACAAGCGGCCGCTCGCCGTTCGCTCCAACGCGGGGACTCCCTGCGCTCCGCGCGTGCTCCTGGCATGCTCGGGTTCGATCTTGTGGATGACGGCCGGAGGCTGCAGCGCCAAGTCGGGCAGTCCGGCGTCGGTTTGCGGTGCGCTCTTTGACGACGACTCTTGCGCGGGCAGCATGGATGCCGACAGGCAGAAACAGAACACGACTGCCGCCAGCCTGGATCGATTCATTGGTTTCAACTGACCATCTCCTCCCGCGTGCGGTCCAATACCATTCCCGGGCTGATCTCGGGAGAACACTGTCAGTCCTGTTTCGGCTCTGGGGCGTTCCAGCGGACGGTTTCGACGTAGGTCCGCTCATCCTCACGGCGGTAGCTGTAGACCGAGACGAGAGTGCCGTCGTCAAGTTGGATCGTGTTGCCGAAGCCGCCTCCGCTGGCGCCGTGGTTGACGTAGGAGATCACCAGCCGATCGTGTTCGAAGTCCCACGTGCGGCCGTCGTCGTCGCTGAAGACGGCACGGAGGCCGAGCGGAAAACCGTCGGTGGAATTGCTGCGGACGGTGAACGTCAGCATCAGCCGGCCGTCCTGTAACTGGAGGAAGCGAGGGTACATTTCGCCGTAATAGCCGAAGCGTCCGTCGCCGTCCTGTCTGCGCCAGGTTTCGCCGTCATCATTGGATTCCCACAGCATCATGCGATCGCCGTTGTCGCCCCGTTCCTGTTTGAGTTCTTCTGGAGTGCCGGCGATGTGCCAATGCGGTCCCGTGCGGTCGACGCGAACGGGATGCAGCAGCCGCCCGTCCCGCGTGCGGTGCGCCGTCGACTGCGAAAAGAAGCCGTCGACGTCGGCCCAGCCGTCGGTGTCGGGATGCAGGGAGCGGTCCCAGGTCTCGCCGCTGTCGGTCGATCTCCAGAGGCGGACATGTTCGTGCTTGTCGTCACCACCGTGCTGTATGCTGACTCCGAAGAGCACGGTCGGCGGGGAATCGTCTCCGCCCGGCAGTTCGACCGCGGTCCAGTCGGTGGCGGTATTTGCGCCTTCGGGAAAACCGTCCGGTCCGATGCGGAGTTCGCTCCAGTTCGCTCCGTTGTCGGTGGAGCGGAACAGCTTGCTGTAGGTGTAGCCGGCTTTGTTGTAGGCGTCGTTGGAAAGAAAGTGGCAGGGCATGAGAATCGTGCCGTCGGAGAGGACGTTGAGCGCGAACTCGCGGCCGTGAATGTCGAGGCGTTCTTCGCGCTCGCTCCAGGTGTTGCCACCGTCATCGGACCGCCAGAACACGGCGCGTTCGATATAGCCTGCTTCACCTTCAATCGGCCCGAAGCAAAACGCGACGACGAGCAGTTGACCGCTTTTGAGTTGAGCAATCCATGGTTTGTAGTCGTTCGGAATCCCCAGCGGCGTCCGCTCGGCGGCGATGTCGTCTGCGGGGAGAGCCTGTGGAGCGATGACTTTGATCGGGAGACTGTCGTCCGCGGAGGGCTGCGCCGTGACTGCGATCACCAAACCAGCCGAAATCACCGGAACTGCAAGTCGCACGAATTGCATGCTGGTCCTCCGTCCGGACATCATCCGGCGAACTGAAACGAGTACAGGTCGGCGTCAGCGAGATGGAACCGCAAGCGAATCGGCTTCCCTGCCAGAGTGGTCAGGTCGCCGCTGTTCCAGGTGACGCTGCGGTCGATTGAGTCGCCGAAGATTTCGGCGCAGTCGTCGAGGGAGAAACCTTCGATCGGAGTGCCGTCGGGGTTCTGAATTTCGACGCGAATCGTGCCGGCGGCGGAGGTCGCGAAGTTGAGACTCAGACGAGACCCGCTGAATGTCAGCGGCCGCGTGATGAGTTCGCCGCCGCTGAGTGGTGCGTTGACGGAGACGAACCCGTCGAGCCGGAGGGTGTAGCGTCGGACTGCGCTGCCATCGCCGGTCCAGTAGCTTTCGCCGGCGTAGAGTGAGAGTTCGTTCGGCGCGCCTGGCAGGTCGGACGCGGTTTCGACGAGGTGCCAGGCAATGTACTGGTGCCCGTAGTGCCACGAACCGGGACGCTCGATTCCCGGCGGCAGGAAGGCTTCGTTCCAGCGAGTGAAGTTGACGCCGTCCCGGCTAGCGATCAACAGGCCCTCGGTCACAGCCGTGCCGTAACGTGGCGACGCCGACGATCGCAGTTCCCGATGCTCGGCCTCCGGGAGCGCTTTCATGGAGGGAGACCAGCCGCGGTCGACGTAGCGCGTGGGAAAACCGACGAGGAGATGCGGCGCGCGCTGATAGGGCTTGATCTGGTTTGTGTAGAGATGCTCGTTGCGGGGCGTGTCGAAGACGATATCGGTGTGCGGGCTCCAATTCACGAGATCGTCCGACGTCGCCGTGCGGATCGCCCGGTAGCCGCCCGGTTTCCACTCTTCGTCGGTGGTCACGCCTTCGGTGAAGATTCGCCAGTAGGCGCGGTACTGTCCGATGTTCGGATCCCAGAAAGCGAGGTTCTGCGAATCGAACGCACCGAGGCCGTGCAGGATCGGTTTGTCGGTCATGGGCGACCAGTGCAGGCCATCGGGCGATTTGAAGGGGAGCAGTCCGTTCGGTTTTGAGGAGCGGAAGATCGCTTTGTAGCGGGCGTCGTCGGCCACTTCGGGATTCTCGTCGCGGAAGACGGCGGGATGACCGGCGTCGACGTTAAGCGGTCCCAAGGCGCCGCTTGTCATCACGATGTTGTTGTCTTTCGATCCCTGGAATTCGTAGAGCCCGAGGTTGGGCTTGGTCCAGTGGAGGCCGTCGTTGCTGGTGGCGAGGCAGCAATAGAGAGGATGGCTACCGGTGTTGACCTTGCCTTGTGAGACCTCCAGATGCCAGGCCTTGTAGTACATGCGGTACTCATCGCCGTCCTGAAAGACGCTGTGATACCCGCTGCCGGTTCCCTCCCAGGGGGCGTCGTGGACGAGCGAGACTTCGCGCGGGACGGGATGGTGCATGCGACGCTGCGCCCCGCCGTCCAGGCGATCAACGAGGGCTGTGTCGATAAACAGTTCCCGCCGCGACGCGATGTCGACAACGTCCCCCGATTGGCCGGAATCGTCGGCGAAGATTAGACGCGGCGGCATGAAGCCGAGTGCGGAAACCGCGGCGGCATCGGCGAAGAATCGACGGCGGGAGGTGCGATGTGGCATGTTGGATCCCGGGTGAACATTGGTTCGCAGCGGTGTGCGATAGTCGCTGACAAACAACAGCTCAAGCCGGCTGAGCCATTGCTCCGGCTTCGATCTGAACCTGGTCCACGTCGTAACCGGCGGCTGCGACGTTTTCTATCGCCGAGTTGATCGCGGCCTCCAGCGTATCGGCTTCGCGATGGAAGTCGATCGAGAACACACCCGCAGAGGTTCCCGGAGTACCGTCATCGCAGCCGGCTTCGAAGAGCGCGTCGGCAAGCTCTTCTGTCAGCTCTGGGGAGCCTTTGAGAATCAGGCTGAATTGGTATTTCTTCATGGAAGCTGCCTCATTCAGTCGTCATGGTGGATGCGGGCATCGGTCGACGGCTCGTCGAATGTCGGCCGCGTGGTCCTCCGGACTTCGCGGTGTCGAGTAGACCGCCCTTGCACAGCCAGTTCGATCATGTTGAGGGCAGTACAATCGCCCCCAGATATGGGCCCTTGCATTCGCCTTTCGCAGCGTCCAGCCATGCTCCTCAGCGTACCTGATCGCAGCGCGAATATGCTTATTGGGATGGTTGGCCACCGGATCTCCCTTGCGCCGCCACCTTCCGTGTTGCGACAATCATAGCAGCGTTGCGAAGAGGCACGAAACGGATTTCCGCTATCTGCTGACAGCCCAGTCGGTGGACTGTCGCCGGCGCGGGAATTCTCTATATTGTGGCGCACGCTGCGGGACTCGGAGGGTTCCGCATTCCCATCCCCGCGAATGAGTCCGATTCTGATGCTCGCCGAGGCGTTTGTCGACGCGGAATACCAGGAGGCGCTGGACTGGCTGTTCAGCCGCATTGACTACGAACGCCGCCCGAGCGGGAGCTATACGGCGGCGACGTTCAAGCTGGAGCGCATGGCCGCGCTGCTGGACGAGTTGGGACGCCCGCACGAACGGATTCCCGTCGTGCACATTGCCGGCACGAAGGGCAAGGGCTCAACGGCCGCAATGACGGCCGGTATTCTGCAGGCGGCCGGTTATCAGACCGGGCTGTTCACGTCGCCGCATTTGTATCGCTTTGAGGAGCGGATGACGGTGAACGGGCGGACCCCGTCGCGGGGCGACGTCGTGCGACTGGTCGACGAGATTTCGGAGGCCTCGGCCCGAATCGAGCAGCGCGGGCCCGACTTCTCGCCGACGTTCTTTGAACTGACGACGGCGATGGCGTGGCGGTTTTTCGAGTCGCAACACGTGGACCTGGCGGTGCTGGAAGTCGGCCTCGGCGGTCGCCTGGACGCGACGAATCTCTGCCGCCCGCTGGCGACGATCATCACCAGCATCAGCCGCGATCATATGCACCTGCTGGGCGAGTCGCGGGCCTCGATTGCGGCGGAGAAGGCCGGGATCATCAAGCCCAGCGTTCCTGTGCTGAGCGGCGTGACGGACCGCGAGGCGCGCGAGCCGATCGCCAGGCGGGCTAAGGAACAGTCGGCACCGTTGTACGAGATTGGCACAGAGATCGTTGTTTCGGAAACGACGGCCAGAGGGGGAAGAGACAACCTGCGGCCCGCCAGGTGGTCGATGAGCGTTGAAACGCCCTGGGGGCGGCATGAGTCTCTGCAAGCGCCGTTGCCGGGTCAGCACCAGGTCTCCAATGCCGCGCTGGCGGCTTCCGTAGCGGATCTGCTGGAGAGGGAGGGCTATGAGGGCGCATCTGCGGCCGTTCGCAAAGGGCTGGCGGAGGTGCAGTGGCCGCTCCGCATTGAAGTCGTCGGCGAGCGACCGCTGACGATACTTGACGCGGCTCACAACAATGCGTCGATCGAAGCGTTGATTGAGACGCTGCGGCCGGTGACGACGGGGAAACGAATCCTGGTTTTCGGAACATCGCAGGACAAGGACGCAGCCGAGATGCTGCGGCTGCTTCAGCCTGCTTTCGATGAGACGATATTGACTCAGTATGAGGGCAACGCGCGGGCTTTGCCGTGCGGCGAACTGGCGGGGCTGGCCGCTGCGGCCGGATTGAGAAACTGCTGCTGCGAACCATCCGTCGCGAATGCGCTGGACAGGGCACACTCACTGGCGGAGCCCGGCGATCTGATCTGCGTGACGGGCTCCTTCTTTCTGGCCGCGGAAGTGCGCCGCTTGATACTTGACGGCGGGGGAGTTTCGGATGGCCACTACGACGTCAGTTCTCGCCCCGTCGCCCTCACGTAACACGGCGCTCCGCACCTTCGGGAAGGACGTATCGCGCATGTCGTCGCTGCACAACACCCCGTTGCCAACGGGTCTGACGGGGGATGACAGGCTTGCTCCCGCGGCGCAGATTGCCTTTACGGAAGGCCCCGCGGCAAGTGCAGACGGGACTGTCTACTTCAGCGACATCGCCAACAACCGCATTCTGGCGTTCGACGAGAAGGCGGGAACGTATCGCGTGTGGCGCGAACCGAGCGGGCGGGCCAACGGACTGCTGTTCGATCCGAACGGCAAGCTGCTGGCGTGCGAAGGCAATGAATTCGGACCGAGTGACGGGAACCGCCGAGTGACGCGGTTCGACGTTGCGACGGGCGAATTCGAAGTGCTGTGCGATCGGTACGATGGGAAGCGGCTCAACTCTCCGAACGACGTCGCGTGTACGACGACGGGTCACATCTTCTTTACCGATCCCTGCTACGGTGATCGCGGGACGATGGAACTCGACCACGACTCGGTCTTCCATGTCGATCCGGACGGCAACGTGCGGATCGCGGTGAGCCAGCCGGACATTCAGCGGCCCAACGGGATTCATCTCAGCCCGGACGAGCGAACGCTGTATCTGGTCGACAGTTGCCACGACGTGGGGGGCAATCGGAAGATCTGGGCGTTTTCACTCTCGGACAGCGGCGAGCTGAGCGATCAGCGGATGGTGTTCGACTTCGCGCCGGGGCGGGGCGGAGACGGCATGGCGGTCGACCAGGAAGGAAGGCTATACATTGCCGCCGGCATCTCGCGGCCGCGCGGACCACACGAGTCGACCGACGTGCCGCCGGGGATCTATCTCGTGACACCCAGCGGACGGCTGGAAGGCCGAATTCCGGTTGCGGAGGACGTGCTGACGAACGTCACGTTCGGCGGACCCGACCTTCGGACGTTATACGTCACCGCCGGTAAGACGCTGTGGAGCGTCCGCCTCAAGACACCCGGTTTCGTCGTCCACCGCAAGTGAATCCGCCCAAAGCCCGCAGTCTGCGTCCTGCGGGTTCCGTCGAAACTGCGACAACCTGACTCTTTGTCCGAGCCTCAACAAACGATTATCATCAATCGTTCGCCGATCTTTGAGGGCAAGAGCAATGTCGATCCGTCCGCAACGCGTCACAGCTTGGACAATAGCGACTCTGGCGGCCGGCATCTGTCTCGCCCAGCGGGGGGACGTCGGGTCTTCGTTCTATCAGCGGCCGACGATCCGCATCGACCGCCGGGGCGTCCCCGACTGGGAACTCGACGAGGAGTTTCCTGAAGACGTCTTCACCTTCGCGCGGGTGATGTACGACAGCTACGGGGGCCGGCGGGGAGGTCGGTGGCAGATCGACTGGCCCGACAGCGATCTCAATTTCTCGTTCCGGCTGCAGCAACTCACGTCCCTGAAGGTGAATCCCGACCCAGTCGTCGTGGAGATCAGCGATCCGAAGCTGTTCGACTACCCGTTCCTGTACGTGATCGAGCCGGGCTGGGGGATGAACCTTTCACCGCATGAGGCCGGGATTCTTCGCCGGTACTGCGAGAACGGCGGGTTCATCATGGTGGACGACTTCTGGGGCGAGTCGGAGTGGTACTACTTTTATCAGGATCTGAAGAAGATCTTTCCGGAGCGCGAACCGGAGGAGCTGCCGCTCACGCACGAAGTGTTCCACTGCGTGTATGACCTGACGGAGAGGCCCCAGGTTCCCTCGATCGGCCACGCCATGAGCGGCATGCGGACCGAGCGGGCCGACGCTCCCGAGGCGGACTATCGCGGCGTGTTCGACGACGACGGGCGGATGATGATGATCATCTGCCACAACACCGACCTGGGCGACGGGTGGGAGCGGGAAGGGGAGAACGAGTTCTACTTCCGGGAGTTCTCCGAGAAATGGGCCTACCCGATGGGGATTAACATCGTGTTTTATGCGATGACGCATTGATTGCACGTCGGCTCCACAGCACAGTCGGAAGCACCCGCGGGCTGACGCCGCGCGGCTCGCCGGGCAGAGAAGCGATTCTGGTCGGGTGGCGCGTATTTCGCGGGCTGGCAGACGGGGTTTTTCTGCGTATTGCCGGCGGAAATTGGAATTCTGTGCGGCAAACGGCCGATGACGGCCGATGGGCGCAAGGGAGCATTGTGCGCAGGCGGGGTCTTGTTTCCGCTCTCATCCCGCCGGTAGGATGAATTGTTGCTGCATCGGGGCGGGCCCGGATTTCCACGTCGCCGTATTTGTGTTGAGGACGCGATCCATGGGACGTTTTGCACTCGCCGGCGTATCACTGACCGCGGCGATTCCCGGCGGACTGCTGGCCGCGGTTGCCATCATGAGCTTCGTGCGGCACACGGAGAACATGGGCACCCTCATGATCGGTGTGAACGGGGCGGCGACGCTGTTCGGCGTGCTGCTCGCGCTGACGCCGATCATCGTCCTCGTCGGGCGCCGCCGTGAGAAAACCGGCGCCGCAGCAGACGCTGCCGGAGAAGAGTCGGCAGATGAGTCGGCCGAAGGGGACGAAGCCCTCAGCGCCCAGACGGCGGAACTCGTCGCCGAGGACCACGGCGAAGAAGCGCCGAGCGAAGAATTCTCGGCAGTCGACAGCCTTTCGGACGACGACCTTTCGGTCGAAGAAACCGGCGACTTCCAGTTCGACCCGGACGATTTCGCCCAGGCCGACTCCGACGAGATGTTCGAGATCGAGGAAGACGAGGAGTTCAAGGAGTAGCGGCCGGCGCCACCGGGGCTTAACAGACGGGAGACGAATGCACGGCTGAGATTGTGGTGAAAGCAACCGCGGGCTGACGCCGCGCGGCTCGCCGGTGCTGGGCGAGTGCTGTGGGCCGGAACCTGATGTTCGGGATTCAGGATTGGGCTGGTCCGGCGAGGCGGCCGGATTTGATCACGCCGCCCTGCATGACGGCGACGAATCGGTCGCGGTCCTGAAGCAGGGAGATGTCGGCCAGGACGTCGCCGTCGACGATGAGCACGTCGGCCAGTTTGCCTTCTTCGAGCGTGCCGACTTCGTCGCTGAGCCCCATGATCTGTGCGCCCGATTGCGTGGCGCAGGTGATCGTTTCCAGCGGCGTGAAGCCGACGTAGTCGACGAAGAAGCTCAGCTCCTTCGCGTAATCGCCGTGCGGGTTCCAGGCGAAGCCGTAGTCGCCCCCCATGCCGACCTTGCCGCCCGCCCGCAGGATGCGCCGCGCGCTTTCGGCGCCCCCTTCGAGCGTTTCCTGATGTCCGTCGATGACCGACTGCGGCATGCCGAACTCCGGTCCGTGCTCAATGCTGGCCTGTTCGAAATAGAGGGCCGGGACGACCGGCGTGTCCCGTTCCAGCAGCAGTTCGAGCGTTTCGTCGTCGATGAAGGTTGCGTGCTCGAGGGTGTCGTACCCGGCGAGCAGGGCGTTCTTGATCCCTTCGGTCGCGCGGCAGTGGCCGGTCACCTTGAGTCCGTGGTTGTGCGCCGTCTGCACCACGGCGTGCATTTCCTCGAACGTCATGCAGAGCGTGTGGTGATCGTTGACGTCGGGTGCGGCCGCATCGCCGGTGGGATAGGTCTTGACCCATTCGATGCCGTCTTTCACCAGTTTGCGCACGGCGGCCCGCGCTTCGTCGGGTCCATTGACGAGGAGCACGAGCCCCTCCATGCCGATCTTGCGGAAGTCGGGGTTCCAGTCCATCAGCCCGCCGACGCCGCAGATCTCGCGACCGCTGGCGGCCAGTCTCGGCCCCGTCGTGAGATCCTTGTTGATGGCTTTTTTCAGCCAGACATCGATGTTGAACAGGCTGCCCCCGCTGCGGGCGGAGGTGTAGCCGCATTCCAGAGCCAGTCGGGCGTTGGCGGCGGCGAGCAGCGTGACGTATTCGACCGGGTACTTGATGTCGAGGTCTTCCAGAGCCGCGACGTTGAAGTAGGTGGGATGGAAGTGCGCTTCGACGAGGCCCGGCATGATCGTGCCGCCGCCGGCATCGATTCGGACGGCGTCGGGAGGGACGTCCGGCGTCACCTGTTCGGGGCCGGCGTATGTGATTCGCCCGTCCCGGATGATGAGCGCCGCATCGGGAATCGGCGGAGCGCCGGTGCCGGGAATGAGTTGCCCGTTGCGGACGACGGTATAGCCGGTGGAAGTACGCATATTCAGAATCCAAGAGACAAGGTGTTGCCGCTGTCCGCTACACACATCCTGAATGGGTGGCCGGGGCTGGACTGCTTGTCGTTACCCACAATTTGCCTGGCACTTGA
>ERZ869936.1269-NODE-1269-length-18649-cov-6.145047_pt1 | contig 18649 bp, 19 predicted proteins | sample MGYA00520876_ERZ869936 | MGnify/ENA primary metagenome ERZ869936 (study PRJEB32218, sample SAMN09650985) | biofilter metagenome | isolation source: enrty point of leading RO module | place: Saudi Arabia: Thuwal, RO plant located on Red Sea | collected 2016-02-17 ...
ACGGTGTAGGCCGCCAGCGAATCGGGCTGACGGGCGAAGGCGACGACCGTGATGAAAGGGAGGACCAGCGAGGCTCCGATGAGGAGCCAGCCGGCCCCGCGGGCCGCGGTCGAGGTCGTGCGCATCGGGGGCCGACGCAAATCACATGCCCGGAAGTCCCAGGCCACCGGTCAGTTTCTTCATCTCCGCGGCGGTGGCTTCCTTGCCCTTGGCGATGGCCTCCTGGACGCCCTTGAGCACGAGTTCCTCGAGGAATTCGACGTCGTCGGGATCGACCAGGTCGCGATCGATGGAGATCGACTTCACGTCGCCGGTGCCGGTGGAGACGACCTTGACCTTCCCGCCACCGACTTCGACGTTGAATTCGGTTTTGGAGAGTTCTTCCTGTTTGGCGAGCATGCCGGACTGCATCTGCTGCGCCTGCTTCATCATCTTGGCGAGGTTCATGGCGGGATGGGATCGGTTTGGATGGAGTGGTTATTTGCGGATCTTGGCCTCGAACATGTCGAGGGCCTTTTGGATGAGAGGGTCCTGATAGAAATCGTCATCGACCGGTTTCGGCTCCTCCTTCGGCGGCTCGGGTGCGGGTTCGGATTTCGCCTGGGGCGGAGGGGCCGGCTCGGCGGACTCCTCCGGAGCACTGGCGATCATGGCGTCGAGACCGTCGATGCCCCCGGAGCCGTTGGCAGCGGGAGCATCGTCAGGCTTTCCCACGGGCAGGGGCGACGGCTGCGCCGGGAGGTCGGGGAGTTGGTCGGATCCTGCGGCGAGGACCTTGATCACGTCGCTGATCCGGACCTCGCCGAGGCTCTGGATCGCCTTGATCAGGCCGATCTCGAGATGCAGGCGCTTGTTGGTCGCCCAGCGCATCCGGCCTTCGGTTTCGGCGAAGATGTCGATGACGGCGAGGAGGCGCTCGGTGGGAAACGCCGCGGCGGCCTCGACCATCTTTTTCCAGGTGTCGGCGGGGATGCCTTCGTTGCTGGCGTCGGAGTCGAGTCCGGCGACGAGCAGGGCCCGCAGTCCGCCGATGAGTTCGCCGAGGAGCTGGGAGAGTTCGCGTCCGGCATCGGCCTCGCGCTGCACGATGCCGAGAGCCCCGGGGCTGTTGCGCGAGAGGAGCGCGAGGGAAAGCGAGGCGACGGTTTCCCGCGAGGTGAAGCCGAAGACGTCGAGGACGTTGGCCTCGTTGATCGTGTCGCCGCAGAACGCGACGAGCTGGTCGAGCATCGACTGCGCGTCGCGCATGCCGCCATCGGCACCCTTGGCGATGGCCCAGGCGGCGGTCTCGTCGAGCGCGATGCCTTCCTCCGAGGCGATGTGGAGCAGGTGGGTGGCGATGGTTTCCGCCGGGATCGGCCGCAGGTCGAAGCGCTGGCAGCGCGACAGGATGGTGGCGAGGATCTTGTGGGGCTCGGTGGTCGCGAAGATGAACTTCACGTGCTCCGGGGGCTCCTCCAGGGTCTTCAGCAGGGCGTTGAAGGCCTGGTTGGTGAGCATGTGGACCTCGTCGATGTAGTAGATCTTGAACTGGCCGCGGGCCGGGGCGAAGCGCACCGTCTCGCGGAGCTGGCGGACTTCCTCGACACCGTTGTTCGACGCGCCGTCGATCTCGAGCACGTCGAGCGAGCGGCCCTCGGCGATCTCCTGGCAGATGTCCTCGTCGGGATCGAAATCCGCCTTGGGTCCGCCGGTGCAGTTCAGCGCCTTGGCGAGGATGCGGGCGGTGGAGGTCTTGCCGGTGCCGCGGGGACCGACGAAGAGGTAGGCGTGGGCGAGGCGGCTCTGGTCGATCGCGTTGCGCAGGGTGCGCACGACATGGTCCTGACCGAGGATGTCGTCGAAGGATTTCGGGCGGTATTTCCGGGCGAAGACCTGGTAGCTCACGGGCCCGACTGTATTGGGGTTTGCGGGTTTGTCAGGTTTCCGTTTTGAAAGACGCGATGAATCGCGAAATCACGGGGATTCCGGGGGACGGGGAAAAGCGGGAGCGGTATGGCGAGGCCGGGGAAAGGCTGCGGGGACTGGTGGCGGGGGAGCCGGACATGGTGGCCCGGATGGCCGGGGTGGCGGCGGTGCTGCACGGCACGATGCCGCATTTTTTCTGGACCGGATTCTACCGGGTGGTCGGGGCGGAACTGGTGATCGGACCCTATCAGGGGACGCCCGGGTGCCTGAGGATCGGGTGGGGAAAAGGCGTCTGTGGGACGGCGTGGAAAACCGGGACGACGCAGGTCGTGCCGGACGTCCACGCCTTTCCCGGTCACATCGCCTGCGATGCGGCTTCCCGGAGCGAGATCGTGGTGCCGGTGAATGACGGGGCCGGGCGGGTGATCGCGGTGCTGGATGTCGACAGCACCCATCCCGGAGCGTTCGACCGGGTCGATGCCGCGGCGCTCGAGGAGATCGTCGCGAAGTTCGTTTCCCCGTCCGGAGGGATGTGCTAGAGGGAAATCCATGAGCAATCAGGATCCCCATCGGATCGAAGGTCTGGGCCGGCGGCAGCGGGAGAGGCGCGGATTTCCCTGGTTCCGGGCGGGCTTTTTCGTGCTGGCGCTGGCGGCGGTGGTGATCGTCCTCACGCCCCAGGGGAAGGACCTGCTGCGCGGCGTGAAGAGGTTTCTCGAAGCCCGGGACACGACGCCGGCCGAGGTCGACGAGGAAGACATCCTGCGCCAGGCCGAGGCGAGGCTGCGGGAGCAGTACGAGCGCGAACTGGCGGAACTGCGGGGCGAGGTCGAGAAGGCTCGCAAGCAGGCGGCCGAGGCGGCGAGACAACCGGAAGAGTCGATCCTGCCGCCGATCAACGAGCACACCGCGCGCACCGGCGGCGACGTGCGCAAACTGCGGTCGGAGATCACCCTCAAGACCGAGGTCAAGGTGAACGAGGGGGGCCTCGCCTCGAAGGAACGGAAGGATGACGACGCCTACGCGGCCAGCTACACGCTGGAGGTGCGGGTGCCCAAGGCGTCCACCACGCTCGAGGAGCTGAAAAAAGTGAATCCCGACCTCGGCGAGGTGCTTCCGGGGCTCGGCGGCATGCTCGACGAGGCGAAGGTGTCGCGATGGTTCTACCAGCTCTACGAGAACAAGACCGAGCGCCTCAAGCGGCAGGCCACGGAGCTTTCCGAACTGCTCACGCGGCACAACTTCTACGACTGCGAGACGATCCTCAACCTGCGGCATCCGGAAACGAAGCGCCGGGTTTTCCTGATGCAGGCGGAGATGGACGTGGTGTCGGACGGCTCCGACGGCGACCGGCTGGCGACGATGCCCGACGAGATCGTCAACTCGACCTTCTACCAGCCGTTCACGAGCTACGGCTGGAAGAAGCGGACCAAGACGCCGAACCCGATGGTCGCGGGCTGGGAGAAGCGGATCGGCAATGCCAAGCGGGAACTGGCCGACCCCAAGACCACCGCGGCGCGGAAGGCATGGCTGAAGGACCGGATGGAATACCTGAAGCGGGGGATCGAGGACATGAAGTACCGCAGTTTCCTGATCGCGGAGTACGATCCGTTCATCGTGATCCCGGTGAACCTGCTGACGGCCTCCGGTGATCCGTTCACCCCGCGGATCGGCGACTACGCGGTGGTGGTCCACGGAAAGACCGTCTATCCGGCGATCGTCGGCGACGGCGGCCCCACCTTCAAGGTCGGCGAGGCCTCGCTACGGATGGCCCGGCAGATCAACAGGAACGCGTCTCCGTACAGCCGTCCCGTCTCGGACCTCACCGTCACTTACGTCGTCTTTCCCAACAGCCGGGAGCAGACCAAGGAGCCGCCGGACTACGAGAAGTGGCGTACCAAGTGCGCGGCGCTGCTCGGGGAGATCGGCGGTCTCGGCGAGGGGGTGGAGCTTTTCCAATGGAAGAACCTGCTGCCCGACGCGTCCGACGAAGAGGAGGAGGAGTCAGCTCCCGAGCCGTGACTCGAGATCCTTGAGGAGCGATTCGAGGCGGGCGTCCGAGCCGATGTCGGCGGGATCGTCGAAGCCGATCCAGACCGCCGTGGATCCGCTGGGGCCGATGCGCAGCATCCAGGCGTCCCGTTCCGAGCCGGTGAAGCCATGGAAGCAGCGGCCGCTGCCGACCGGCTTGAAAAGCTCGGACGCCTGCGCGGCGGCATGGCGGCTGACCGCCTGCGAGGTCTCGGGTTTCCGGCGGTAAAGTTCCGCGCCGGAGGCATCGGTCACCCTCTCGATGAAATGGGGAACCGGGCGCTTGCCGCCGTTGGCCAGGGTGGCCAGTCCGGTCGCGGCTTCCGCCGGGGTCGCGGCGGCGCTGCCGCGGAATAGGTCCTCGGTTTCAAGGAACGGGCCGCCGAGGCCGCAGCGGCGGGCGATGCGGGCGGTTTCGACCGGACCGATCTGGCGGCCGGTGAGCAGGGGACGTCCGGGCAGGACCCGCTTGTCGCGCTCCGCGGCGGCGACGGCGATCCAGGGTTCGAGCGCGGTGCCGAGATCGCGCCGGGCACCGGTCGCGCGGTCGAAGCGGGAGTCGAGGAAATCGCGTCCGCCGATCCACGCCAGCACCCCGCCGGTATCGGAGTCGAGCGTGACCGCCGCGTACTGGAGATACACCGGACGGGTACCGGGTTCGTGGTCCGCGTGGCGGGGATGTTTCCAGCCGCCGCTCTTCTCGGCCGCGAGCAGCGCCTTCGACAGGTCGGACTCGAGACGCAACTGCCAGCCACCGTCGAGGGTGGTGTGCACGATCAGGCCGTCCGAGCGGATGTCGCAGGCCTCCAGGATGGTTGAAAGCTCCCCGCGCACGGCCTGCAGCGCGTAGGAACGGTCGGGACTGCGCTGTTCGTCGGGGACGATCTTGATCGGCAGTGCCCGGATGCGTTCGCGCTCCTCCCGATCGATCTCCCCGGTGGCGATCATGCGGTCGAGCACCTCGTCGCGCTGCGCGAGGGCTCCGTCGAGATTGCGGGCGGGGGAGAACAGGTGCGGGCCGCGGATGATCCCGACGAGCATCGCGCATTCCCCATCGTGCAGTTCGGACACCGACTTGCCGAAGTAGGTGCGGGCGGCTTCCTCGATGCCATGACAGCCGGATCCGAAGTAGATGCGGTTGAGGTAGTGGGTGAGGATCTCGTCCTTCGAGTAGTGGGACTCGATGCGCAGGGTGAGGGCGATCTCCAGCAACTTGCGGTGGATCGACTTGGCCCGCATGTCGTAGGTGTTGCGCGCGAGTTGCATCGTGAGGGTGGAGGCCCCCTGGGTGAAATCGCGGTCCTTGATGTTGCGCACCGTGGCGCGGGCGAGGCCGCGGAAATCGACGCCGTGGTGGGTGAAGAACCGGGCGTCCTCACGCGCCTCGAGGGCATCGACCAGGAACGGGGGAAGGTCCTCGCGTCTGGCCAAGTGGCGGCTGGCGCCCCAACCGACCTCGATGGTGGAGCCGTTGCGGTCGAGAATGGTGGTCCGCGAGGGAAGCTCGGCGACCTTCCGCATGTCGTAGCCGCCCGCCTGGATCATCTAGTAGAAGGCGATCGCCGCGAAGACGACCACCGCGACGATGAGCCCGCGGAGGGTCCAGAGCAGGGGGCCGTAGAACCAGTCCGGCAGCCACGAGAGCCAGCGGGGAAAGCGGGAGACTGGACGCCAGGTCGACACGTGCAATCAGCGGGTTCGGGGCAGGATCAATCGACCGGGACGGCGCGGCGGACGGGTTCCTCGACGGGCACCGCCCGGGGTACGCGCGATGCCGGAGGCGGTTCGACCGGCACGGCCCTCGGGGCCGGGGGCTCGACCGGTTCGGCGCGGGGCGCTTCCTCGATCGGCCGGGCTTTCGGCGGCGGCCCATCGCCGGTGGAAGGCGCGCCCTCGTGCTGCGGACAGTAGGTCTTGAGGGAGGAGAGCATGTCCTTGGGCACGCTGTCGGTGTAGGCCTCGCCGGCCGCCTCGCAGCCATCGGTGGCCCGCTTTCCGGACACGCGGCAGAGCCGGATCTCGGTGAATGAAAGCTCCGACTTCAGTCCCTCCGACTTGTAGCCGAGCCGGTCGGCGGTCTTCATCACCTCGGTCCAGACCGGGAGGGCCAGCACCGAGCCGTAGCCGCGGTCGATGATCGTCTTCGGCTGGTCGAAGCCGACCCACACCGCGCAGGTGAGGCTGGAGGTGAATCCCGCGAACCACGCGTCCTTGTAGTCGTTGGTGGTGCCGGTCTTGCCGGCGCAGGGCTTGTCGAATCCGAGCCGCCGCACCGCCGCGCCGGTTCCCCGGTCGACGGCCTCGCTGAGGATCTTCGAGGTCGTCCATGCCGCGCCGTGGCCGCATGCCTGGTACGAGAGGCGGGGGTTGCGGTACTGGACCTCGCCGCTGCGGTCGCGGATCTCGGCGATGATGCGAGGCGGGAACCGCTCGCCGCCGTTCGGAAAGATGGTGTAGGCCGAGGCGAGTTCCTCGGGCGATGCCTGGAGCGTGCCCAAGAAGGCGGTCGGGTAGGGCTCGACCTCGTCCTTGAAGCCGACCTGCTTGGCGACCTCGGCGACCTTGTCGAGGCCGGCATAGTTGCCCACGCGCACCGACATCGTGTTGCGCGACCGGATGAGGCCGTACGAGACGGACTGGAAGCCGTTGTACTTGCCGTCCGAGTTCGCCGGCGACCAGCTCCCCGCGCCCCTCACCTCGCCGCGACGCAGCGGGTCGTCGCTGACGAGCATGTCGGGACGGAGGCCCGCATCGAAGGCCGCGAGATAGACGAAAGGCTTGAAGGTCGAGCCGATCTGCCGGCGGGCCTGCGTCGAGCGGTTGAACTTCGACTCGTCGGGATCGCGCCCCCCGACGGTGGCGACCACGGCGCCGGTGAGGTTCTCGATCACCACGACGCTGCCCTGGAGATACTGCGGAACCGGCCGCGGCTCGGGAAGCTCCTGCCACGCGGCCCGGGTCTGGTGCGGATAGCCCCGCTGCCGCTCGATGCCGCGGAGGTGGGAATTGAGCGCCTGCTCGGCCCGCTTCTGGACCAGCGAATCGATGGTGGTGGTGATCTGGAGTCCGCCGAACTCGATGTCCTCCTCCTCGAGGATGCGTTCGAGTTCGCGGCGCACCGCGTCCATCGCCCAACTGTCGTGGAAGACGCGCCGCCACTCCGGGCGGACTTCGATTTCCTCCGCCTTGGCGGCCGCGGCCTGCTCGGCGGTGATGAAGTCGGCGGCCACCATGCGGTCGAGCGTCGAATCCCGCTCGCGCAGCGCATCCGAGAGGTCCTTGAATGGGGAGAAGGCGTTGGGACCGCGGACGATGCCCGCGAGCAGCGCGGCCTCGGAGAGCGTGAGGTCGCTGGCCGACTTCTCGTAGTAGGTGCGCGCCGCTTCCTCGATGCCCCGGATCGTGTGGCCCCAGAAGATCCGGTTCACGTAGTGCTCAAGGATCTCCTCCTTCGAGTAGTTGTGCTCGATCCGGAAGGACACCGCGATTTCGAGCAGCTTGCGGTCGATCTCCTGCAGCGTGCCCGAGAAGGACAGCCAGGGCGCGTAGAGGTCGTAGCTGTTGCGGGCGAGCTGCATGGTCAGGGTCGACGCCCCCTGGGTCACGCCGAGGTCCTTGATGTTGCGGAGCGTCGCGCGGCCGAAGCCGATCCAGTCGACCCCGCGGTGGCGGAAGAACCGCTCGTCCTCCCGCGCGAGGATGGCGTAGATGAAATCCTGGTCGATCTGGGAGAAGTCGATGATGTCCCGCTTCTCGCCGTGGATGCGGCCCAGCTCCTTGCCGCGGCGGTCGAGGACCACGCTGCGCTCCGGCATTTCCTCGACCTTCGCCATGTCGAAGCCGCGGGCGCGGGCATGGTAGACGACGGCGAGGGGAACAATTACGTAGAGCGCGAGGATCAGGGGATAGCCCCCGAGCCGCATCAGGAACCGCCAAACGCCCGGCAGCGGGGCGGTGAGCCGGCCGAAAAGCAGCACCGGCCAGAACAGCAGGATGGTGCCGAAACCGTGGCGCTTGCGGCGCTGCGGGCTTCGCTTGCTGTTGTTGGAGCGACCCTTCGAATTGCGTTTCGGCATGAACGTGCTAGAGGCTAGGAAGATGCGGGCCCGGACGCGACGATGAACTCCGGGTGAAGACGAGGCGGCGGAAATGCGTCGCTATGCCGTGTGACAGAGCGATGAAGATGACTGGAATTTTGCAGGGGATCGGATTTTCGATGTTGCTGACCTTGTCGGCGGCGGCGCGCGAGCCCGTGGCCTCGCTCAAGGATCTGGCGGCACTCGAAACCCGCACGGGCGCGCTGGTCAAGCGGGTGATGCCGGCGACGGTGGCGATTCTTTCGGGATCGACGGGGGCCTCGGGCTCCGGAGTGGTGGTCAACGAGGACGGATTGATCCTCACCGCCGCCCACGTGACCGACCGTGCCGAGGAGGTGGACATCGTCTTTCCAGACGGCAAGCAGACCAAGGCGAAGGTGCTGGGCTCCAACTACTCGAAGGACGCCGGGATGGCGCAGATCGTCGATCCGGGTCCCTGGCCTTATGTGGAACTCGGCGAGTCCGGCAAGCTCAAGGCCGGTGACTGGGTCGTCGCGCTGGGTCATAGCGAGGGCTACGATCCGGCCCGGACTCCGCCGGTGCGATTCGGCCGCGTGGTGTCCGAGGGACCGGGCAATTTCCTGACCACCGACTGCACCCTGATCGGGGGCGATTCCGGTGGTCCGCTGTTCGACCTGGATGGCCGGCTGGTGGCGATCAATTCGTCCATCGGGGAAACCCTCGACAACAACAACCATGCCGGCATCGATGGCTTCAAGGAGGACTGGCAGCGGATGGAAGCCGGTGAGAGCTGGGGCGAACTGCAGCTCAATCCGCTGGCGAATCCCGAGCGGCCGGTCATCGGCATCGTGATGGGTCGCGAGCTGCGCGACGGCGGCGTGCCGGTCGATCAGGTCACCCCGAACTCGCCCGCGGCCAAGGCCGGGATCCGGAGGGGCGACATCATCCGCAGCGTCGACGGGGTGCGCGTGCGGGGCGGTCGCAACCTCGGCATGCTGCTCGCGAAATATTCGGCCGGCGATGTCGTCGAGATCGGAATCGAACGCGGACGGGAGACGACCACTTTCTCGATCGAACTGATGCGGATGGACCAACTTGCGGAGGAATTGAAACGATGAAGAAGATCGGATTTCTGGCACTATTCGTCGCTGGCGCGGCCTTGGCGCAGGATGTCCCACTCCAGCGAGCCGAGGAACGCCGGGCGACCCGGCAGCAGTCGCAGGAGGTCTACGATGTCATCCGGCCGGTGGCACAGGAGGCGTCGGCCTCGACCGTCTGGGTATGGGCGAACCGCCGGCAGGTGGCGATGGGCACGGTCGTCGGCGGCGGCGACAAGGTGGTCACCAAGTGGAGCGAGATCGCCTTTGCCAGGACCCCGGTGCAGGTGGTCGGGGGCGACGGCCGCACGGCGACCGCCTCGGTGCTCGGCGTCTATCAGGATGACGACATCGCCCTGCTGCAGCTCGACGGGGCACAGTTCACGCCGGTCAAGTGGAGCACGGAGCCGGCGCCGGAACTCGGAAGGTTTCTTGTCGCGGCGGGAGCCGACGGCATGCCGGTCAGCATGGGAGTGGTCGCGGTCGCCGTGCGCTCGTTGCGCGACTCCGACCAGGCCTTCATCGGGATCACGCTCGATCCATCATTCGAGGGCGAGGGGATCCAGGTGCTCGAACTGGCCGAAGGCGGGGGAGCCGCCAAGGCGGGTCTCCGGAAGGGCGACGTGGTGCTCGGCATCGAGGACCAGGAGGTGTCGAGTCCGTTCGAACTGCGAAACGCCCTGCTCGATCACGCGCCCGGCGACGAGATCACCGTGCGCTTCCTGCGGGATGGCAAGGAATCGACCCTGAAGGTGGAACTCACCGGGCGTCCCGAGTTCCCCGGCGTGCCCGAGGGACGCCTGCGCACGATGCGGCGCATGGGCGGCCCGATCAGCCTCGTCGGCCGGGGCTTTCCTCTCGCGATCCAGACCGACATGCAGCTCAAGCCGCGGCAGTGCGGCGGCCCGGTGGTCGATCTGAACGGCGAGGTGGTCGGCATGACGATCGCCCGCACCGACCGCACCCGGAGCTTCATTCTGCCGGCATCGCGCATCGTCGAGCTGCTCGAAAAGGATCCGCTCGATCCCGAACTCGCGCAGCTTCCGCAGCAGCGGATGGGTCCGCAGGCGAGGGTCCAACAAGGCGGACAGGCCGTGCCGATGAATCCTCGGGCGGCGGGACGCCTCCGACGCCATCTCGAGGAGATGGGCCGCTTCCTTGAACGCTTCGACCGCGAAATGGAGCGCGTCGGCGAATAGGGCTAAAGGCAGACGCGCTTGAAGAGCTCCGCCAGCGGCAACTGCATGCCGATGTAGAAGTCGCCGAACTCGCCGTAGCGGGCGGAGACCTCGTCGAAGCGCATTTCGTAGACGATCGACTTGATGTCGATGGTGTCCTTGGCGAGCAGCGTCACGCCCCACTCGAAGTCGTCGAGCCCGGTCGATCCGGTGATCAATTGGAGGATCCGCCCGGCGTAGGCCCGGCCGGTGCGGGCGTGGCCACCCATTAGCTTCTTGCGCTCCTCGAACGGAAGACTGTACCAGTTGTCCTTTCCATCCCGCCGCTTCGTCATCGGGTAGAAACAGATTGCCGGCCAGTCGGGCAGCACCGGGTAGAGGCGGTGCTGGAGGTAGTGGTCCATGCGCTCCTCGAACTCCTTCATCGCCTCGGCGAACTCCGGGCTCGCTTCATCGAGGCCGCGTTCGCCCTTGAGGGTTTCCTCGGCGTATTGTTCCGGGGTGGTCGTGTATTCCGAGCGCTCGGTCTGGGAGAGATAGGAATAGACGGGCGAGAGGATCTCCGGGCCGAGCGAAAGCGTGAGCTGCTTCTCGTAGGCGTTGGCGACCTGGAGGTCGGGGGTGAGAAGCATGAAGCCGATGTCGGCCTTCGGCGTCGCCACCGCGAAGACCAGCAGGTGCGTGTCGGGCGTGCTGCGGATCTGCTGCACCAGCTCGGTCAGGCGTGTCTTGGCCGCCCGCTGGTCGTCGCGGTCGAGCAGGCTCCACTGCGCGTGGTCGACCTGATAGAAAAGGTGCATGACGTGCCAGCCTTCGCGGGGCACGAGTGGGGAAATGTCGTTGGCTTCGCTCATGGCGGTGTCAGCGGCGGGCGGGCGAGATGGGGATGGTGAAAAGCAGACGGAACTGGTCGCCGGGAGCGTTCGCCCCGGGGCCCTCGAAGATCTCGACCGACCAGCGGTCATCGCCGACGCGGTAGCCGTTCATGTCGCCATCGGTTTCGTAGCCGTCGGTGGCGGGGAACTCGATCGTGTCCGAGCCGTTGTCCAGGAATCGGCCGTTCTCGAAAACGCGGGTGATGCTGTCGCCGACGAAGTCTCCGGTGTGTGTGCGGAAGATCGCCCGCAGGGCGCCGGTGCCGTCGGCGACCTTCACCGACACCACCGGGATGTAGGACACCTCCGGCCGCGTCACGTCGCGGTTCTCGCCCTCGCGCACCGGCTCACGCCAGTAGGTGCTGGCCTTGGCCACCTTCGCATGCTCGCCCTGGACCGGGAGCTGCGGCTCGTCGCCGCCGATCCGCGTCGTGGGGATGTCGGAAAACTGCCCGGCGATCCACCAGATCGCGAGACCGAGGAACACCGCCGCCAGGACGCCGAGACTGATGAGGTCACGACGGCTCGGCAGCGAAAGCGTCGGCGGGGAGGACGACTCCCGGGTTGACGCCTCGGCCGGCTCCGGCGCGGTTTCGCTTTCGACGGACTCCACCGCGGTTTCCCGTTCCTCCGCTTCAACGCTCTCCGGTTCCCGGGTCGGCGAAGCGGCAGCCGGTTCTTCCTCGGGCGCCGGGGCCTCCTCCTCCGGCGGTTCCTCAGACACCGATTCCTCGGCGGCCTTTGCCGGGACACGGGGCTCCGGTTTCACGGGGCTTTCCTGCTCGCCGTCGAGATCCCAGAGGTCGTCTTCGGTGGTCTCCCGCGACAATTCGCTGAGCCGCGGACGGTGGGGTCGCGACTGGGAGGGCTGGGGGGTGTCGTCGTAGGGCATCGGCTTCGGCTGTGTTCTTAGGAACCGTCCGGGAGCTTGGCCAGAGCAAAGCATGCCGGAAACATGCGGGAAAAGGGGTTGCATGCCGGAGCGCTTCGGGCGATTTCATCGGCACGCAAATCCCTGACCATCATGGCCGACCGAGAAGACAAGAACGAGGAAAACGTCGACGGCAAATTCTACGTGGATGCCCAGTGCATCGACTGCGACCTGTGCCGCGAAACCGCACCGAACAATTTCCAGCGCTCCGACGACGAAGGCTATTCCTACGTCTACAAACAACCGGAGAACGATGAGGAACTCGAGCAGTGCCGGGAGGCCATGGAAGGCTGTCCGGTCGAGGCGATCGGCGACGACGGGGACGAGTAGCCATGGCGCGCGACGGACGGCTTGAGCGGATCCGTCGCGCGGTGCTCCGCGAGTGGCGCGGTGGCGACGAGCCGGTTCACCCCGACGATCACCTGCACCGGGCGACGAAGTTCCTCGGGGCGATCCTCCGCGATGCCAAGGTCTCGGAAGGCATCGACGAGGAAAGGTTGCGGGAAATGTGGGTCGAGATCGCGGGTGACTTCATTGCCCGCCACGCGACTCCCGATTCGTTGCGCGGAGGCTGCCTCACCCTCAAGGTTCTCCAGCCCGCGATGCGCTTCCAGCTCGAGCAGATGAAGCCCCGCCTGCTGGCCAACCTCGAGCGGGTGGCGGGCAAGGGGGTCGTGAAATCGATCCGTTTCTCCCTCGGCTGATGTTCCGCAACCTCATCTTCGACTGGTCCGGCACGCTGGTGGACGACCTGCCGCCGGTGCTCGACGCGACCAACCGGGTGCTGGAGGTTTACGGCAAGCCGGCGCTCGACCGGGAGGTTTTCCGGGAACGCTTCCGGCTGCCGTACCGGGAGTTTTACGAGGAGGTTCTTCCAGGCGTGCCCTTGGAGGAACTGGAGGATCACTTCCGGGCCGCCTTCTCGGCATCGGAGGCCCCGGTGACCGTGCTGCCGCACACCCGCGAGAAGCTCGAGTGGTGCCGACGACACGGCATCCGCAGTTTCGTCCTCACCAGCATGGATGCGGACGCGTTCCGGCTGCAGCTCGCGGAGTTCGGTCTCGGATCGTACTTCGAGGCGACGTATGCCGGGGTGCTCGACAAGCGCGAGCGCATCCTCGAGATCCTCGAAACCCACGGCCTCGATCCGGCCGAGACCGCCTTCGTCGGCGACATGGTCCACGATGTCGACACGGCGCGCCACGCACGGGTCACGGCGGTGGCGGTGCTCAGCGGCTACACCCGTGCCGAGCCGCTGGCGGCGGCCTCGCCCGACATCACGGTGCGGGATCTCGAAGGCCTGCGGAAGTTGATGGAGCGTCCCCTCGACCGTCGGCCGCCGGTGGCGACGGTGGGTGCGCTGATCGAGGATGACGAAGGCTGCTTCCTGATGATCCGCACCCACAAGTGGGGTCATCGCTGGGGAATCCCCGGGGGCAAGATCGAGCGCGGGGAAACCGCCGAGGCCGCCCTTCATCGCGAGGTCCGCGAGGAGACCGGGCTGGAGATCGAGGCGCCACGTTTCGTCATGGTGCAGGACTGCATTGATTCCGAGGAGTTTCAGCGTCCGGAGCATTTCCTTCTGCTCAACTACCACGCCCGCCGTCGATCGGGTGAGGTGGTCCTGAATGAAGAGGCCGAGGATTTCCGCTGGGTGACCGCCGACGAGGCCGCCGCGATGGATCTGAACCGGCCGACCCGCGTGCTGCTCGACGCGGTCGTCGCCACGGAGGTCACGCCATGAATGTCATCCACATCCGGGGCCTGGAGATCGAGACCCGTATCGGCGTTCCCGACGAGGAGCGCGCCACGGCGCAATGCCTCAAGGTCGACATCGAGATGACACCCACCGACCGCTTCGAGTCGATGGGGGATGAGGTGCAAAGGACCATCGACTACCACCGCGTGTGCCTCGAGGTGCGGCGGCTGGCGGGTCTGGGCGAAAGACGTCTGGTCGAAACCCTCGCCGCCGAGATCGCCGAACTGGTGATCCGCGACTTCGGAGCGCTGCGGGTCCGCGTGCGCCTCCGGAAGTTCATCCTGCCCGGGACCGAGTGGGTGGGGGTCGAGTGCGTGAGGGAGGCCTGAGCCGGGTCCGGACCGCGAGCTTCAGCTCGCATCATCGAGTCTCCGGTGCGAGCTGAAGCTCGCGGTCCGCCCGCCGGATCAATCCTGGCTGTCTTCGCGGGCGAGCATTTCCTCCTCCTCTTCGTGCGAGTGGACCTGGAGGTTCACCTGGACGTCGGCGCGTTCGGAAGCGGCCTTGAGCACGCCGCGGATCGCCGAGGCGCTGAAGCCGTTGCGTCCGATCAGCAGGGCGACATCCGAGCTTTCGAGCACGAGCTTGAACCGCAGGCGCTTCGGGCCGAGTTCGGCGACCTTGAGCTGGGCGCGCTCGGGGTGCTCGATGAACTGGACGGCGATGTATTGGAGAAAGTTCCGAATCTGTTCCGTGACCGCCTGCATGAAGCAAGTCTGCCGCGGAGAACGGGCCGGATCAATTAGAGAATCCGATACGAAACGGCCCGCCTCCCGTGACCGGGTGGCGGGCCGTGTGACAGGGGACCAGGACCGCGTCAGGCGATCTCAATGCGCTTCGGCTGGGCTGCCTTGACGAGCGGCACCGAGACCTTGAGCAGGCCCGATTCGAGCCGCGCGCTGAGCGCCGAGCCGTCGAGGGCGTTGCCAAGCCGGAGTTCGAGACGGTAGCCGTCGGGTGCCGGTTCGCCGTGGATCAGCCGGCCGGCCGGCGCCTGGTCGGGCCGGCGGGCCTCCAGCGCGAGTCGCGAGCCTCGGACCTCGAGTTTGAGATCCTCCTTGCGGACGCCGGGCAGCGCGACCTCGATGTCGGCGCCGTGGTCGTGACGCGTGGCATTCCATGCCGGCTCGGCGAGCCGACGCGGACGGTCGTCGCGGGTGGTGATGGCGGTGTTCTCCGTGTCCGGAGTTTCGCAGCAGGTGGTTTCTTCGTTCATGATGGGTTCAGGTTATTGGATTTCGATGTGATGCGAGGCGACCTGGGCGTCGAGCTTCGGCAGGCGAATCTTCAGCACGCCCAACTCGAAGCGGGCGGAAACACCCGCGGTATCCACCTTGTCGCCGAGCGGCAGGTGATAGCGGGTGTCGTCCTTCACCCGGAGGTGCAGGCCGTTGTCCTTGACCTCGAGTGCCAGCTCATCCCGGGCAACGCCCGGAAAGTCGACCTCAAGCGTCCAGCCGTCGTCGTCTTCATGAACCCGCAGGTCGGCGGGAGTCGTGACCACGCCACGCAGGGCGGCGTCGAACAGGCGACCGAAGTCGCTGAGCCAGGGGCTCGTGTTTCTCAGATGTTGGGCAAGAATCATGGTGTGTTGGTTGGGTTGACGGATTCTCTATGGCAGGACCGGTGCCAACCCGGAAAGAGGTGGCGTAAGCCATTGACAGCCAGTGATTCGAGTCAGCCATGCAGTAGGTCATTCATTCCAGGGAGATGGCGCAAATTGTCGCGCCTGCGACAAGCTGTCGGGTCGGGCTGGCGCGCTCGGTCGCGTCTTGTCGTCGGCACCCGACGGGATAGCGTCGCGGCGTGGCGAGCGAGCGGAGTCCGGCGGGAGTGATGGGGCGTCTGTCGGTGATGTTTTTCCTCACCGGCATGTCGCCGGGCTTCTACGTGCCGGTGCTCACGAACATCCTGCTCGGCGCCGGTCTCGACAGCGGACAGTTGCAGTGGGCCTGGCTGGCGTTTCCGCTCGCGGCGATGGTCTCGCCGCTGTGGGTCGGCGCGCTGGCCGACAACCGCTTCGCCGCCCAGCGGCTGCTGGGATGGACGTGCATCGTCAGCGCGCTCCTGCTCGCCGCGGCCTTCGTCACCCTCGACGCCGGCCTCGGACCATGGTGGTTCATTGTTCTGTTTTTCGTCAGCTCGGCGGTCGGGGCACCGATGTGGAGCACGCTGGCGGTGATCTGCATGCGCCACCTGCGCCGCAGCGAGCGGGAGTTCCCGATCGTCCGGCTCGGCGGCACGCTCGGCTGGCTGGCGGCCGGTTACGTGACCAGCTTGGTGCTCAATGCCGACGCCTCGCCGCTGGCGGGTTACGCGGCGGCGGCGATCCGGCTGGTTGGCGGCCTGGTTGCATTCGGGCTTCCGGACACGCCGCCGCCGGGGCGTTCCCGCTCGTTGAGGACCCTGATGGGGCTCGACGCCTTCCGCCTGTTGCGGGAGAGGGACCACGCCGTGTTCTTCGCCACCACCGCGCTGCTCTCGATGCCGCTGGTGGCCTTCTACATGTGGTTGCCGCGGCATCTGCGCGACCTCGGCGACCCGCACGTGGCGGCGACGATGGCGATGGGGCAGTTGAGTGAAATCGTGGCCATGCTGTTGATGGCCGCGTTGATGAGCCGCTTCCGGGTCAAGACCCTGCTGCTGGCGGCGCTGTCGCTTTCGACGCTGCGCTACGCGTTCTTCGCGTGGTCCGGCTTCTCCGGGGAGCGGACAGGCCTCCTGATCGGGATCGCGCTCCACGGCCTCTGCTACACCCTCTATTTCATCACCGCCCAGCTCTTCCTCGACCGGCGGGTGGAACCCGCCATGCGCGGCCAGGCCCAGGGCTTGCTCTCACTGGTCGCCAATGGCGTCGGCTCGCTGCTCGGCACCATCGGTGTCCGGATGTGGCATGATCACGCGGTGCTTGGAGGAAACGGCGGCTGGGCGATCTATTGGGTCGTGCTCGGCGGGGCGATCCTCGCCATCACCACGGCGTTCGGCTTGCTCTATCAGGGTCGGCCGGCACGGACAATGGACGGCGGCTGACCCGATGCGGTATCGATAAGAACCCGCGGCCTTTTCCGTATGCTCGCGGTCATGTCGTTGAATCCTTCCTCCCGTCGCCACTTCCTGAAGTCGGCCGGCGCGCTGGGCACCGGGCTGACCGTGCTGCCGTCGGGCATCCTGAAGGCCGGACAGTCCCCGAACGAGAAGCTCAACATCGCGCTGATCGGCGTCGCGGGGAGGGGAGCCGCCAACATGAAGGGAGTCGAGGGTGAGAACATCGTCGCCCTTTGCGACGTCGATGCCAACGCGCTGGCCGCCGCCGCGAGGAAGTTTCCGAAGGCCACGACCCACGTCGACTGGCGGCGCTGTCTCGAGCAGAAGGACATCGATGCGGTCGTCTGCTCGACCACCGATCACACCCACGCCTTCGTCAACGTCTGGGCGATGAACCGCGGCAGGCACGTCTACTGCGAGAAGCCGCTCGCGAACTCGGTGCACGAGGCCCGCGTCGTCCGGGAAACGTATCTCAGGAACAAGGACAAGCTTGCCACCCAGATGGGCACGCAGATCCATGCCACCGACAACTACCGCCGGGTGGTCGAACTGATCCGGGGCGGCGCGATCGGCACCGTCAAGAGCGCCGACGTCTGGGTCGGACGGCCGCGCAAGGCCGAGAGCTACTATCCCGCGGCAAAACCGGTTCCCTCCCACATCGACTGGGACCTGTGGATCGGTCCGTCGCCGTTTCACCCCTACAATCCTCGGTATCTATCCGGCGATTGCCAGATCTGGAACCGCTTCTGGGACTTCGGCACCGGGCAGTTGGGCGACATGGCCAGCCACCTGATCGACCTGCCGTACTGGGCGCTGGACCTGCGCTTTCCGACCCACTGCGTGGCCAATGGCGAGCCGGTCCATCCGGACTGTTATCCGGAAAAGATCAAGGTCACCTGGAAACACCCGGCCACCGACATGCGACCGCCGGTCGAGGTCTCCTGGTACGATGGCGGACCGAAACCCGGCATGCCCATCCGGGCCTTCAACCGTGATGCGATGGAGCAGGGGATCCTCTTCACCGGCGACAAGGGCTGGCTGCTCGCCGACTACCAGTTCCGCACCCTGACGCTGCGCGGCGACATGACCCACTACGAAAAGCCGGAGCCCGGCGACCTCATTCCGCCCTCGCCCGGACACCACCAGGAATGGATCCATGCCTGCAAGACCGGCGCGCCGACCCTCTGCGACTTCGACTACTCCGGTGCGCTGGTCGAACACAACCTGCTCGGCGCGGTGGCGCTCCGGGCGGGCCAGCCGTTGGAATGGGACGCCGCCGACCTCAAGGCCACCAACTGCCCCGAGGCCGACGCGTTCATTCGGAAAACCTACCGCGACGGCTGGGTGCTCAACGGTTGATCGTCATGAAACTTCCCATTCCTCTCATCACCGCGATCGGCCTTGGCGTGTCGCTGCTTTCCGCTGCCGAGCCTGACGCCCCGCGTGCCTTCATCGACGGTCGTGGGCCGGGCTGGAAAGTGCTCGGCGAGGCCGACTTCGAGAACGTCAACTGCCACGACGACACCTGGACGTGGAAGGACGGCTTGGCGAAGTGCACCGGCAAGCCGGTCGGGGTGATCGCCTCCAAGGTGCCCTACACCAACTTCGAGCTGGTCGCCGAGTGGCGGCATCTCAAGGACGCCGGGAACTCCGGGATTTTCGTCTGGGCGACCAGGGAATCGCTCGACCGCCTGCGCGGGGGCGAGGGGCCGTTGCCCGACGGCATCGAGGTGCAGATTCTCGATCCGGGATTCGACGTTGCCTTCG
>ERZ869936.1270-NODE-1270-length-18623-cov-5.795832_pt1 | contig 18623 bp, 9 predicted proteins | sample MGYA00520876_ERZ869936 | MGnify/ENA primary metagenome ERZ869936 (study PRJEB32218, sample SAMN09650985) | biofilter metagenome | isolation source: enrty point of leading RO module | place: Saudi Arabia: Thuwal, RO plant located on Red Sea | collected 2016-02-17 ...
TCTTTTATAGAGTCTGCTTGAGCTAATAATATTTTAACCTGTTCGTTGATAATTGCTTTTATTTTAGCTTCATCATAACCTCTTCTTTTAAGCTCTAAATATTCTTCATACAATAATTCCATTGATTCATCATCGGCAACCAAATATTCATAAATAAACTCTCCGTTTGACTCATTAACTATTTCTGTGATGATATAAGTTTTAGGAACACTGTCAAAAAGTGGGTCTGTTAAAGGTATCTTTACATTCGATTCTTTTATAGACAAGGCATATACAACAGAATCTTTAGAAAAATCAGTTATATTAAACTCTGAATTAATGGATGATGGGCTGTTGAAATTCTCAGTAAAATCTCCGGTTAAAACAGAGTCTTTAATTATAGCTTCATTAGCAAAAGATACAGGAAAATAAGTACATAAATATTTTTTTTCTCCTTCCTTATCAGCAATTAATCCTACTTTTAACTCATAAACGCTATCTGTAAAAGTATAAGAAAACTCTTCACCAGCCCCTAGCAATTCATCATTCACAAACCAATAATAAACAAGATTTTTATAGCCGTCTAAGTTTAGCAAGCTTGCTTTAAAAGTATGCGGTTCGTTTTTAATAATGTTTTCTGTATTGTGTATGTAAACTTCTTTTACACTTTCTAACTCTAGACCATAAGATGCCTCATTAAAATACAATTCATTTAAAATGGTATCTACAATATTTAACTGTACCTCATAAAACCCTTCTTTTTCAAAACAATGGTCAACAATTAATCCTCTTTTTTTGGTGCCATCTCCAAAGTCCCATTCATACATTAATGGAAGTGTATCCAACTTAAAAGTACCTTCTTCAAAAAACTCATAACAAAAATCTTCAGGTTGAATTAATGAATCACAATTAGAAAAAACTGGGATATCCTTTTGAAACAAAAAAACATCATCCGTGCCGTTTCTATTTGAGCTAAAATACCCGTTAAATCCAAATTTATCGGTAATAAATGCAAAATCATCATGATAGCTATTAATAGGCTCCGGTAACAAAACCGCCTCCTCTTTTTCAATATTTGAATAGCTTATGGTATAAATATCTAAGCCAAAGCTCTCTCTTCTATCTGAAGAAAAATAAAGTTGGTCAATGGCGTTAATATGAGGGAAAATTTCATTAAATTTAGTGTTTACTTTTTCTCCCATATTGGTTGGTTCAGTCCATTTACCATTTACTTTCTTGGAAAAATATAAATCATATCCGCCATATCCACCCGGTAAATTTGCACTAAAAAACAAAATATCTCCATCCTTATTTAAACTGGGATGGGTAAAGGTATAGGACGTGTCTTCTTTAAATATTAATTCTCCGTATTGCCAATCTGTACCATCATAACTCACCTCATATAAACCAAGAATATTATCTCTATTGTCATCACTCAACTGTTTTGGCAAATAAATATTTCTACTACATATTCCGTGCATAGAATCCGGGTAAAAAGTAATTGGACCATCATGTAAGATACTTCTCAAGCCTGAAGAAAAAAGCTCTAATTTAGTCCATAAACCGGAAGTGTCTTGGTAAGTAGAATATATATCAATTAAATGTTTAGCATTTTCATCTAAATGAGTAACAGTAAAATCATTCTTTTTATCACTACAAATTAAAAGCTTATTATGAAATTGACCTCCAACAAACTCATTATGCGTTGAACTTTTTGGATGAGGTAATACATTATATTCTTGAGAACTTAAGTCTACAGAAGTTAAAAAAAGGATACAAATAATTGGAATATATCTAATCACTATATAATTCTTGGACTTTGTGCTTTTATTTTATAACCAAATTCGTACCTGAGAATGATTTCATGCGAACCATAGGTAAATCCATTTAGGTTAGACATGGTATAATCATAAACATACCCAAATTTAAACTGGTCATTTATTGGCACATTAATAAAGCCTAAGATAGCATCTTGAGATCTAATTCCTAGCCCGAATTCCAAAATATTTTTGTAATTTAAGATAGCTGTTAAGTCTAATTGAAAATCAGAACCTTTGACATACCTCAGCAATACTGAAGGTTTTATAGTAAAATCATCATTAACATTTATAAAACTCCCTACATAAAAGTTGTAATTATAATTACTTAAAGAATGGTAAACTTTTGGACGATTTTCGGTGTCTGAAAATTTATGACTTAAAAATTTTGGAATACTAATTCCCATAAATAGTTTTTCACTTTCTAACAACAACCCTGAGCCAACATTTGGAATGTAGTAATTAACATTACCTCCATCAAAACTGGGGTCATTTTCAGTAATGGTAGAAACTTCTCCCCACCTGTTTGAAAATAAATCCAGCGCTGCATTTAATCCAAATCTTAAATTATAATTTTCGCTTAGCTTCAACTTATAAGAATACGAAGGAAAAATACTTGACATATTGGTTACGCCTATTTTATCATTTTGAACTGTTAGCCCAATTCCCATTTTTTCATTTTTTAAAGGAGCGTGAGCTGAAAAAGAAAATGTATTGGGAGCTCCCTCTATCGATATCCATTGAGCTCTATAATCCAAAGTAATACTAAGACATTCTCGGCTTCCTGTAAAAGCAGGGTTTAAAACTAATCCATTAAATATATATTGGCTGTATAGTGGAATATGCTGAGAATAAGCAAGCTGAATAGATACAAAAAACAATATGGTAACTATAATTTTCCTCATCTATTTATAATTATATAACCATTTAGCGGATTGATGTTATCCCCAGAAAATATGTAGAAATAAGTGTCATTTGTTAATTTCTCACCGGAAAGATTTTGCCCATTCCAATCGTTTCTGTAATTATTGGCGCTATACAACAATTGCCCCCATCTGTTATATATTTCTAACTTTGAATTAACCACATTAGCTGCTCCCTTAATTACAAAGTAATCGTTTATACCATCATCATTAGGGCTAAATCCTTGAGGGATAAATATATCATTAACGTAAATTAAAACTTCATCGCTCTGCTCAGGACAAACTCCATTGACGTAAGTCCAAAGCACTTTATTGACTCCCGCCTTTAGATTTCTAACTACCGTTTTTTCATCATACACATTATCAAAGCTAAGATCCAAATCACCCGCTCTCCATTGAGAAGTACCAACTAAAGGCACTACAGCATCTAAAGTAGTTTGAGTTTGGAAATTTAAGTATTGGTCATCTCCTGCATACGGAGCAGGTAATGATTGATAAAATGTAATTATCACAAAGTCAGAGTCAACACACATTACATTAGTTTCTGTCCATTTAAAAATATGAGAACCGTAAGTTAAAGATGAAATAGTAGAGTTAAATGAATTGGGGTTGTTAATTACAACATTTGAATCGGCTGACGACCATATTCCATTTCCAATTGAAGGAATTGAAAATAAATCGCCATTTAGTCCACAAAACTCCTTATCTAAACCGGCATTTGCTATAGGAACTCCAAATACGTAAAATGACTGAGTATGTGTCTCAAGACAATTCCCTTCACCTACCGTATATAGAATTGAATATACTCCCTGTCCCGTTGAAGGAAGAAAAACAGTATCATTTATCACTCCGGTTCCGGAAAAACTACCACCATAGGTTCCCGTAATAAGAGTGTTAAGGTTAATGGAAGGATTAGATGTACACATAGAATCGACCAGACTGTTATTCCAACTTGGATCAACATTAGGGGCAATATATATTATATTTGAGGTAGAATCAACACATGAACTTAGTCCAACCTCATATTTAATTTTAATTAGAGAACCTCCGTATCCACTTGTAAATAATGAGTCTCCAACAACACCGAGACCGGACCATGTTCCACCTGGCGTAGAACTACCGGATAAAAATGGATTTAATCCAAGTGAAATAGTAGCTTCACAAATAGTATCATTTACTGTCCATGCAGATTTATACTCAGGTAATAAAACAACGGTATTTGACAAAGAGTCTGCACAAGTTCCGTTTATCACTTTATAACTAATTGAATAGTTTCCTGATGGCATTAAATCATAACGCAATGAATCATTACTTATAATAGAGCCACTTGAGCCATTCCAGAATCCACCCAAAGAACCGGATATTAATGCATTTAAACTAATAGCAGCAGACGGAAGACAAACTGTATCGGTATTAAAACTCCAGGCAGCTGAAGGCATAGTGTCAGAAGTAATAAATATACTATCAACACTGCTAGGACAAACACCATTAGATATAGAATAAGTAAGCACATTAAGCCCTGATGTCATATTATAATAACTTGTGTTATTTGAATTTGGTGTCGCCACAATTCCTCCGCCAATATGTAAACTCCATGAAGGCGTTCCAATTAGTGGCATGCTACCGGTAAGAAAAAGAGAATCTCCACAAAAAGAGGTATCGGCAGTAGTTACGGCTGTAGTAGGTAACTGATCAACACTAATCAAAACAGAGTCATAATTTGTACAACCATTAACATCATCAACAGATAAATAGTACATGGTTGTTGTGCTTGGTGTTGCGCCTGTGGTATCTTGACTGGGAGTAATAACACTGCTACTTGGAGACCAAGAATAAAGTAGCCCTCCACTTCCTTGAAGTAAAGCTGTATCTCCATTACAAATGGTAGATGGAGGTCCGGCACTAACCACAGGTAAAGGATTTACGGTTACCACAACAGAGTCTGTATTAGAACAGCCATTTCCATCCGTTCCAACTAAATAATACCTAGTAGTAGTAGATGGCGTTGCTCCGGTTGTGTCTTGAGATGGAAAAAGTACAGTTGAGGAAGGTGTCCAACTATAACTTTGAGCTCCACTACCTTGCAATTTTGCAGTATCACCATTACAAATAGTAGATGGGCTTCCGGCAGACACAAGAGGTAATGGATTTACAGTTACCACAACTGAATCTGTATTAGAACAGCCATTTCCATCTGTACCAACTAAATAATATTTGGTGGTAGTAGTTGGATTTGCTTCTGTTGTATCTTGTGTTGGATTGAAAATGGCAACAGAGGGTGTCCAATTGTACGTTACTCCTCCACTTCCCTGAAGTAAGGCTGTATCCCCAATACAAATGACAGAAGGATTTCCGGCACTAATTACAGGTAAAGGATTTACAGTTACTACAACTGAATCTTGACCAGCACAGCCATTAATATCAGTAGCATTTAAATAATATTTGGTTGTTGTAGTTGGATTTGCTCCTGTTGTATCTTGATTAGGGTTTATTATAGTTGCTACTGGTGTCCAACTATAGTTTACCCCTCCACTTCCTTGTAACATTGCAGTATCTCCTAAACATATAGCTGATGGGTTACCTGCATCAATAGTTGGTAAAGGATTAACTAAAATCAAAACAGTATCGCTAAAAATAGTATCTGTTCTGCAGCCGTTCAATAAAAGTCTTCTAAACCAAGTGGTATCGCTCAATGTTCCCGGAGCATAATCTTTGAAACTTCCGTTTGTTATTATGTTGGTAAAGCTAGAGCCATTAACACTATACTGCCATTGATAAACATATTCTGTTCCTGATGGGGTTGAGCCATAAATGGTATCTGCAACAGTTCCAATACAAAAAGTATCGTTACCTGTAATGGTATTACCGGAAACAGAAGATAAATTAGGACAGCAGTCTAACAAGCTACCTGTTGGTGTTACAACTACATTAAAAAGAAAAATATCATCGCTTGTTGTTCCGGTTAAAGATGTAGTACCAAAAGCTAAGTCATCATCATACTGACCGCAGATAAATACATTTTCATTTTTATAAGTTGCTATTCCCAATCCCCAGTCATCATCAGTTCCTGTTCCTATTTGAGCCCACTCGAATGTACCGTTAGTTTGGTATTTTACTAAAATCAATTCATTTTTATCAACATGTGATAAAGATGTGTCTCCGTTATTATATCCGGGTTTATCATATCTTCCGGTTGCATATATATTTCCATAACCATCAGCAACAATATCATTAAAAAACTCAAGATGACTGCTTGTACTGTTCCATTCATCGAGCCATACTTCTTGCCCGGTATAAAGATCCAATTTGGCAATATACGCATCGTCATGACCAGTATTTATAGTATCACCTCCCGGAAAAAATCCTTTATCATGCATATTGGCACATATATAAATTCCTTCACAGTCTGAGGTAATTGCCAAACCTCTTATGTCTGCGTTCATATCTTCTATTCTCGTTGCCCAAACAAAGTTACTAGCGCTATCAATGGCGTAAACAAATTGATCTGCGGCACTACTATTAATTTCAGTTAATGAAAGAACATTAGTATTTGTTTTATCAAAGAAGTTTAACGTTGGGCTTTCGGTATAACCGATTACATAGGCGGTATCAAACTGAACAGTAACATCAAGTTTTCTGCTTTCATCCATTGCGGTTGAGTTCCATTCATCAGAAGCTCCACTTACTCTGGCTGTCCAAATTTCATTACCATTTAAATCAAACTTTTGAATATAGGTTTGGTAGTTAGTCCCCAAATATGATTGCTTACCAATAGCACCATTCCCGTCAAACACACCAACTTGGTAAACCGCATGATTATTTACCGCCAAACTTGTTCCAAAGTCATTATTTGTTCCGCCATCAGTTTTAAACCATCTAAGAATGCCTGCAGGAGTATAAGAAGCTGTAAAAATATCAGAGCCGCCAAATATTGATGTGCTGGAACCAACTGCACCGGAGTGACCGGTAAAATTAGTTATAGCGCTTTTATGATAACCTGTTACATATAAGTTGCCAAGAGTATCAAGTTCTATATCCCAAACTTCATCATCATCTAATCCACCAATATTAAATGCCCACAACAATGCTCCTGTAAAATCATATTTAGCTACAAACCCATCTCTTTTTCCGGAATTTCCTCCTCCTGCATTCATTTCCGCAAGAGTAATTGTCGGAAAAATTGAATTGTTAGTTATTGTACCAACTGTATAAACCCATTTGTTCTTTTCATCTACTGCAGTTGCATAAGCAGCCTCAAAACTAGGTGAGCTTAACCCGTTTCCAAAACTTGTACAGTTTGCTTTTATTTCTATTGTTTGGCATACTTGGCAGTTATTTGGTGCTGTGTAACAAACAGTATAAATCCCTACACTTGAAGAATCGATAAAAATTTTACCCGTTAAACTATCCAGGCTAAGTCCAAAAGGAGTAGAAGAATAAATACCTCCCGGATCTCCGATTAAAGTAGGAGATATAGTCGAATCTATATATTTACACAGACTGGCTTTTGAATAGGTAAAATTAGCATTACATCCGTTCAAGTACCCGACATAATACTCTTTTCCTGCAAACCATGGATTATTAAATGAAGGCGGAAGGAGTAAGTCAGCTGTTCTATGATAGCCTGTAATACCCGCTAAACCTTTAGGGTTGGCACAAATTCCGGAAACGGTATCTATGCCAAGTCCGTTTCCTTGTGTTGCCCAATTCAATAGCCCTGCATTAGAATAGTTAATAACGAAAATGTCTTTGGCTGCAGAAGTTGCGTTTAATTGAAAATTATTTTTTTGAAGACGAAGTGTGTTTTCAAAAACTCCGGCTATCAGTAAATCAGAAGAAAAGAACTTACTAATAGCTACTCCAACATCATCACCTGTGCCACCGTCATTCCATATATCTATAATAGAGCCGGATAAAGTATCAAACCTTACCATTAAAATATCTTTTTGACCATAAGATACAATAGTGTCAAAGACTATCCCATTAAAGTATTTAGTAGAATCTGTAAAATAACCCGTAATCCATACTGAGCCATTTTCGTAGGTTATATCATGGGCTCTTTCGTCTTTGGCTGGCCATCCAATGGAGTTTACCCAAACTACATCGCCATTACTCTTATTAAATTTAGCCACATATATATCATCCTTCCCAATATTGTTCATTGTAATATTGGGTCCTGAGTTTTCAAAAACTACATTTCCATCATTGTAATACCCGGTTAGATATATAGAATTACCGTGTCCGGTAATTCCCATACCTCTTTCATCTTTTGAAGAAACAGCTTTTCGTGCCCAATTTAAATTTCCTGTTGTAGCGTTGTAAGATGCTATAAATATATCATCCTGATTACCTCCTCCGCTATTTAAATTTCCGTTTACTCCAAAATTTACATTGGATACAAAATATCCGGTAAAATAAACATTCACATTATCGGTATAAACCCTATATCCCACATCTACATTTGTTCCGCTGCTAGGTGCTCTCAGCCAAATAGGATTTCCGGTAAGCCCATTTAACTTTGCCATGAAAACATCTGAGTTCCCGCTATTAGGTATTGTTGGATTGGAACCAGCATATATTTGAAAAGGAGAACTTTTGTAACTGCCTGTTATATAAACATTTCCACTTATATCTACATCTATTCCATTTCCAATATCTTCTGCGGTTCCGCCAATTCTTACAGACCACAGAGGGTTTCCATACTTATCGTACTTAACCACAAAAACATCTTCATTGCCAATAGAAGGTAATGAAGGTAATGAACCAAATCTAATAGAACCGGTATAAACTCCGATAACATAAACATTACCGGCTGTATCAACGGCAATATCATTACCAAGTTCTTCAGCACCTAAAGTAGCAAATGAACTCCAAGAAAAATCTTTTGAAGGCGGAACTTGACTATATAAGTTAATGAGTAAAAAAAAGGAAATCGTAAAGGCAACTAAATGTCTAAACACAATTTTAAATTACTGATTAATAAAAGCTAAATATACTAATATTACTAATTATATTTTATAAATTAGCCCAATTGATACTTTTGATAGATGAATCGCAAATTATCCCTCTTATATTTTACTTTACTTTTATTCCTCACCTCCTATTCCCAAACATTCAATTTCAATAAGTTATCTATTAATGATGGAATGGCTCACCCATACATCTATGACATTTGTCAAGATAAAAGTGGGTTTATATGGGTAGCAACCGGTGAAGGATTAAATAGACTGGATGGTTCGGAAGTTAAAAAATATGACACTAAAAGCGGACTGGCTGATAATTTTATCACCTGCCTGGAAACCTCAAATAATGGAATTTTATGGATAGGACACAATAATGGAAATATATCCTATCTATATAAAGGAAATATTGGTAAAATAAATATTGATGAAAAGGATATTCCTGTCTTAAAAATTAAATCCTACAATGTTAAAAACACTTGGGTTTTACTACAAAACAATAAGCTAATTAATATTGACAATGATTTTAATTTTACTAAGTACAATTTATTTAAGAATGATGAAATAGTTTGTACCGATTTTGAAATTGTCAATAACAATACTTTCCTAGTTACTACCAACACGGGTATTTACGAAGTAAAAATAGACAAGGAAGCCAAGAAGGTACAAAGCAATAAACTGCCTTCAAAAAAACACGCTACTGATAATTTAAACTGTATTTTAAAATCAAAACTTGACTCCTCCGTTTATACCGTTGGAACTGCCGACAGAGGAGTAATACAAGTTAAATATGCCAACAACAAAATCCTCACCAGAAACTATCAAGATAGTTCTTTGCTTCAAACTTCAAGCGTCCAAGATATTTTTGAAGATGCTAAAAACAACTTATGGATTTCTACATACAGCGGTTTATTTAAAATTCCATACTCAGACATTAAAGTCCCTGACAGTAAAGAAAACAACACATTTTACAATGAAGAAAACGGCTTGCCAACCAATTATATTAAAACATCGTTCGTTGACCTAGAAGGTAATCTTTGGGTAGGAACATTTGGCGAAGGAGTTTGTATTCATGAAGATGACTTTTTTACTTTTTACAGCCATAGTGCTACCGATATATCTAACAGCACTACCTCTTTTTTAATTACAGAAAATAAAAAATGGTTTGGGGTTGCAAATGGCTTAATAGAAATAGATTTGCGTACAAACGAAAAATACTTTTTTTATAATTCAGCCAATGGATTTGTTGACGATGAAGTAACTACAATAGCATCTTTTGATAACAATTTACTAGTAGGAACAGCAAAAAGTGGTTTGTATGAATTTGACACGGAAAAAAGACAGTTTTATAAACTTGACATTGCAAAAGGATATTTAAGAAACTCTATCACATCTCTTGTTGTAAATCAAGATAAAATATGGATAGGAACCAGAGGCGCACTCTTTGAATATTCAAAATTCACCAAAGAAATTAAAGAATATACAACCTTAGAAGGCTTAAAACATAACTCTATAAATGACCTGGTATTTTCAAATAAGTATGGTTTACTTATAGTTTCTCAAAGCAATTACATCAGCTGTATAAAGGATGGGATATTATTTCACCTTTTAATTAGTGAAAATTTTGGGCTATTAAATGTAAACTCAATCAGAGAAGATGAAAATAATAATATTTGGGTTTCTACATACGGAACCGGAGTTTTTTACGGACAACCTAAAAACTTTAAACACATAAACTCTGCTAACGGATTAGCCTCAGACTATTGTTACGCAATACAACCAATGGGAGAATTTGGCACATGGGTTGGACACAGAGGTTCGGCTTCAAGAATAAGTTTAAAAAATAATAACATAACCATCTACTCTAAAAAAGAAGGAATAACGGGAGACTGTAACACCGATGCTTTTTACAAAGACAGTTTAGGCAATTTATGGATTGGAATGAATAACGGTTGTCTAAAATTTGACCCGAAAAAAGACAACTCAAACTTTGACGCACCTAAACCGGTTATAAAAACAATAAAAATTGGAGATGATGAATACAACTTGTATGACGACATAGAGTTATCTCCGGGCGACTACAAACTAAGCTTTGAATACGTTGGCATTACCTTTAAAAACCAAAAAAACATCTCCTATAAAGTATTTTTAGATGGCTATGATTTAGAGTGGTCAAAGTTTACTCTTGACAACAAAGCGACTTACCCTAAATTAAGTGAAGGAAAATATACATTTAAAATTAAAGCATGTAATATTGTTGGCGTTTGTTCAGAAGAAGTTTCAAGCGTTCAAATTGTAATACTTCCACCTATATGGAAAAGATGGTGGTTCATAGCATTAACCGTACTAATTGTTGCAAGCTCTATTTACGCATTCTTTTATATAAGAGAAAAAAACCACAAAAGCATCGTAAACTATTTAGATACCGAATTAGCTAAAAGAACAAAAGAAATTGTTATACAAAAAGAAGAAATTGAGCAAAAAAACAGAGATATTACGGATAGTATAAACTATGCCAAAAGAATACAGTCAGCCATACTTCCAAATATCAGTGATTTAACAAGTGAGTTTAAAAAATCATATATTTTCTATCAACCAAAAGATATTGTAAGCGGAGACTTTTTCTGGATTCACAAACTCAAAGACTCCTTTATTTTAGCCTGTGCCGATTGTACAGGACACGGAGTACCCGGTGCATTAATGGCTATGATTGGACAATCTATTTTTAAAGAAATTATTAATAGAAGTCCGGATTTAAATCCTGCGCAATTACTGGATGAAGTTAATTTTGAACTAAATAAAATCTTAAAAACAGAACAAAACGAAAAAATGTTTGAGGGAATGGACGTTGCTGTTTTAAAGTTCTATCCAAAAGAAAATAAAATGGAATTTTCAAGCGCAATGCGACCGCTTTTAATATTAAAGAATAAAGAAATTATACCTATTGAAGGAACCAAACAATCTATAGGCGGTAACCTTGGAAAAACAAAACAATTTGAGCTTAAAGAGGTTTCTTACCAAAATGGAGATAAGTTTTATGTGTTTAGTGATGGTTATCAAGACCAGTTTGGAGGAGTTAATGGAAAAAAAATTAAAATATCAGGAATAAAAAAACTAATTTTAGACAATATCGGAAAAAACAACCATGACGAATTTAAAAATGTAATGGCTTATTTTTACGAATGGCAAAAAGATGAAGACCAAATTGACGATGTACTTTTTATAAAAATAGAACCCTAAGTATAAATGGATAACAACCAAATTCAAGATAGCGTTTTAGAGAAATACTACTCCACCATTGATGCCATAAAATCAAAAAATGGAAAGGTAATTTTATCTTTTATTGGTAATGTTAATTCAGACCTTATTACTTCATCAACCTACCTCCTTGAAAATTACTTCAACACCAATTTTCCTTTCTCTAAGCTAAAAAATAAAATCATTATTAGTTGTATAGAGATTATTCAAAACATAATGGAAAACTCTCCTAAAGAAGATGAGATAAAGCAAAACTCTTTTATTGTTGTTGGCCATGTAGGAGAAGATATTATACTACAGTCTTTCAACTTATGTGAAAAAGAAAATTATGCAAGACTTAAAGAATACATAAAAGATATAGAGTCAAAATCAAAAGCAAAATTAGAAACCCTTTATAAGAAAAACCTGAAAGACTATTCCATGTCAAAAGCTAAGTCTGGTTTGGGTTTATATACCGTTGCTATAAATTCTACTACAAAACCTATATTTGAAATAGCTGCAATTACCGATAACTACTATTCTGTAAATATTACAATAACGATTAAAAATGAGTAAACTATTCATAGAAGCAAAAAGAAATAGCCCGGAAATAAATTTCGATAATACATCTGGCATATACACTATTAAAGGAAATTCTTTTCAGGAAGATTCTACTCAGTTTTATAATAATATTCTAGACTGGGTTGAACAAAACAGCTTCCCAAAAACAACTAAGTTTATATTTACCTTAGATTATATAAGCTCTCGTTCCGTTGCCAACCTGTATCAATTGGTAGAAAAGATTGCAGAACACAAAAAAAGCGGTGGAGAAGTAGAAATAATTTGGGAATATGAAGCTGACGAAGACAACATATTAGGCGTTGGAGAAAAGTTCCAAACACTTTCGGGTCTTTCATTTAAGTTTAAAGAAATAGCGCCCGAATAACCATGTCTAAACCTGCAGTTAAAGCAGTTCAAATAACTAAAGTAAATGAGGCTCATGCAGTAAATGAAGATGATATTTTAGCCTCAGAAGAACCTCTCGGAATTAAAGTTAATTATACCTTAAACAACAATCCCATTCAAAAAAACATTGCGGTTACCATGCGAACCCCTGGCAATGATTTCGAACTGGCACTAGGCTTTTTATATACCGAAAAAATAATCGGCTCTATAAATGATGTAGAAGCTGTTAAGTATTGTGAAGGAGATAGAAAGTCTGAGTTAGACTCAGAAAACTCCGTAAAAGTAATTTTAAAAGAAGGCATAAAACCAAATCTTAACTCAGCCGAAAGAAACTTCTACATTACCGGAAGCTGTGGCATTTGCGGAAAATCCTCCATAGAAGCCATTGAACTTTCCTGTCAAAAAATCATATCTAATCTTAAAGTAAGCAAACAGACAATTTTCTCGTTACCCGAAAAACTTAAAACTCAGCAAACCAATTTTAAACACACCGGAGGCATTCATGCAGCAGGTTTGTTTAACCAAAAAGGTGAGTTACTATTACTAAGAGAAGACATAGGAAGACATAATGCAGTCGACAAACTTATCGGAGCTTCTTTACAACAGCAACTAGACCTATCCAACGCCATTCTTCAAGTGAGCGGAAGAGCAAGCTTTGAGCTACTTCAAAAAACGGCTATTGCAGGCATTCCTGTATTTTGTGCCATTGGAGCTCCGTCAAGCCTGGCGGTTGAGTTGGCAACTGAAATAGGCATTACGCTAGTTGGGTTTTCTAAAGACAATAAATTTAATTGCTATTCACACAAAGAGAGAATTACAGACATCTAAAACTCTCCGTCACCACCATCATAACCACCACCGTCTTTGCTACGCTGTTTCTTCTGATTTAAACGATAACTAAAACTAACAATAAGTTGTCTTGCTCTCCATTGAAATTCAGACTCAGAGTAGAAGTTAGTTGTCTCTGTGATAGAACGTCTTTTTCTTGTATTAAAAACATCTTTCACACTCAAAACTACTGTTCCGTTTCCTTTCAAAACATCTCTACTTAAACCTAAATCAAGATTATACATCGCTAATGATTTTCCTTGAGTAGTAAGCTCAGGAGCCCGGTAATTAAAGCTAACCTGAAAGTCTGTCTTCTTTTTTATCGTAAACTTAGATGTTCCTCTACTGGTCCAGGTATAAGTATCACTGCTCAAATTCTGTCCGTCATACTCTCCATTAGTAATAGCTCTGTAAAAATTAAAACTAGAATTAAATCGCCACCATTTAGTAACATCATAGTTAAAGTTAAACTCCAATCCAATGGCATTCTGAACCGATAAATTAATAGGAAAAACCCTGGTAAAACCTATACTATCTACAGTAGTAATTCGTTCAATAACTCCTGTTCTATATCGGTAATAAACACTTGAAAGTAAAGAACCTTTATCAAAGTATTTTAAATGTCCCAGTTCAAATGAATTGGTGTATTCAGGGTCTAAGTTTGGATTTCCTGAATAAAAACTTCTTGGGTCACTAAAAGAGAAAAACGGTAGTAAATGCCTAAAGCTTGGCCGGCTAATTCTTCTGCTGTAACTTAACTGTAATGTGTTTGTACTATCCAACTCATAAGATAAATGAGCACTAGGAAAAAAGTTTAAATAATCTCTTGGATTCAATTCATTTGTTTTAATCAGTTCAGTTTTAATGTCAGAATATTCTGCTCTAACCCCTCCCTGATATGAAAATCGCTTACCCTGATTTCCAAGTATAACATAAGCCGCATGAATATTTTCCTGATAAATAAAATGATTATCAAAATTTGTCAACGTAAACCAGCTACCATCCGCATCTAGTTCTTCCACCGTATAGTTATTTTCTATTGTGCGAAATGCACTTCTCAAACCGGTTTCAAACTTTCCCTTTTTTGCAAATGGGTGAACATAATCCGTTTGAAACAAAAAATTCTCCTCATCTTCAGTATTGCTGGTTCGTTGGTTAATGGGCAAATCACCATTATCACTTTCCTGGTATAAGTCCGCTTTTTCAGTATCATCACTCCTTATCCATTTAGCATCTATGGTAAATTTTTGATCTTTCTTTTTAAAGGTTTTTAAATAACTTATTGAGCCTTCTATATTCTCTTGACTTTCTATTTCGTCTTCAGTTCTGGAGATTATTTGAGTAAGCACATCTCCAAAAGCATAGTCATTATAAATTAAATCAGCATTATTATTACCTTCAGAAAAACTATATAAACCGGCTATGGTTAACGTATTTTTATCATTCAAAAACAAGTCCGAGCCAAATCTGTTGTTACTAGCTAATCCGCCCCTTGTATGATTTCTAATTCGTTCATAAGAAAAAACTGTATCTCCCGTAAATCGTTGTATAGAATAACCATTACCCGGTGATTGCCGATAGCTTACCCCTGAACTGGCAAACAAATTCATCCACTTTTTTCGGTAATTCAGATTAAAAGAAAAATTATGATTATGCGGATATCCAGCACTCAGTTCAAACGAACCGTTAACACCATCCCTCTTTTCTTTTTTCAAAATCACATTAATAATTCCCACCTCTCCTTCCGCTTCATATTTAGACGATGGATTGGTAATCAGCTCAATACTTTCTATCATGCTTCCCTGTATCTGCCTAAGCGCATCCGCAACACTCACACCCGTTAACCCTGATGGTCTCCCGTCAATTAATATTCTCACATTCTGGCTTCCTCTCAAACTCACATTTCCTTCCACATCTACCGTTACCGAAGGAACATTATCCAATATCTCAGCAGCATTGCTCCCTGTATTACTTAAATCCTTCCCTACATTAAATACACGTTTATCCAGCTTCAACTCCATCTGGCTTTTCTCGGTCACTACTTCAAACTCACCCAAATCTATACTTCCGGGTTTAAGTGAAATTTTTCCTAAACTAACCTTCTCACCTTTTACCTCAATATCCTTTATTGTTTTCTCTTCAAATGAAAGAAACACCACTTTTATATAATAACTACCTTGCTTAACTTCTATTAAGAATTTGCCGTCAAAATCGGTCGCTCCGGTGCTTACAATAGAAGAGTCGGCAGTTTTATAAACCACCACACTAGCATAAGGCACTGCCTCACCACTTCCATCTACCACACTACCGGATATAGAGCTTTGAGCTAAACTGGATCCGCTAAGCAAAATACCCCATAAAATAAATAAAAGCTGAACCCAGATTTTCATCTTGCGAAGTTACAATCTATAAACTATATTTAGCCATAAGTTCTAGAAAACTATGCTAATAATTGTTAAAACGAACACGAAGCAGAGTAAAGAAAAATAACTAAATTGCAGTAACTTTTCAATGAAATGAGAGCAATAATTTTACTTACCTTTTTAGCTATTTCATTAGCTAATTTTGCCCAGCAAGAACCCCAGCTTACAATTTTTTGGAATAACTTTTCTTTATTTAACCCTGCCTATACTGGTTTAAATTATAAACATTACGGAGCCATAAGTTATAGAAACCAATGGACAGGCTTTAACGGCAATCCTACTACACTAACTGCAAACTATAATTTAAAATTAGATTCCTTTCCACTAGCCTTTGGAGTTGGTTATTCACATGACGAAATTGGATTTTTTAAAAGTGATAAAGCACAACTAAACTTATCATTTATTAAAAGAATAAAAATTGGTAAAATAAGCGTTGGAGCTTCCAGTGTTTATAACCAAATGGTTGTTGACGGAACACAATGGATAACAGCTACGCCCGACCCAAGTTTAACTTATACAAAAGAAACTCAAGGAAAAGTATACTTTAATTTTGGTGCTTTTCTTAAAACAAAAAAACTAGAAGTTGGTATCAGTTCAACCCAACTAAATGAACCTTTATATGATAAACTAGGCTACAAAAGCAGAAGACATTACTTTTTACTATTGGCTTACAACTTTAAGCTATCAGAAGCATTTAATTTAAAATCAAGTCTTTTGGCTAAAACAGATGCAGTTGCTAGCGCTATTGATGTTAATAATAGACTAATTTATAAAAATAAATATTGGATGGGCGCAACTGTTCGACCGGGCTCAGGAGTTGCTGCTATTGCAGGAATTAAACTATTCAAAAATTATAACATTACCTATGCATACGAAATTCAAACAGGAACCTTTAGTCAATTCGCAGGCTCAACACACGAAATAGCATTAAGTTTAACACTTGAATAATTGTCTAGGGGAAATATGAAACAAAATAATAGTAACTTTATAAAAACATTTCTAACAATCTTCTCTTTACTACCATTATTTTGCTTTTCACTTCAAAATAGTGAAACCACTATTGAGGTAATAAAAAAGGAGTTTAACCCTGAGATACCTAACAACAAATCCAAACTTAAAGTTTTCTTTTTCAATCCTAATGGCGATACAACAACATTCAGAGACATCCGTATTTTAATCGATAATGACACAATCTGTTTTAATTCCAATCCAAATAAATTAGACTCGTTATTAATAAACAGTGGAAAACATACCATTCAAATTAATTCTAAGTGGTGGAAACCCTCTAAAAAACAAATAAAATTTCTCAGTCAACATACTATATTTCTTGATATTCGTTTCTCACCAGAAACACATTCATTACCTACTATTGAATATGATTATGACAAACCTGTAATTTATGCTTATCCTACCAAAAAGCAAAACATAGAAATTCAATTAGACTTTATAGGAAAGATTTCCTTCACATATCCAAAACATCAAGAATCATGGAAGTTTATAGGAAACCCTAATGGAAACATTGAAATTAATGAAAATACATATCGATACTTATTTTGGGAAGGAGAGTTAAATTCTTCGGCCTATAATATTGACAAAAAAATCGGTTTTATTGTTCACTCAGACACCTTGCTGAATTTCTTCCACAAAACGCTTTTACAAATTGGTTTTAATTCTTTCGAACAACAAGACTTCATAACTTACTGGTATCCTATTATGTCAAAAAACAAGATAAATTATGTAAGTTTTATTTTTAATGATGAGTATAACACAATAGCAAAACTAAAAGTAGAACCTAAGCCGGACAATTTTATTAGGATGTTTATGTTTTGGGAAGCTGTATCAACAGAACAGAACTACATTCCATTAAAACCACAACCTATCCCTTCATTCTCAAGAGATGGATTTACTATAGTTGAATGGGGAGGAACAAATATTAATCATAATAAAATACCAAAATAAGCCTTTTTCTACTTTTTTTAATTCTTAATACTGAACACTCAATTCTGAACACTGAACACTCCACTCCTCCACTCCAACCTGTCATTCCGTCACCCCAAGCATTCATTCCTTAACACCAACACTCAATTCCGTCACCCTAAGCATCAATTCCGCTACCTCAAGCTGCCATTCCGTCATCTCAACCTGCCATTCCTTCAGTCTAAACGTCAATTCCGCCAGTCCAAGTGCCAATTCCTTCACTGCAACACCCAATTCCGCAACATCCACCTGTCATTCCGGCAGCCCAACACTCAATTCTGAAAACTGAATTCTCAAAACTCACATCTCACATCCCAAAACTGAAATCTCAACTCTGAATTCTCCCACCCTACATCCTACTTTCCAATACTCCATCACCAATTTCACATCATACATCACACATTTTACTTCATACATTGCACATAATCCCTCATACATCAACCATCACACATCCGCCATCTCCCATCTTTTTCTTATCTTTCGGAAAACATTTTAATACAATGTCCGATTCCA
>ERZ869936.1271-NODE-1271-length-18620-cov-11.746135_pt1 | contig 18620 bp, 19 predicted proteins | sample MGYA00520876_ERZ869936 | MGnify/ENA primary metagenome ERZ869936 (study PRJEB32218, sample SAMN09650985) | biofilter metagenome | isolation source: enrty point of leading RO module | place: Saudi Arabia: Thuwal, RO plant located on Red Sea | collected 2016-02-17...
AGATTTGTTTTGATTTTCTCTATTTTTAATTGGCCGATTTTCAGGGAAGCTTACACCATGAATTGGTCTCTATCCAGTGTACAGCCAAGCATGATACATTAAATACATAATGTGATAAATTCTAACTGCACTGATGTGTATTTAGTTTTCTTTAAATAAAATCCCGCACAAATAAGTTTCATTTTTTTCTGAAAAGATCCATTTTACGTTTAGAATTAAATAAAGAATATGCACTTATCAAATATTCAATCTCGAATTATTATAATACGGGAACAGAGGGTTATTCTGGATTACGATCTCGCAGAATTGTATGAAACAGAAACGAAAAGGCTGAAAGAAGCTGTTCGAAGACACATTGAAAGATTCCCGGAAGATTTTATGTTTGAACTGACCAATGATGAGTTTGAAACTTTGAGGTCGCAATTTGCGACCTCAAACCGAGGTGGCTCCAGATATCCTCCTTTTGCCTTTACCGAACAGGGTGTAGCGATGCTTTCCAGTGTACTAAACAGTAAAAAAGCCATCGATGTAAATATTGCAATCATGAGAACATTCGTTGCCTTAAGACTTCACTTTTTAAATCAAAATGAACTGGCAGACAAATTGAAAGAATTGGAGATAAAATATAATCAGCAGTTCAAGGATGTGTATGCCGCAATCAATTACTTATTGAATAAAGACAAATTGGATATAAGCCAAAAAGAGAGAAAGAAAATTGGGTTTAACCGATGACGAACGAAACCAAAGGATCGGTTATCCTTTGCGCACTATTTCGATATAATAAGAATGCCAGAATAGAAAATCCGAATGAGCCATGTCCCAGATTGCTATATTGGTGCTTCCGAAATTCAAATCTTTATCTCTTCTTCCTGTTTATTGAAGAAGTGATATTCCATGAAATGATAGTTATTGTTCGCGAGTACTTTCAGCTTGAATTTGTACTTCTTCTTCCACTTGTGCGCCATTGAATTTAAAAACAGTCCCTTGTTCAGATATGCTTCGATGAATGGATGCACAATCAGGACAAGTTCCTTTTCGTTCTGCTCTTGCACGAAATAGCGCAGGTTGTTTTCAATTTCATCGATCAGCAGTACGCTTGCTTTGATCTCGCCGGTACCCTCGCAGGCCGGACATTTTTCAACCGTGGTGATGTTTGTCTCGGGCCTTACTCGCTGACGCGTGATCTGAACCAGTCCGAACTTACTTGGAGGCAGGATAGTATGCTTTGCCCTGTCCTTTTTCATTTCGGTTCTCAGCTTTTCGAAGAGCGTTTTTCTGTTGGCGGCATTGTTGAGGTCAATAAAATCCACCACAATGATTCCTCCCATATCCCTCAGTCGCAGCTGCCTTGCAATTTCAGCTGCCGCATCCAGATTTACATTCAGGGCATTGATCTCCTGGCTGGCATCTCCGTCGGATTTGGTACGGCCTCCGCTGTTCACGTCGATAACATGCATGGCTTCGGTATGTTCGATGATGAGGTAGGCTCCGTTGGCCATGGTGACCGTTTTGCCAAAAGTGATCTTGATCTGCTTGTCGATTCCAAACTGCTCGAATATTGGCAGGCGTCCTTTATACAGCTTTACAATATCCGTCTGCTCCGGAGCAATGCCACTGATATAGGATTTGATTTCCTCAAACAGCACAGTTTCATTCACATGAATGGCGTTGAAATTTGGATTAAGCAGATCACGAAGTATGGTTGAAGTGCGATTCAGCTCACCCAGAATTTTGTAAGGAGGCTTGGCCGTTTGAAGAAGCTGAAAAGCACCTTTCCATTTTGCCACGAGATCCTGAATATCCTTGTCGAGTTCAGCAGTTTTTTTCCCTTCGGCAACAGTGCGCACTATGACTCCGAATCCCTTGGGTTTAATACTCATGGCGAGTCGCTTGAGTCGCTGTCTTTCTTCGGAGCTTTTTATCTTCTGGGAAATAGAAACCGTATCAGAAAATGGCACCAGCACCACGAATCTTCCGGCAAGAGAAAGTTCCGAAGTAACCCTGGGGCCCTTTGATGAAATGGGCTCCTTTGCCACCTGCACCAATACCCACTGATTGCTTGTGAGCACCTGGTTTATCTTCCCGCCTTTGTTGATGTCGGCCTCCAGCTGAAAACCGTTGAGCAAAGGATCCGGGTTTTTACCGGTGGTAGTAAGTTTGATGAGTTTAAGCAGAGACTGGACCTGAGGACCCAGGTCAAGATAATGCAAAAAGGCGTCCTTCTCGTGTCCAACGTCCACGAAAGCCGCATTCAGACCGGGAATGAGTTTCTTCACCCGACCCAGGTAGATATCACCCACCTGGTATCCCTGATCTTTTTTCTCGCTGTTTAACTCGACCAATCGCTTTTCTTCAAGCAAAGCGATTTGAACCTCTCCAGGTGTCGAATTAATAACTAATTCGTTATTCAACTAAAAGTAGTTTATCACACCATTTCAGCCGCGGAAAACAGAATTTTCCTGAAAGAATTGTGCAGATCCGGAATCAAGATTACAGAAGACTCATCGACTGCAAAGAATCCTTTTTGAAAAACCGGCGCCGGAAAAGATCCGGCAGGCTGCACAAAACAAAAAGAAGAGGCATCCGGGTGGATGCCCTTCTATTATTTATTCTTCTTCTTGTGTCTGTTCTTTCTAAGACGCTTCTTACGCTTGTGCGTAGCCATCTTATGTCTTTTTCTTTTTTTACCGCTTGGCATGATTCAAGTGTTTATTGATTATTAATATGATTGATAAGCTTATCCACTTCCCGGAGTACTTCCAAATCGGATGTGAATTTATTCATGTCTTTTAAAACCTCAAGAGCTTTTTCTTTATTCCCATTCTCAAAATAAGTTCTTCCTAAAAGATATCTCGCTTCGATTCGGGACGGATTGATTTTGAGGACTTTCTCAAAGCGCTCGACAGCCTTCTCATTTTGTCCGGATTTTAAAGAAAGTATGCCCAGATTATAATGAGCATTTTCATGATCCGGATTTTTTTCGACGACTTCCCTCAGCATCATAATACCCTGCATGGGATTTGAAGTTCCTTCGGCATAACAAATTCCGAGATCTGTCTTGGCATTCAGGTTGTCAGGATTAATTTCCAGAACCTTTTTGTATGCCCGAATCGACTTCTCAACCATCATGGCTTTTACCATGCTGTCGGAACTTCCTTTGAATGCATCAAAATACCGGAATGCTGCGTTTATCCAGTTTGATTCAGAAGGCTGGCGGTTGGCAATCTTCTCAAAGTAATGAGCTGAGACTACCGGAAATCTTGCTTTGTCCCAAAGACGGGCAAGAGTATCCATCAAAGCGACATTGCCTGTGTCTTTGGAAAGAACGTCTTCTGCCGATCTGATGATCTCCAGTTCAGAGGCATCAAGCTGGCTCTTCGCCTGCTCAATAATCAGGTCATACCCGACTCCAAACTCTTCAGCTTCGACTACATTTTCACTTTGGTTGATCTTCCTCGGAAAAAAATACAGTGCTGCGGTGAGCGCAAGCATGCCTGCTATTAAAATGAACTGAAGCCGCTTTCGGTTCATATAAATCAGTCGATAGCTTCAGTCGTCTGATTCTTCTTAATCTTTGCATTCTTCACCTTGTTTGCAAATGTCTTTGCAGGCTTGAATGCAGGTATATTATGTTCAGGGATAATGATTGTAGTGTTTTTAGAAATGATTCGTCCCAGTTTCTGAGCACGCTTCTTTACAATGAAAGAACCGAAGCCACGCAGGTAAACATTCTCGCCGTCTGCCATGGTATTCTTAATCACTTTCATGGTTGCTTCAACTGCCTGCAATGCAACGGTTTTTTCAATACCGGTCTTGTTTGAAATCTCGGCCACTAATTCTGCTTTTGTCATATCTTTGAATATTAAGTAATTGAGTAATTATGGGGGCGCAAAGATAGTGTATCCTGATTAAAAGGAAAACCCTAAAAATCAATTTTTTCAGAGTGAAAAAATTTGAATTGCACTAAACGTGAAATTTTACTGAAAAACGCACAAAATCAGTTCCTTAGCATTAAAAAATGTTGATAAATATTTATTAGGATTTCGCTTACAGACTGAAATCCTCATTGAAATCAGATCAATATAACCAGTTGCAATACTTTATTATCAGACTTTCTTGCTCAGGATTTCCACGAGCTTGTCTACAGTCTTGGCATTATCCGTAAACTGTTTGCTCAGCCCAAGATCGAACTTCCCGCTCTTCTTAAAATAGATCCGCTGCACATCCAGGATCTTGGATTGCAGATCCAGCAATTTTCCCAAATCCCGATCAGTAAGCCTTACGCCTTTCAATGAGTCGGCTTTCGGTGGACGTCCTCTTCCGCGTTTGGGTTTCGCGATGGTCACAGAAACTGATTTTGGTTTTCTTCCCCTTTTAGCCATTTGAATTAATATTTATTGATTAATTAACATTGATAAAAATAAATTAAGTCTACACGCTGATTCTGATTCCAAACATTTAACTCCGAAAAAAAACTGGTTACATACCCGGAATCAATGGACAAAGACATTTTATAATCCAAAAAGAAGTGCGAATAAAACTTATATCAAATTTAATTATTTTTTTTAATTAATCAAATAAATCCATGCCGAAGGCTGTGCCAGCATGTATCATCAAATTCGTCGATGCTTCCTCGAAAACAGGTAATTTTCGAGAGCAATGATACCTTTGCATGCATGGAATTCACTTCGGAACTGATAGCGTGGTATGATGTCAATAAAAGAAATCTGCCTTGGAGAAACACCCGTGATCCTTACAAAATATGGTTGTCTGAAATAATATTGCAACAAACGAGAGTAAATCAGGGAATGAAGTATTATCATCATTTTACTGAGGAATATCCAAAATTGAAAGATCTGGCTAATGCAAGTGAAGAAAAAGTTTTGAAGTCATGGCAAGGCCTTGGATATTATTCGAGGGCGAGAAATCTGCATCAGGCAGCAAAACTTGTGATGAAAAATTTCAAAGGGAAATTCCCTGACCGGTATAATTCCATTATAACACTTCCTGGTGTAGGAGAATATACTGCAGCAGCCATAGCTTCATTTTGCTTTGAAGAAAAGCATGCTGTGGTAGACGGAAATGTATTTCGTTTTCTCTCACGGCATTTTGGAATTGATACTGCAATCGATTCATCATCCGCCAAAAAAGAATTTCGCTCGCTGGCCGAATCCCTGATGGGCAAATGCAAGCCTTCGATTTTCAATCAGGCCATCATGGAGTTCGGTGCGCTTCATTGCAGGTCACAGAATCCCTCTTGTGCTGATTGTCCTTTCTCACAGAGCTGTTATGCACGGCAGAATGATATGGTTTCTGTTTTTCCCGTCAAAGCCAGGAAGCAACTGGTCCGGAACCGCTATTTTCATTATTTGGTGTTGACAGATGCGGAACATGTTCTGCTGCAGAAAAGAACCGGAAAAGACATTTGGCAAAGCCTCTATGAGTTTCCGGTGATAGAAAGTTCCAGCACCGCTTTTGATGATGTAAAAAAAGATCTATTAAAGCTGACAGGATTTGAATACAGCCATATAAAGGCATCCAAACTCAAATCAAGTTCTGTTTACAGGCATGTGCTCAGTCATCAGTATATTCATGCCGTATTTCACAGAGTCAGCATGAAGGGCTCCATTAAGTCAAGTTCAAAAGCTGACAAAGTCAGAATGGAAAAACTTAAAGATTATCCGGTTCCAAAGCTGATTGAAAAATATCTTCTTGAGGAATTTGAACCTTACGACTGAATCTGATCCTACCTCTATAAACAAACAGGGAATAATCATTATCTTTACATTAATTAAGGCAGCAAATAAAAACCATCATTGACAGCATTTACAAGAGGAATAGGCGGACTTATATTTGCTGCATAAACATCACCCATCATCTGTAACGAACAGACATGGGCTTAACAATAATCTAAAAACCAAAAATCATGAGCGGAGTAAACAAAGCAATCCTTGTAGGAAATGTAGGTAAAGATCCTGAAGTAAGGTATCTTGAAGGCGGTGTAGCGATGGCACGTTTTCCATTAGCCACATCAGAGTCTTACAAAAACAAAGAAGGCCAGAAAGTAGAAACAACTGAGTGGCACAATGTAGTATTATGGCGTGGCTTGGCAGAAATTGCCGAAAAATGGGTTCGTAAAGGAAAAATGCTCTACATAGAGGGAAAGATCCGTACACGCACTTATGAGCAGGATGGCGTAAAAAAGTACATCACTGAAATCATCGGCGAAAACATGACTATGCTGGGCGGCCCTCGTACCGACGATAACGGAAGCCGTGTGCCTGAGCATGCTGAAGCAGACAGCGCAGTGCCGGCACAATCGCCCGCAGATGACCTTCCATTTTGATGAATGGATTGATCAGGACGTAATTTTATAAATTGCGTCCTGATTTTTACTTTTACGCCTTAAATCAACATTCAAAACACATTGGACCCCGACGGTTGTCTTTTTCTGATTTTACTGGAGGATACTTTCTCCTATCTCCAACCCGAGTTTAATTTCAGCTTAGATTTTCTCATTGAGTTATTCGTTCTTGCGATATTGCTTTTGGCATCCGCATTCGTTTCAGCAGCGGAAACCGCTTTTTTTGGCATCACACCTGCGGAGCTGATCGGACTGAAAAGCCAGAAAAGCACATCTTCAAAACTTGTACAGAAACTTCTTGAAACGCCCAAACGCCTGCTGGCAACACTTCTCATATCGGTGAATTTCGTAAACATCGGAATTGTGGTAATCTCCTCCCTGATGATTTCCCAGGTTTTTGATTTCAGCAGAAATGAACTCCTTGGATTTTTGATTCAGGTGGTTGCTGTGACATTTGTAATCGTCCTCTTTTGTGAGGTTATGCCTAAAGTTTGGGCAACGCAGAATGCGGTGAGGTATTCAATTGTCAGTGCTATTCCTGTTTTTGTGTTGGATAAAATTTGCAGGCCTTTCAGCGCATTGCTTGTAAATTCTACTGCACTGGTCGACAAGAGAGTTCAGCAAAAAGGATATGACGTGTCTGTGGATGAACTTACCCATGCGATTGAAATCACTTCCGACAAAAACACTCCTGAAGACGAAAAGAAAATCCTGAAAGGCATTGCTAAATTCGGCAACATTGATGTCAGGCAGATTATGAAACCCCGAATGGATGTAATCGCATTTGACCAGGATTCAAAGTTCAGTGATATACTTCCTCTCATTGTGGAAAACAAATACAGCCGTGTTCCAGTGTTTGAAGATTCATTTGACAAGGTAACAGGCGTACTTTACATCAAAGATTTGCTACCGTACCTGGACAAAGAAAACGATGATGCATTTGACTGGCTCAAACTCAAAAGGCCGGCGTATTTCGTTCCTGAAAGTAAAAAGATAAATGATCTTCTTCAGGAATTTCAGGAGAAAAAAATTCATCTTGCAATTGTGATTGATGAATACGGAGGATCTTCAGGCATTGTCACTCTCGAAGACATCCTTGAAGAAATAGTCGGTGAAATCAATGATGAGTTTGATGAAGAAGAACTGTTCTATTCCAAGCTTGACGAAAACACTTATGTATTTGAAGGCAAAACGCTGCTGAATGATCTTTGCCGCGTCACTGAGCTTGACAGGAGAGTGTTTGAAACTGACTCCGAAGCACAGTCTGACACACTTGCCGGATTCCTTCTTGAGTTGAAAGGAATGCTGCCTCAAAAAAATGAACAGATCCAACACAGGAACATTAGCTTTTTGGTGGAATCTGTTGACAGGAAAAGAATCAAGCGAGTGAAAATCACAATTCATCCTGAAAAAGAAGAAGAGCCGAAACAATTCACGGGGAAGGGCCTTCTCAAGATACTGCTTCCGATTTTATTGGTTTCAAGCCTGTATTCATGCGATGAATCTTATATTCCCAAGCCGAAAGGATATTTCAGAATTGATATGCCTGAAAAAGAGTACAGGCAATATTCAAATCCGGAATGCGCATATTCATTTGAGTCCCCCGCTTACAGCATTGTATCGGCTGATACAGGACGATTATCCGAACCTTGCTGGCTGAACGTGGAATACCCGCAATTCAGGGCTACACTTTATATCAGCCATAAGAAAGTCGACAATAACCTTTCAAAATTCCTGCAGGACAGCCACGAGCTGTCAATGAAGCACATTTCAAAAGCTTCAGGAATTGAAGAAGAAGACATATCCCGTCCGGATGAAAGAGTGTTTGGAAGTCTTTACCGGATTAAAGGAAGCACCGCAAGCGCATTGCAATTTCACCTGACTGACAGCAGCAGTCACTTTGTGAGAGGTTCACTTTACTTCTATGCTGTACCAAATCCGGATTCGCTGGCTCCTGTATTGAAATTTCTGGAATCAGACATCCGGCACATGATTGAGACTTTCCGCTGGAACTGAGGCTTGTTTCTTCAGTTTGCAAGAGTGACAGCTTCACTGCGCGAGTGTTCCCTAAGGTAGCTTGTATGAATCAGATAAAGATTCAGAGAAAATATTAAAAATGCTCCAATCTGGTGAAGAGATGCCAGAGTGATTTCCGCTTTACTGAGAAGAGTGAATACTCCGAGAAGGAACTGAAAGACCACAGAGGCCAAAAAGAAATCAGCTAGTTTTCCGTTTTGGTTTGTCCGGAATTTCCACCAATAACGGCATATCAGTATGAAAAGCATGATCGCAGTTCCCCTGTGTATGAACTGAACAGTCACTGCATTATCAAACAAATTCCTGATCCATGGTTCGAGGAATCCCATTCCGGGAGGAATCAGATGTCCGTTCATGAGCGGAAAAGTATTGTACATTTTTCCTGCATGCATTCCTGCAACGAAAGCTCCATAAACAATCTGTACAAAAAGCAGGATGAAAATGATCTTCAGTGATCCGAGGCCGGCTTTTGATTTGCTTCTGTTCCTTCCCGGATCCAGCATGTCCAGCGCATACCAAAATGTAAAAGCGAATGTGATGAAAGCAGCAGACAGATGTATCGCCAGTCGTATGTGACTTACACTTGTTCTTTCAGTAAGACCGCTGCTTACCATATACCAACCAAGAAAACCCTGCAATCCTCCGAGAGCGAAAAGAAAAAGACTTTTTCTGATCATCACTTTATCAATTTGTCTGGTAACGAGAAACCATACAAAAGGAATGATGAATACAATACCAAGCAGGCGACCGATCAGTCGGTGGATATACTCCCACCAAAATATTTTTTTAAAATCATGCAGTTCGAAGTGAGGATTCACCAACTCGTACTGAGGAATTTGTTGGTACTTGTCAAAAAGTTCCTGCCACTCAGCTTCATCAGTAGGCGGAATCGTTCCCATGATTACATTCCATTCCGTGATTGATAAACCCGATCCGGTCAGACGTGTAATCCCACCCACAACAACCATGACGAAGATCAGGAAGCAGCCGCTCAAGAGCCAGATTGCGACACGACGATTCGCTTTGGTGTTCATCGGAATAATCGGAAGAAATTAATCATATCGAGGCTTGATGAACCAGCGGTCATTCAGCGTAAATCCAAGTGAAAAGCGCAGATAATTTTCGCGTACAAGATTGTTGTCGACAGTTCCCCTCATTCCTGCCTCTGCTGCAAAGTGAACTGTTGTGCCGACTCGCTTTACAGGAAGACCTAGCCCAAGACTGATTCCGTACTCATTCAAACGTGATTCATTCAACTGTAAAAATGTCTGTGAGTAATTGAAACCCGCCCTGTACTGCATTGCTTTCCAGTAAGATTTGATAGCGCGATCATTGGGTGTGTACTGCACTCCAGCGGCAATTTTCCAACTGTCCGACAAAGAATCAGTCCTGTCGAAATATCTGAAGTCCTGCCAGTTTTGTAGTGTATAGTCGATATTGATCAGCCATTTGTTACCCTTCCTCATTGAAAGGCCAACCCCGGCGCTTAATGGAAGACTAATTTTTCCTTTGACGCTTTCAGTGTTTTCGATTGTATCACGAATAACTTCTCTTTCTGTTCCTGTGGCATACTTGAAATTGTAGGCGATTACGGATTCTTTTGCATCAAGGTTAAGTTTGGGGCTGAAGATAAGACCTGCACTCAAGCTCCAATCGCCTTTTGCTTTACGGTTTCTGACAAGAGCTCTCTGCTTCTTGTCTTCTGAAATGGCTTGTTCAGCAGAGCTTAATGCTGATTTGAAAACATTTTTTTCTTCCTCGCTCGTAGAAGCTGCAATTGCTTTCTTAAGAGTAGATACTGAATCAGCATTCAGTTTAATTCTTTTGTCAAACATTAACAGTGAGTCGGAAGGAGAAAGTCCCAGGCTGTCGAATGTATAATGCAAACCAAAATTAAAATGGAAAGAGCCGACACTGGTGCTATTTACAATTCTGGTGTTAAAATAATTGAAGTTGTTAAATTCAATGCTTCTGTCCTGTTCGATTACACCAAAGAGGTAAGAAGTGTTGACTCCGAGTTTCAAGGCTGGGCTAAGATTAAATCCATTGCTGAAATAAAACTGGTTTAGTCCGCCAGAGCCCTCATAGAATCTTGACGCGGGTGTTTCAGAATTTTCGAGAGTCTGTTCGATTTTGTAGCCAACATTGCTGTAAGGAAGCAATCCGAATCCCATTCCCCACTTGCGGCTTAAAGCCGGGAATCCCAATGCAAAATATGCCAGCGAGGCATTATTGCTGACTTGTGATCCCGAATTGTTTTCCATCTTAACACTTGAAAGACGAAGTCCTGCCTGATATGCAGTGAAGTTTAAAGCCCCGTAAGTGGCAGGGTTTAATGAATTCAGAAAGTGAGGATGCGCGACTGCAATTCCAGATCCGCCCATTCCGGTGTATCTTGTAAATGACTGATTGTTCGGATCTCCCAGCGCGAATCGTGAATAAGGTGAGGAAGTCAGATTCTGCGCCTGCAATTGGTTCAATTCAAGGCATGCTGCAATCAGGAGAAAAATAATGAGGCCCTTATTTATTACTGACATTAAAATTAAGGATGTGGTTTAGTCCAAGACCTATCAGGTCAGGGGCCGCAAAGATGGGCAAATTTAGTTGTTTGACAAAATAGACGGAATCCCTGCCGGTGAAAATGACTTTTAACTTTTCATGCTGCTTTCGATACCTGCTGATCATACCTTCCATTTCAGACAGCATGCCATAATGCACTCCACTGAGCATGGACTGGTCAGTTGTTTTTCCTGTCAATCCTTCAGGCCTGGAATATTCGAGCATTGGAAGCGCATGAGTATAATGATTCATTGACTTGAGACGCATGACCAAACCCGGACTGATACTTCCACCGAGGTATTCCTTCTTTCTGTTGACAAAATCGTACTTAACGCATGTACCTGCATCTATTACGAGAACATTTTGTCCGGGAAAAACAGAAACCGCCGCTGCAGCTGAAGCAAGCCTGTCCATACCCAGCGTTTGCGGACTTTTATACTTCAGTTTAAGGGGCACCTTTGTTTTATGGCTGAGCAAGATAAAATCAGTTTCTCGCTTAAGAAGACTGATGATGCCCGGCTGATTCTTCACCACAGAGGAAAGAATGCTTGCCTGAATATCATACCTTTTCAAAAGGCGCCTGAGATCCTGTAACTTCAGCTTCCTAAAAGTTCCACTGAACAGAATGGTCTCATTCTCAAACACAAGAACTTTTACATTCGTATTTCCTTGGTCGACAGTGAGATTCATATGACAACGTGAATGATGCCGCAAGATAATTTTTCCATCCGTCCCGGCATTTGAAATGTCTTTAAATCATTAATTTTTTTTGGCAGGATGAAAATTTTCCTACTTTTGCGCACTCTAAATGCCTTAACAAGGTGATGTAGCTCAGTTGGTAGAGCAAAGGACTGAAAATCCTTGTGTCAGTGGTTCGATTCCACTCATCACCACCAAACCATCCCGATTCTCAGAAACAGACATGAAAGGTTCCGATAATTCTGTAAAATTTGATAGGGTACTCTTGGTTGATGACAATGACATTGACAATTTCATCAACGAAAGGATGATCACCACCAACATGTTTGCAAGTCAGGTGATTGTAAAGAATTCTACTGAGTCAGCTTTAAGTTACCTGAAAGGTTTGGGAGATAATGTCGATTCATACCCTGAGGTGATATTCCTTGACTTGAACATGCCGGTGCAGGACGGTTTCGCTTTCCTTGAAAAGTATGAAGAGTTTCCTGAGGCTCTCAGGAAAAACTGCAAGGTGATTGTGCTGAGTTCAAGCATCAGTCCTGAGGACATCAACAAAGCTTCAACTAATCCTTACGTAGTAAAATACATCAATAAGCCTTTGAATGAAAAATACCTAGACGCCATCAGTTGATTGCATCCAAAAAAAGAAACCGGCCCTGAAGCCGGTTTTTTTATGTGCAATGGCTGTATTTTAAGCTTACTCAATCATCAACAAAATCGGAATCATCCTGCAAGGAACTTGTGTATTCCCGAACTAACCACAAAACAATGTCATCCTGTAAGGAATGATCTTTCGCAGAGAATTTGGTGATCGGCTTAATTTTTCACAAATTTTACTGAGCGCAAATCATTTCCACTACTTATCTGACCAATATAAACTCCACTTTCGAGAGAGCCGGTTTGAAAAGTGAAAGAATAATCTCCGGATTTCAGATTGACTGATGGGGACACAGAATGTATGAGCTGTCCATATACATTGAAGATCTGAAATCTTATTTGTTCGCTGCTATTAGTTCCGAAGTAAAAATTAATTTCACCGCTGGTTGGATTGGGTGAAGCTTGCAGAAATTTAATCGTTGGCAGGTCTGTCATTGCGAATTCTTTTCTCTCATGACCGGGCTTTACGCGGCGCATAGGAGGACAGGAAGGGATCAGTACATTGTCTATGCTGGCGGTAAATTGTGCACCATCTTCTACAGTAAAGCCTTCTTCCAATATGATTTCCTGACTTGCTTTAAAATTAACTTCTCCTCCCATGAGTATTTCATAATCTCCTGTTTGATTTCCAGGTGACACATTGTTTCCTGCCTTAATTAATGTACCTGATTCAAAATTTAAAATGCGACTGGATATCTGTTCCTTTTGCAAGAAGTATTCATTTCTTCTTCTTGTGATTGTACCACCATTTTCAAGCACATTATAACGATTCACGTTGTACTGATTAGTCAATTCATTTTCAAAAACAATTTCAGAACCCGGCTTTACATCAAATGTACAATCGTAAATATGTACGCAGGGTTCTATGGTTAGTTTGCTGCCACTTTCAAGTTTATATATGGAAGCATATGATGGATCGTTTGGAGGATAGGAAGTATTCGATCCCTCATATCGCAAATCTGTCACTATAGGAAAATCACGTTCTTCATTGTTAAAAAATGCAAAATCATTTTTTAAATCACTAGTTTGCACTTCGTATTCATCTTTATAGGCATAAGTCCCTCTGGCAGTTAGAAATGTATAATTTGCCGGGAATATTAAATTGTCTGCTGTGATGCTTACTTCGGATGGATTGTATATCTTTTTTTCCAGATTGTTGATGTCACGTAGATCAATATTGTTGTTGATGAAATAATTATGCGGCTGGCTGTACTGGCCGTTATGATTTAATCTTGTGAAACGGCCTTGATCTAACTTCATTCCTGCGAAAAATTCGCCAAAGGCACTTCTTGGAAAAGTACTTGCTACAAGTGAATAGGGTGGTGGTTGAATATTAAAATAGGAATATGACCAATCATGAAACAACTCAGAAGAATTAGTTACATCTGAAAAATTTGCATATTGACAATTCCTGATTAATTCACTGAAAGGAAAGTAGTTTATAGAACCACCTTTTATATTAGAGTAACCCAATCCTGAACAATAATTCCCTGAACCAACCTCACTATATGCTTCACAATTTTCTGTACCGTCATACGTACCATTGCCATTGCATTGATAAATCTTAGGAGTTATAAGAATGTCATAAAATACATTTTGTCCAAGATATAATGTAGAATTAATTGGAAAAAAGGGCTTAATATCTCATTAAGCCTCGAGTGTGGTCGTAAATAAATGATACTTCTGAAATAACCTGGCTATTGATATCATCGCCACAATGAAATCTGATTGTATGCTTCAACACAGAATGTGGAAGTAGATCTCTTTCATTTAATGCAGGGCCATTGTCTTTAAATGATACACTTACTAAAGCTTGCGATACGGCTGGATCAGCTGTAGTTGCTGTCCTGTGTGCAAAACCGTATTGATCGAATCCTTTGCTTAATTTGTTTCTTAGTCTGCAACTCGGACCATTACAAGAAGTATATTCCCAAGATGTAATGTCTGGATCTGGATTGTATGAATTGATCTGGGGCATTTCAAAATTACGTTGATTTGAATTATTTGCACATGATATTGGGTTCGTAAAAGCACAATCTATAGAAAATGGGAACGAGACAACTTCAATTTCATAAGATTTGAAAAAATCATTAGGATTGTAATTATGTATACTGTTATTAAACATTGCGCCAGCTATACTTTGAGTGTTCATATACGGTAAATGATTAATATTTATCATATATTCTCCTGTGTATGGTAAAGGTGTTGACAATGCATAATCAAATGTAAAAGCTGGAAAACCATGTCCTGCCGGAGATGTAAAAACTGGTAATTGTGATATCTGAAGGTGCTGTCGATATGCATAGGCATCAATCAAATCTTGACCCAACAATGTTCTTGGACATAAAATTATATAAATGGAAAGACAGAGAAAGGATTTAATTTTCATAAATTTTCCGATAAAAATATTTTTAAAATAAACGTATGATGCTTGTTATTTACTCTGATAAGATGAATCCCACCCGATGTTTTAGGAATAAAAATTTGATTTCTCGAATTATTTACCAGAGCATTTACTTTTTGGCCAAGTAAATTATAAATTTCTATCTGGCAATTCCCACTAATACATTCAAAGGGTATATTCCTATAAAAAGAATTGTTTCCATATTGAATTTTGAAGATTTGATAAGGCGTTAATGTACTTATATTCGTATTAAGGGTCCATCGCGCTAAATTACTTGTACCGGCTACTTGATTTCCGGCAAATGAAAATAATCCACCAACTATTAAATCACCTCTAAACGTTGTCAAACAAAGTCCGGGTCCTGAGATCCCAGCGGATAGAGAGTCTAGCGTCAGAGGTGAGTATATTCCAATGTTTTTTGGTGTATTAAAATGTCCAGTAATAATTAAACTTCCGTTATATTCTGTCATTGAGCGAATCCCTGGATCAAGCGTACCTGAGGTTAATGGGTATGTATATGTTTGCCAATCATTGTTCGCCCATTTGGCAATAAATCTTTTGTAAGGCCAAGTACTGGTCTGGAAATTACCAGATGTAAACAATTCAGTTCCATAATTATAATAACTGTATATTTTACCACCTAACTGTGATCCCAAAGTGTTCCATATTGTATCTAACCAAATCTTTGAACCGAAGAGTCCTCCGGCCAACAAATCAGAAGTGTTCGAAAAAAGTGTAATTGCATCTCCAGTCAAACCTTTACCACGACACATCCATTTTGAACCATTCCATTTGGCGACAAACAAGACAGTATCAGTACCCGAATAGTTAAAGCTACCACCTGCGAATATTTCGCCATTGTGTAAAACCAGACAATTTACATTATCATTAAATCCTTGTCCCACGGGATGCCACCTATTATGATCCCATCGTGCAACATTATTTGCAGCAATGCCTCCGATGCTGTCAAAATTTCCACCAACGTAAACCTCATTATTATAAATCAAAATAGTGTTCACACTCCCTCCGGAATTGACACCCCCATTCAAGACATGCCAGTTTAGTCCATCCCATTTTGCAATGCCATTTACGTATGTACTCCCAACCCGGTCGAACCATCCACCCACGTAAAGTTCATCCCGCACAGAATCTACCGCAAGCGCATACACACTAAAGCTTGCACCGCCTCCAAGTGATTGCCAGGATTGGGCATGGCTGTATTTAATTAATGTAAAACAGAAAATCAGGAGGAATAATTTACGATTCATGCTTATCTTTCAATAATGTTTGTTTCAGCTAAAGCCATTTAAATTAAGTTTCTAGATTATACAGAACTTCCCGGCAAATACTTTTTGGCCAGCAATGATCCTGTATAGATATAATCCGGGTGAATAATTTTTCATGTAGATCTTTTCTCCATTCCTGATAGAAACAGATTCCATGGATTTTCCATTTAAATCAAATATTTCAAATTCGAATCCTGTTATGTATACAGATTCAGGAATTTCTATTGCTGAAATTACATCATCGTTTATTCTGAGACGAATGATTCTTTCAGCATCGTCAGTTTCACCAATTTCTGTATTCAACACCCATCTTGCAAGATTACTCGTACCTGGCACTTGATTTCCGGCATAGTTAAAAATACCACCTACAATCAAATCATTTCTGAATATTTCAAGACAATTACCCGCTGCAGAGACACCCTTAGATAAGGAGTCATATGTTGTTCCATTAAATTTAGCAATATTTGCAGGTGATTTGAAGCTGCCAGTTATAACAATCTCTCCGTTGTATTCTATTATATCACTAACATTTGGATCAAGTGTATTATTCACATTTGGGTAGGGCAAAACTTGCCAGTCATTATTTTCCCATTTAGAAAAATATCTAATTACAGGTGCATTACCTCGTGCAAACCGACCTCCAACATATAACTCACCCTGAACAATTTTCAATTTAAATACATGACTTCCCAGATAGGTTCCTATAAACTGCCATGAATTTCCGTTCCATTTCATAGGCGATTTTACGCCAGCAATAATCAATTCATTGTTATAAGAAACGGATGCCCATATTGGATCTGTCAACCCCACGCCTTGGTCGATCCAATTAGATCCATTCCACTTAGCTAGAAAATTAGCCGAATTAATCCCAGAGGTTGAATAGTTTCCTCCGGCATAAATCTCTCCCATATGAACGGTTAGAGTAAAAACTGTTCCATTGAATCCATGCCCAATTGGATGCCATGAAGAATGATCCCATCGTGCAACATTATTTGCAGCAATGCCTCCGATGCTGTCAAAATTTCCACCAACGTAAACCTCATTATTATAAATCAAAATAGTGTTCACACTCCCTCCGGAATTGACACCCCCATTCAAGACATGCCAGTTTAGTCCATCCCATTTTGCAATGCCATTTACGTATGTACTCCCAACCCGGTCGAACCATCCACCCACGTAAAGTTCATCCCGCACAGAATCTACCGCAAGCGCATACACACTAAAGCTTGCACCGCCTCCAAGTGATTGCCAGGATTGGGCATGGCAGTATTTGAATAATGTAAAACAGAAAATAAGGAGAAATAATTTACGATTCATGCTCATTCTTCTTTTCAATAATTTTAGGCAATTTTCCATTATTCGGTATTGATTTCATGCTCGTGATTCATCATTGCTTATTGAGTTCATTTATCCTGCTTTCAAGATGAATTACATAGAGATTTAATTCTTCAATTTTCTTTAAAAGAATTGTTTGCATTTCAAGCAGATCTACGCCTTTATCTTCTACTTCTGCAGCAGAAGGAACGCCCGGCAAATGCTTATTCTCTTTTATGAATTTATCTAAATCTTTGATGGGAAGCAAGAAATAATTTTCATCAAAAACGTAGTCGGCCCATCCATTAGAAGGCACATCCACTTTTATACCCCGCTCGGCGTAGTTTAAGGCGAGTTATGCAATAAAATAATTGAATCATGTTTATTCCGCCGAACTACGCCGTACAGGTACTGATGTAAGCAGTAGCTTAAGCTGAATAAAACAATTAAATATATATAATATTCTGATATAATTGTTGATTTAAAAACCATCATGTATTGAATTGATGATCTTCTTTTAAGGTGATAAACTTGCATATGCCTTATGTCTACCAAATTCATAAACAGGACGGAGTATATTTTCTGACATTAACCATAGTTGGCTGGGTTGATCTATTTGTTAGAGACAGGTATGAACAAATTGTTGTGGATAGTTTAAATTATTGTACAACGAACAAGGGATTACTGGTATTTGCATACGTCATCATGCCAAGTCATTTGCACATGATAGTAAGTTCAAACAATAATGATCTGAGTAATGTGATTGCGTCCTTCAAAAAGTTTACAAGCCGTAAATTAACTCGGACGATAAAATCTGAAGGCGAAAGCAGACAAGACTAGCTATTGCCAATATTTAGGGAAGCAAGAGAAAAAAATGTGAGAAATAAAAACTATCAGGTCTGGCAGCAACACAATCATGCTGAAGAGGTATTTTCTCCCGGATTTACATTTACCAAGATAAATTACATTTATCAAAATCTGGTAGAAGAAGGATTCGTTGACAGGCCGGAAGATTATTATTATAGCAGTGCAAGAGATTATTCGGGCAGAAAAGGGCCAATTCTTGTTTCAGTGATTGAACTGCATAGATTGGTTTAAATTAACTAATTGTGCCTTATGGATTTCATTCGATACTGCTAGTGGTGATGCATTTCGGGGGAGAATTTTACAACTGCGGCGTAGTTCGGCGGAACAAAATACAGTACAATCAACAAACAATATTACTCGCCTTAAACTACGCCGAGCGGACGGTTTCGCTTTCCTTGAAAAGTATGAAGAGTTTCCTGAGGCTCTCAGGAAA
>ERZ869936.1272-NODE-1272-length-18605-cov-4.985606_pt1 | contig 18605 bp, 14 predicted proteins | sample MGYA00520876_ERZ869936 | MGnify/ENA primary metagenome ERZ869936 (study PRJEB32218, sample SAMN09650985) | biofilter metagenome | isolation source: enrty point of leading RO module | place: Saudi Arabia: Thuwal, RO plant located on Red Sea | collected 2016-02-17 ...
CTGATGCCTGGGATTTCGGCGATTAGCACGCTTAGTGCTCGTTTCTCCCCGCCGATTTCGACGTCTCCCTTCAGGAGCTCTTCGGCCACGTCGGTGGAGACGACCTTGTTCAGCACCGAGCGGTACTGCTCCCGCATGAGGAGCCCGCGGGTCATGTCGTTGAAGGCGTTGGCCAGCGTGCCCATCTCGTCCTCGGACTCGACGTCCACCTCGGCCTCGTAGTCGCCCTTTGCCACCCTCCCCGTGGCGGCCACGAGGTCGCGAACGGGGCGGGTGAGGGACCGGCTGAGGCCCACACCGACGAGGCCACACAGCAGGAGGGCGCCGAAGCCGGCGAGGAGCAGCGTCGCCTGGATGTTCTCGAAGGGCGCCCGGACGGCGTCCAGCGGCACGGCGACGATGCGGAAGCCCTGCTCCGGCTCGTCCGGGACCAGCGATACGTGCTGGATGGACCATCCCGAGCCCTCGAGGTCGGTCCGGAGTGCGCCCGTGCGCCCCAGGTTGGCGATCATGGCCGATTCCATGTCGGCGCCCACGCCTGTACTGCGGGCCACGCACACGTCCTCCACGGCGAGACACGCCTCGAAGCCTCCGATGCGGGCGATGCGGTCGATCTCCTCGGAGTCCACGGGGAGTCCGAAGGTCACGGTGCCCACCGGGCGTCCGGCGAACTCGATGAAGTGGGCCCGGAGGTTGTAGAGGCGGCCGTCCACCAGGCGGTACTCGCTCATGACCATGGCTCCGTCTTCGTCGCGGAGCAGGGTCTCGGCGAGGAAGGCCACCTCTGCCGGGTCTCCCTCCAGCGGCTGCCCACCAATCATGGAGATGATGGGCTGTCCAGCGTCGTCGGTGAGGACCACCAGGGCCCCTTCGAAGTCGGCGAGCCCGAGGAGCTCGAACTGGTACGAGGCCTCGCCGGTGAGGTATTCCACGTCTCCCGAGCGGATGGCCTCCTGGAGAATGGCCACCGTCCGACGACTCTCCCGGAAGGGCGCGGTGAACTGGTCGGCCTGGAGTCGCTGGAGGTCTTCCAGCTCCCGGAACAGCTCGTTGGCGCTGGCCACGGTCCGGTCCTCCACCAGCCGGATCTGTCGATTCGTCTGGGCCCGGACAGCCACCAGGGTGATGGCGAGAAGGAGGCCGACGGTTCCGACCAGGGCTGCGAGGAGCTTCGCCCCGAAGCTCTTCTGGATCCACGACAGCCCCATTCGACTCACCGGTTCAGCTCGACGTCCACCTGGCTCGTCTGTGCGGCCGTCACGACGACGGTCTGTTGGACGGGATCGTGGTCGGCGCTCCAGAACACGATCTCGTGCTCGCCGGCGGGCACGCCCTCGATGCGGAACGAGCCGTCTTCCGCCACCACGGCATTATGGGGGTTCTCCGTCACGACGATCACGCCGCGCATCTTCTCGTGTACTTCGCAGAAGACACTCACCACGCCGGGTTCCTCGAACGTCACGGACTTGGCTTGGCCCTGGGGATACCGACCCAGATCGAAGCGTCGGCTGCTCGAGTAGGAAAAGACGTTGTGGAAGAACGGATCGGCGTTGGGAAAGTCCACCGAGCCCCCGAGGGGGACGAAGATGGCCGCGGGCGCGAAGGCCGTGTCCTGCTGCACCATCTCCAGGCTCGATGCCGCCGCGGCTGACCGGCCCGTGGCTCCGACGACGTAGACAACGGCCGGGACGTGCTGGCCGGTCTCGGCGCGGGGCGCACCCCCCGGGTAACGGTTCGCAGTTCTACGCGGAGGGGGTGGGGGCTCGAGGGTGACGGTTCCCGCGATGGATCCGACCTGGGCCTCTGCGGGCGCCGACACGGCCACGAAGGCGAGTACCAGCGCCATCGCCGCGCGGACGCTACGGCCTACGGTTCGGCGTGATGACATCGATTGCGATCTCCCGAAGGTGCGCGGCTCACCGGTGGGCCCGGGCGGACGGGCCCCGTCCAAGATACCCATGGGACGTGCCGGCGCTCAAACCTCCCTTCGGAACCGCCCGGGACGACGGGTGTTCCTGGCCGACACCGGAGCGGTGAGCATCAACGAGACCGAGAGCCGAGGGAGGCCCACGATGACGAGCAAGACGATTGCGGTGGTAGGAGCGACCGGAGCCCAGGGTGGAGGGCTGGTCCGTGCCATCCTCGCCGACGAAGACGGCGGGTTCGTGGCCCGCGGCCTCACCCGCAACGCCGAGTCGGACCGGGCTCGCGAGCTCATCGAGATGGGTGCCGAGGTGGTGGAGGCGGATCTGGACGACGTGGCCAGCCTCACCGCCGCCTTCCAGGGGTGTCACGGGGCCTACTGCGTGACCAGCTACTGGGAGCACTTCTCGCCGGAGAAGGAGAAGGAGCAGGCCCGGAACCTTGCCCAGGCCGCCAAGGCGGCGGGGCTGGCCCACGTCATCTGGTCCACGCTGGAGGACACCCGGGAGTGGGTGCCCATCGAGGACGACCGCATGCCGACCCTCATGGAGCGCTACTCGGTGCCCCACTTCGATGCCAAGGGAGAGTCCGACGATTTGTTCCGGGAGGCCGGCGTTCCCACGACGTTCCTCCTCACATCGTACTACTGGGACAACCTCATCGCCTTCGGCGCAGAGCCCCAACGCGGCGAGGACGGCACCCTCGTCTTCCCCATGCCCATGGGAGACAAGAAGCTGCCGGGCATCGCTGTGGAGGACATCGGCAAGTGTGCCTACGGCATCTTCAAGGCCGGCGACGAGTTCATCGGCAAGACGGTCGGCATTGCCGGGGAGTTCCTCACCGGGGCCGAGATGGCGGCTGCGCTGTCCGATGCCATGGGAGAGACCGTGAACCATTTCCCGGTCCCCTTCGACATGTACCGGTCCTTCGACTTCCCCGGTGCCGACGACCTGGGCAACATGTTCCAGGTCAAGCACGACTTCAACGACGCGTTCCTGGCCAATCGGAACGTGGAGTTCGCTCGGTCCCTCAACCCGGAGCGCATGACCTTCCGGGAGTGGCTCGCCGAGAGCGCCGGCCGGATTCCGCGCCACTAGACCAGACGTCGGCGAGGAGCACGATGGTGGGAGAAGGCGCGCCGTCCTCGTAGTCCGCGGGCCGCCGGCGTCGAGCCCTCCGTGCGCCGAGGGTGCATGGCGCCTACGTTGCACCCATGGAGGTCGAGGCACGTAGGAGTTCCGTCGGCCGGGGGCGTCGCCTCCGCACCGTTCTCGCGCTGGGGTGCGCCGCAGGTTGCGTGACGGCCGCATGCGGTGAGAGCCCTTCGGCCGTGGAGCGGCTGGAGCAGGCCACCGGACCGGTGGTGACGGTCTCGGGAACGATCGACATCGGCTCCCCGCCTCCAGCAGAGGAGGTTCCCGAGATCTTCTTGCGCTTCTACGCATCTTCCGACACCACCCTTCTGGAGGAGCGCCAGCTCCTATGGAGCGGCACCTACCGCCTCGAGTTCAGCCACGAGGCGGTGTGCGGCTGGTGGATGGACGTCACCATCTGGGACGGTCGGACCTCCGAGCGCAGGCCGGTGGCGTCTCCCGCGCCGGAATCGTGCACGGGCTTTCTCGTGGGACCGGCGTTCTGGTTCCCCTGAGCCGGTGGGCGTAGGCGTCGGCCCCGGGACGGCCCTCGGCGTTCTCGGCCTCCCTGCCAGGAGCCTGGGCCTTCGAACTCAGCCTCCCCGTCGCGGCACCTCCAACGCCTCACCCGGATCTGGCCGGACGCCCTCGGCGTCCATGGCATCGTGGAAGGCCGGCACCCGTCGGGTGATGAGGACGTTGATGCGCTCGATGACGCCGGGCGCCTCCTCCCACGCCTGGTCCACCTGCCAGAGCATGTCCTCCGTGGGGCGCAGCGACGACTGCTGGATGGAGCCGGACACCCGCATCCAACCGCCTACGTCACCCAGGAGGTCGCCGATGGACTCCAGTTCCTCCTGGATGCTCGCGAGCTCCTCGGTGAGGGACTCCGGCGCCCCGTCGTGCTGCTCCAAGAGGCCTTCGGCTTCCTCCATCTGGTCATGAAGCCGCGATAGTGCCTGGCGGGCTTCGTACACGGGCTTCGCCAGCCGGTGCATGCTCATGAGTGCGTCCTGACGGGCCATTCGGTCGGCCACGGTCATGGGCCGGCGGGGGTCGGCCTCGATCTCCACCTCGGTGGTGTGGGTCGTACCTGCCGCTTCCAGCGTCACGGTGTAGATGCCGGGGAGCGCCACCGGGCCTTGGGGCGCCCCTCCTCCGAAGCCACCTCCACCGCCGCCTCCTCCTTCAGGCTCGTAGGGGGCATCCCACCGCCAGTCCCACTGGACCTCGTGGATGCCGGGACCCGTCGCTCCCTCCAGCGTGCGGACCACCTGTCCCGACGCGTCGGTGATGGTGAGGGTCACCCCCGCGTCATCGTCGTGGCCGGATCCATCGTCATCGCCATGCTCCTCGCCGTTCTCTCCGTTCTCACCCTCGTGATCCTCGTCCGCGCCGTCGGCGGTCATGTCCACGCCGTCACGGAGGTAGTAGCGGATACGGCTGGCGCGCGGCGGGTTCTCGCCGGCGTACTGCCAACCTAGGAAGGGCCAGTCGCCCTCCTGGGCCCACATGATCTTCCGCTGGACCGGGAAGAGGTGGGCGTCCTGGGCCATCACCTGAGCACTCAAGTGCTCCAGGTGGGTCAGGTCGTCCATGATCCAGGCGCTGCGCCCGTGGGTCCCGATGATGAGGTCGTTGTCCCGCGGATGGATGGCGATGTCGTCCACGGGCACCACCGGGAGATCACCCTCCAGGCGGGTCCAGTTCTCGCCGCGATCGATGGAGACGTAGACGCCCACCTCGTTCCCGACGAAGAGGAGGTTGGGCGCGTTGTGATGCTCGGCGATGACGTTCACCGACCAGAGGTCGGGGAGGCCGTCGTCGATGCGTCGCCAGTCTTCGCCGTAGTTCTCACTGACGTACACGTAGGCGTCGTAGTCGCCGTTGCGGTGGCCGTCGAAGGTGGCGTAGACCCGCCCGGGCACGTGGTGCGACGGGGCGAGACGACTCACGTACGTCCGATCGGGGAGGTCTGGAATGTTGTCGACGACGGTGGTCCACGTCTCGCCGTAGTCGCGGGTCACCTGGAGGTTGCCGTCGTCGGTACCGACGTAGATGACGTCCGGGGTGAAGTGGGACTCTCCGACCACGGTGAGATTCCCGTACGTGGCGATGCCGTCGTGGATGGACATCATGGGCTCGCTCCCGGATACGCCCATGATGGACAAGGTGTCGCGATCGATCTGCTTGGTGAGGTCGATGCCTCCCACCTCTTCCCAGCTCATGCCCCGATCCGGCGAGCGCATGAGGTAGTTGGCGCCGAGGTAGATGACCTCGGGGTCGTGGCGGGAGATGAGGAGGGGTGAGTTCCAGTTGAAGCGATAGTCCTTGGCGGTGTCCCCGTTCATCCGCGGGCCCTCGATGGGGCGCATGGGGGTCTTCTCACCCGTGTTCAGGTCGTAGCGGACCATGTTTCCGCCCTGGGACTCCGAATACACGATGGTGGAGTCGGTGGGATCCACGACGGTCCAGAAACCGTCGCCGTATGCCGTCTCGTACCAGTCGTCGTGGCGGATGCCATGGAACGACCGTGTGTTGGACGGGCCGCACCACGGATCGTTGTCCTGGAGCCCTCCGCACACGTAGTAGGGCGTCCGCATGTCGTGGGCGATGGTGTAGAACTGGCCCAGCGCCATCATGTCGTACATGCGCCACGTGCGAGTGCCGTCCCAGGACGCCGACACTCCGCCATCGCTGCCGATGATGAGATGATCCGGATTCGCCGGGTCGATCCACAGGTCGTGGTGGTCCACGTGGATCTGCGTCGCACCGTCGCTGCGGAAGGTCTCGCCGCCGTCGTCGGAGACCATGAGCTGGGTACCCAGGACGTAGACGCGGTCGGCGTCCGTGGGGTCGATGCGGACCTGGGAGTAGTACATGGGCCGCGGGTTGGTGTCGGAGATCTTCTCCCACGTATCTCCACGATCGGTGGACCGGTAGAGCCCCGTGTCGCGGGCTCCGCCACCGCCGCCGAAGCCGCTTCCCGCGCTGCGCGCGTCGGCCTCCACGAGGGCGTACACCAGGTTGCCGTTGCCCCGGAAGACGTCCAGTCCGATGCGCCCCTTGTCACCCGACGGGAGGCCGTCGGTGAGCTCCGTCCACGACTCGCCCCCGTCCACGGTCCGGTAGATCCCGCTGCCGGGCCCGCCACCGTTGAAGCCGAAACCCGTCCGCCGGCGCTGGTACATGGCGGCGAAGAGGGTCTTCGGGTCCGCAGGATCCATGACGAGGTCGATGGCTCCGGTGTTCTCGTCCACGAAAAGGACGAGCTCCCACGTCTCGCCGCCGTCGGTGGTGCGGTCAACCCCGCGCTCGGGGTTGGCGGTCCAGAGGTCACCGACGGCGGCGACGTACACGACGTCGGGGTCGCGGGGGTGGATGATCATCCGGCCCACGTGCTTCGTGGCCTCGAGGCCCATGTGCTGCCAGGTCTTGCCGCCGTCGGTGGACTTGTAGACGCCGTTGCCCCAGGGTGAGGATTGCCGGTTCTGGGGCTCGCCGGTGCCTACCCAGACGAGGTTCGGGTTCGTCTGATCGACCTCGATGGCTCCGATGGAGCTCGTGGGCTGATCGTCGAACAGAGGGATGAACGACGTGCCGTGGTTCTCCGTCTTCCAGACCCCGCCCGACGCCGTGCCCACGTAGAAGACGTGAGGCGTGGCCTCGATGACGGCCAGGTCGGCGATCCGACCCCCCATGAGGGCCGGGCCGATCTCCCGGTAGTCCGCCCGGGACAAGGTGGTGGAGAGATCCGGTGTCTGCGCCAGAACAGGGGTCGCCACGACGGCGAGGGCGGACGCGGTGGCGAAGGCGAGGCGAAGGGGCAGGGTGGCTCGATTCATCGACGGAGAGGGGGTTCGGGAAGCCGAGATCGGCATGATGGGGCCTACTGGCGGTGACGGCTACTCCCCCCCGAGCCCCTTCGGTAGATTGTCTCCGGATCTGAGGTACGGCTGAAAGGAGTTCCCGTCATCGCTCAGCGGCTCTCGCCGGCCCAGGCCGCCCTCGTGCCCATCGGTTTCGGGGCCGCCCTGGCAGCGATCATTCCCGTCTTCCCGCAGGCGGCTCTGCAGCCCGTCGTGGAGCGCAGCTTCATGGCGGCCGCCTTGGGCCTCATGTTCGGGGCCGTCGTGCTCTACGCTACCGCCACGCAGCGGAAGCGGGACCTCTCCATGCGCGTGGAGATCCGCACGCCCCACTGGCTCCAGGCGTGTGCCCAGGGGACGCTCATGCTGTACTGGGGATGGCACGTCAACGCCGTCCTCGGGAATCTTCCGCTGCTCCTGGGCCAGTTGCTCTTCGCGTACGGCCTGGACGCCCTCCTCCAGATGTACCGGCGGGACGACTACCGCATCGGCTTCGGTCCGCTGCCCATCCTGCTCAGCATCAACTTCTTCCTCTGGTTCCGACCGGAGTGGTACTACTGGCAGTTCGTCATCGTCGCACTCGGCTTCGCGGCGAAGGCGTTCATCAGCTGGGAGCGGGACGGGCAGCGGCGGCACATCTTCAATCCGTCGTCCTTCCCCCTCGCGGTCTTCTCCCTGTTCTTGATCCTGACGGGGACCACCAACGCCACGTACGGGCTGGAGATCGCCCAGACGCTCTTCAATCCGCCGTGGATCTTCGTCGTCGTCTTCCTGGTGACGCTGCCCGCCCAGATCCTCTTCGGCGTGGCCACCATGACCATCGCCTCGGTGACGACGGCGTACCTGTGGGGTCTGCTCTACTACGGCATCACCGGGACGTTCTACTTCCGGGACGCCTTCATTCCCATCGCCGTCTTCCTGGGGATGCACCTCCTCTTCACCGATCCGGCCACGTCGCCCCGGTCGGAGCAGGGAAGGGTGATGTACGGCGTCCTGTACGCGGTCCTCACCATCGCCTTCGCCGGTCTCCTGGAGCGGTTCGAGGCGCCGACGTTCTACGACAAATTGCTGCCCATCCCCATCCTGAATCTCATGGTGAGGCGCTTCGACGCCTGGGCGAAAGAGCCGTTCCTGCGGCGCCTCGAGCCCGCGAGAGTTCTCGGCGCCATCGGGGTGGAGAACCCGCGGGTGGCCACGGCGGGCCTATGGACCATGATCTTCCTCTCGCTGGCCGCGGTGGGCGGGGTCGGCGACAACCACCCGGGTCAGTACCTCCCGTTTTGGGCCGAGACGTGCGACTCGGGGAATGTGAGGGCGTGTAGGACCGCAGCGCAGATGCAGGCGGTGTACTGCGACCGGGGGTCGGGGTGGGCGTGCAACGAGCGCGCCATCATCATGGCGGGCCAGTTGGGAGAGGACGCCGAAGCTCAAGCCGATTTCCAGCAGGCGTGCTCTCTCGGGTTCAGCCCCGGGTGCGAGAACGTCATCCGCCTGACCACGGGCCAACGCACCTTCGCCGCCAGCGGGCCACCGCCCACCGAAGACCTCCCCATCGTCATCCGGGGGAGCAAGGGCGCCGTGCAGATCCAGGACGTCGACAGCCTCTTCGCCCTGGCGTGCGAACGGGGCTGGGAGCACGCCTGCCAGGGACCGTCCTCAGCGAGCATGGATCGGGGCACCGACCCCTAGGACCCGAGGGCGCCGTAGGACCCGAGGGCGGCACCGACACCGTCCCTGGCAGCCGACCCCTGGCGCGTTTCGGCCCCGACCGTCAGTCTCCCCCCACGCACGCCGTTCGTACCCTCGGGAGACACCGATGAAGAAGATCCTCTTCGCCCTCGGCGCGGTCCTGCTCACCGCGTCGGCCGCCGAAGCGCAGCAACGTCAGCAGCACCCCAACTCCATGGGTGGGGGTGACTGTGCCGGCAGCGTCTGGAACTGTGCCGACACGCCGAACCCCCTTCCTCAGCCGAGTACGGTGTGGATCGAGGAGATGACGTGGATGGACGTGCGGGACGCCCTGGACGCGGGGATGCGCACCGTCATCATCTCCACGGGAGGTGTGGAGCCCAACGGGCCCTTCCTGGCCACGGGCAAGCACAACTACGTCCTCCGGGCCAACTGCGACGCCATCGCCCGGGAGCTGGGCGACGCCCTGTGCGCGCCCGTCATCAAGCTCGTTCCCGAGGGCAACATCGATCCGCCCAGCGGCCACATGACGAGCCCCGGCACGATCTCCATGCGCCAGGAGACGTTCGAGGCCATGCTCACCGACGTCGCCCACAGCCTCAAGATGCACGGCTTCGAGAACATCATGTTCATCGGCGACAGCGGTGGAAACCAATCGGGCATGCGGAACGTCGCGGCGGCGCTCAACGCCCGCTGGCCGGACGTGGTGGTGGCGCACATCCCCGAGTACTACGACTACGGGACCGTGTCCCAGTACATGACGGCGTTCGGCCTCGAAGGCACCGAGAACGACGGGCTCCACGACGACCCGGTGATCTCGCTCAACATGTTCGCCGACGACCCCTTCTCCATCCGGTACGACGCCCGGGTGGCCACCGGCACCACCATGATCAACGGCGTGGACCTGAGTGACCGGGTGCGCAACCGCGAGCTGGCGCGGAAGATCGTGGACTTCCGGGCCTTCCACACCGCCGGCTTCATCCGCGACGCCATCCTCGACGGTGGTACCCAGCCACCGGAGCCGGTCGCTCAGCGGGAGCGTCGCGGACCGCCCGCCGGATTCCAACGTCCCGAGCCCGACCCCCGCGACATGGGTGGAGGCGCGTGCCGCAACAACGTCTACAACTGTGCTGACACGCCGAATCCGCTGCCACCGGTCGAGACCCTCTGGATCGAGGCGATGACGTGGATGGACGTCCGGGACGCCCTGGACGCCGGCAAGACCACGGCCATCATCTCCACGGGTGGCGTGGAGCCCAACGGCCCGTGGCTGGTGACGGGCAAGCACAACTACGTGCTGCGTGAGAACTGTCCCCGCATCGCCACCTACCTGGGCAACGCGCTGTGCGCTCCCGTCCTCGAGCTGGTCCCCGAAGGCGGGATCGAGCCCCAGACGGGCCACATGACCAGTCCCGGCACCCTCAGCCTGCGGCAGGAGACGTTCGAGGCCGTCCTCACGGACATGGCCGAGAGTCTTGCCGCCCACGGCTTCGAGAACATCGTGTTCATCGGCGACAGCGGCGGGAACCAAAGGGGCATGAGCAACGTGGCCGACGCCCTCAACGCCAAGTGGGGCGGGTCGGCACGGGCCCACTTCATCGGCGAGTACTACCGTGCGCCCGAGGGGTCCCGGAACGTCCTGCGTGAGTTGGGCGTGGTCACCGACGGCATGCCCAGCGACAACATCCACGACAGCCCGGGCATCACCCTGAACATGATGCTCGATGACCTCGACTCGGTGCGCTGGGAAGAGCGCGTGAAGGCCGGTCTCGCCACCATCAACGGCGTGGACATCTCCGACCTCCAGGAGGCGCTGGAATGGGCCGACGAGATCGCGGATGCCCGCTCGGAGCGCACCGCTCGGATCATCCAGGAGCGCATCGGCGCGAGGTAGTCCATCGCGGATCACGGCCTGCGGTCGACCAGCCAAGTGAAGGGCGACCGGGCGCGGTGAGGCTGTGCGGCGTGCGCGGGCCGACGGGAACGTTCCGTCGGCCCGCGTTCTCGTCGTCCCAGCCACGAGGCCCCTCGACGAGCGGGAGGAGCGCCGGCGGTGGCACTCGGTCACCACTTTTCCCGCGGAAGCGCCATATTCAGGGCCGCCGGTGCCACGTGCACCCGGCAGGCTCCGACCCTCAGACCTTTTCGACCGCACTCCCCGCGAGATCCTGCTTTGCCCCTCTACCCGTTCCTCCTCGAGCCCATCTACAAGGAGAAGGTCTGGGGCGGCCGTACCCTCGAGCGGTTCGGGAGGCGGTTGCCGGGTGACCCGTCGGTACGGATCGGCGAATCGTGGGAGCTCGCCGACCTGGACGCCACGAGCCCGTCGGGCGGGGGCGGGGAACCCGCGAAGACGCGCATTCGAAACGGCCCGCTCATCGAGCGGACCCTCGCCGAGGTGGTGGAGGACTTCGGACCTCTCGTCACCGGCGACGTCCGCCTGGCGTCCGGGGGACGGGTTCCCATCCTCCTCAAGTACCTGGATGCCCGCGAAAGCCTGTCGGTGCAGGTTCACCCCTCTCCGGAGTACGCGGCGGCCCACTCCCGGGCCCACCTGAAGTCCGAGGCGTGGTACGTCATCGACGCCGAGGACGACGCCGTCATCTACAAAGGGATCGTCGAGGGGACGACCCGGGAGGACCTGGAAGCCGCCATCCGAGACGGTAGGGTGCCCGACCTCCTCGTACAGGTGCCCGTGAAGGCCGGGGACTGCCACTACCTCCCCAGCGGCACCTGTCACGCTCTCGGGGCCGGGATCTTCGTGGCGGAGGTACAGACCCCGTCGGACACGAACTTCCGGGTGTACGACTGGGGACGCACTGGCCGGGAACTCCACATCGAACAGGCTCTGGAGTGCATCGAGCTCGGGCCGGCTGAAACCGCCCAGTTCGAGCCCGGAACCACTTCGTCCCATGGCGACGCTGTGGCTCGGGAGCTTGTGGTGTGCGAGCACTTCACCATGAGCGAGTGGATGGTGCTACGGGACGGGGAGGTGGTCTTCGACACCGACGAGATGCTGCTCCTCATGTTGGTGCGGGGAGAGGCGGAGCTGCGGTGGAGCGACGAGGTGCCTCCCCTCGGGGTGAGGGCCGGGGACACGGTGCTTCTCCCTGCGGCGTTGGAGGCGACGACCGTGGTGGCGTCCACGGACGCCACCTTCCTGGAAGTCCGACCTCTTGGCGCTCCCGTGGCGTCGAGCGGAGGACGGTCCCTTCCCATCCTGGGGGCCACGTGATCTCCGTCTCCAATCTCGCCAAGGAGTTCGGCGATCGGACGCTCTTCAGGGGCGCGTCGTTCAACCTCAACCCCGGTGAGCGGTACGGGCTGGTCGGAGCCAACGGATCGGGGAAGACCACGCTCCTGAACATCCTGTCGGGAACCATGGATGCCACCGAGGGGCAGGTGTCCGTTCCCAAGTCGGCGCGCCTTGGCGTACTCAAGCAGGACCAGTTCCTGTACGAGGACGAGACGGTCCTGGACGTGACCCTCATGGGGAATCCGGAACTCTGGGAAGCCATGGCGGAAAAGGCCGTCCTCCTCGAGGGCGGGGAGGAGGGCTTCGACCACGAGCGCTTCGCGGTGCTGGAGGAAACCGTCCAGCGTCTCGACGGCTACACGGCGGAGGCCCGCGCCGCGAGCATCCTGGAGGGTCTGGGCCTTCCCACCGAGGTCCACCACGAGCCGGTGTCCACGCTGTCGGGTGGGTTCAAGCTCCGGGTGCTCCTCGCGCAGGTCCTGGCTTCGGCCCCTGACGCGCTGCTCCTCGACGAGCCCACCAACCACCTGGACATCCTTTCCATCCGGTGGCTGGAGAAGTTCCTCGCCGACTTCCAGGGACCCGTGGTGGTCATCTCCCACGACCACCGTTTCCTGGACAACGTGTCCACGCGGATCCTCGACGTGGACTACGGGACGGTGACCCTCTACAAGGGCAACTACACCCACTTCCTCGAGGCGAAGGTGGAGGAGCGGGAGCGGCGGGAGAAGGAGATCGAGTCGCGGGAGAAGGAGATCGCCCACCACCAGCAGTTCGTGGACCGGTTCCGGGCGAAGGCCAGCAAGGCGAGGCAGGCCCAGAGCAAGCTCCGGCTCATCGAGAAGAAGGCCGACGAGCTCGAGGAGCTGCCTGGTTCGTCCCGGCGGTACCCGACGTTCCGTTTCGAGCCCCGGCGTCCCAGCGGCAAGGAGGTCCTCTCCGTCGACGGCGTGAAGAAGGCGTTCGGAGACAACGAGGTCCTCCACGGCGTCGACCTCTCCATCCGAAGGGGCGAGCGCGTGGCCATCATGGGGCCCAACGGCATCGGGAAGTCCACGCTTCTGAAGGTCGCGATGGGTGAGCTGGAGGCCGATGCCGGCGAGGTGGAGTGGGGCTACGAGACCCACGTGGGATACTTCGCCCAGGACATCAAGAACGAGTTCGCCGACTCCGAAGAGACCACCGAGTCGTGGCTCTGGGGCTTTTGCCCCGGAAGGGACCGGGGCTTCGTGCGCGGACAGATGGGGCTGATGCTCTTCAGCGGTGACGACGGGAAGAAGAAGGTCAGTGCCCTCTCGGGTGGCGAAGCGGCGCGGCTCGTCTTCGCCCGCCTGGCGCTCGAGAAGCCCAACGTCCTCGTCCTCGATGAGCCGACGAACCATCTGGACCTTGAGTCCATCGAGGCGCTGGTTCAGGCACTGAGGGGGTACGAGGGCACGCTCGTCGTCGTGTCCCACGATCGATGGTTCGTCAGCCGACTGGCGACCCGGGTCGTCGAGATCAAACCCGGCGAGGTGACCGACTACCCAGGCACCTACGAAGAGTACGTCGAGGCCTCGGGCGACGATCACCTCGACGCCGACACGGTCATCCTCAAGGCCCGCCGCGAGAAACGGGAGCGGAAGAAGGCGTCGAGGGGCGAGGGTGGAGGCGCCTCGTCCAACGGCACGGCCGGGTCGAGCGATGCACAGCCCCGCAAGGTCGACCGGGGGATCTCCCGCTCGACGCTTCGCCGGGAGGTGAGGGATCTGGAACGGAAGCGAGAGGCCCTGACGGCCTCCATCGAGGAAGCGGAACGGGCCATCGCGACCATCGACGGACGCTTCGCGGAGGAGGGGTACTACGACCGCACCGATCCCGAGGAGGTCGTGTCGCTCCAGAAACAACGCGCCGACCACCAGACCGAGATCGACCGGGCCATGGAGGAGTGGACCGCGGTGGAGGGTCGTATCGAGGAACTGGAGCGCCTGCTGGCGGAAACCGCCGACCGGTGACGTCGGTCTCCCACGTCCTCCGGGATGTGCAACCGGCGAGACGTGGATCGTCCGTTGAAGTAGAGAGACCCTCGCCCATGGGAGGCCCCGGACCCGCCGTGCTTGTCTCTACGTCGTTCGCGCTTCGATGGCCTGCCGTCGTGCTGGCGTCGGTGTTGGCCTCGTTCCTCCTCCTGCCCGCCACCACCTCGGCCCAGCTCTGCCAGCGTGGCTCCTCGAGCGTGGTGGCGTCCATCCACGTGGAGCGGCTGGGCGTCGATCCCCGGAGCTCCGTGGGGTTTTCCTTCGAGCCCTTCGACCATGTGCTTCTCGGCGGAGGGCTGCGGTGGGGCGGGGTCGACACCGGGGAGGAGATTCCCCGTAGCGTCTTCGCCGTGGTGGGAGGGCGGTTTCAGGCCCTTGGCGTCGACCTGTGCCCGTGGGTCGAAGGGAGCCAGACGCGCTACGACTTCCGCGACCGCTTCGAATCCGATCGGGGAGCGGTAGCCGAATCGACGGTGGCGGTGGGGGCAGAGTTGTCCCGGGTGGTGGCCACCATGGGCCGCCTCGGGGTGGGTGTGCGCCTCGAGGGGGCGATGCGCGTGGACGACCGCACCATGGCCCGACGGTGGCTCGACCTGGATGCGCTGCCCATCCCCCGGATCGATACGGAGACGACGTCCACTCGGGAGACCACCTTCGAGGAGGCGTTGGGGCTCTTCATCCAGAGCCCCACCTTCGTCATCGCGGCGGGCGCCACCCGATACGAGTACTTCGGGGACCACATGGCCGGGTTCGTGGAGGTGAGCTTCCACCTCGGCGGCAACTAGAGAACCGGGGCCTCGGTAGACTTCGCCCGGCGCTTGCCGGCCTCAGCTACGGCTCCGCTTCCAACCTCTGCTTCAGCCGTGACAGGGCTCCGCTGACCTCCTTCTCGAAGGTCGCCTCCAGGATGGACGAAGGCAGGAAGCGCAACGCTCCGGACGGCTTGCCCTCGAGAGCCATGGTCACCTTCGTCCCGTCCTCCACCGCCTCCCAGTGGATGTCGCTGGTGGCGCTCATGACCGCATCCTTCGTGGTCTCGCACACCACGCGGCTGTTCTCCTCGTACGTGGTGATGACGTAGACGTTCTCGAGGCGCTTCCCCATGAACTCGGAGACGTACCGGCGCTTGGTGCCGACGGTCACCGGGCCCGGAGGGATCTGCTCCGCCTCCTTGAGCTGGGGCTGCCACTCCGATTCCCGCGACACGTCGTTCATGTATTCGAAGACTTCGGCGACGGGTCTGCGGACGATGATGGAGGCGGTGTGGCTGGGCATGTCGTGGCTTCCGACGACGAGGTGGACGAACGTTCGCAGGGCGATGGCACGTCCATGGTAAGGAATCGGCGGCCGGGTCTGAAGCGGATGCGGTTGCCCCGGGCGACGCCGGGTCGCTTTCTTGTGCCGGGCGAGGCTCCCTCGTGGGGCGGCCAGAGCGAGTGACGTGCATAGGAGACACCCGGTGAGTCAGGAGCGAGGGGGGCGTGGCAGGCGCACCCTGTCCGAGAAGTACGAGGCGTTCTCGTCCGAGGCGGCGCGTCGGTTGAGGGCTCACGCCCTGGGTACGGCGACGGTGAACGGGTACACCACGCCCGAACAGGCCCAGCGGGTCGCCGACGCACTCGCCATGACGGCTGCCCAACGTCTCCTCGATCTGGGCGGGGGTCGCGGCTGGCCGGGCTCTTACGTAGCGCGACGGTCGGGGTGCCGTCTCGTGGTGTGCGATCTTCCCGCCGAGGCCCTGTACGAAGCTCGGATCACCCTCGACGACGAGGCCTTGGCCGACCGATCCGCGTTGGTCCGGGCCGACGGACGTGCTCTCCCGTTCTCCGAGGGCTCGTTCGATGGGGTCACCCACGCGGACGTCCTGTGTTGACTCCAGGACGAGCTCTCCGTGATGAGAGAATGTCATCGGGTGTTGCGGCGAGGTGGGCGCATGGCGGCATTGGTCATCGAGACGGGTGCGGGCCTCGGCGCTGACGAGGTCGCTCTCGCGGCCGAGTTGGGGCCCTCGGACGTCCGCTCTGCGGGCTCACTGGAGGAGCTGAGCCGGGAGGTCGGGCTCCGGGTGGACGAGGTGGCCGACGTCACGGAGGCCTTCCATGCGGCCCTCGGCGCACTCTGGGAGGGCCTCCGCCGGGACGAGTCCGAACTCCGCCGCGCCGAGGGCGACGTGGAGTACGACTACGAGGTCGGGCGGCGCAGGAGCATGATGGAGGCCGTGCGCAGAGGACTCATTCGACGAACCCTGGTGGTGGCTACGAAACCGTAGGGCCGTTCGGCTATCTCACCCGGACGGATACGAGGTCCGCGAATACCTGAGCGTCGACGGTGAGCGTCAGTGGGTCCACCGCCTGAAGCCAGCTCTCGGCGTTGAGGTCCACCAGGATCTCGGCCTGCTCGCCATCGTCGATGGCGAGGTCGAGGCTGCGGTCGACGGTGAGCAGCCCTTCCAGCTCCACGTCCACCGGACCGACGATGGGCACCCCTCCGATGACGAGACCCGCGTCGACCTCGACTTCGATCTCGGTGAAGACGATGCGCAGGACCGTGTACGTCGTTGCGGCGACGGTGCGGGATCCGATGACAGGCTCTTCCACGCCCTCGAGGTCGAGTCGCACGCGCACCTCACCGTCGGTGAGAGTCACGATCTCACCGTCGGCCGTGACCAACTGAACGGTGAGGTCGGCTTCGAGCTCGCCCTCGGGGTGATCGTCGTCGTGGTCCGTCCTGGCTGGCCCGTCGACGACGGACATCTGGGGGCTCGGCCCCTCCTCGGGCGCGTCGCCCGACATGGTGACCGTCGCCTCGCCTACGCCTCCGGCGGTGAGGTTGCCGCATGCGGCCAGGGCGCCCGTGAGCATGAGCGCGAGCGCGCTCCGCGTGAGAGCGTGTGGACTCCATCTATCCATGATCCGTTCCTTGATGGTCGGTTTCGGGGCCGTCGAAGCGATCCGCCCAGGGATCTCTCCGGTGGCTGATGCCCAGGCTGCGGTAGAGGGCATCCGCTTGGGCCAGGAGGTCGGCTGCGGTTTCGTGATCGCCCACCCGCGCTTCGGCTTCGGCATAGGCTTGCAAAGTCTGGGCCCGCTCGATGTCCGGAAGCTGACGTTCCTCGATGATCTCGAGGGCTCGCTCGAACAGGACAAAGGCGTCGGAGACCCCTTCCGCGGCGGCGATGCGACCGAGAAGGCGGTATACCTCGGGGAGTTTGCCCGGCGCCGACGACACGATGGCCCCGCGTTCGGCCCGCCGTGCCTCCTCGGCGGCGTCCAGCCGACGCCCGAGCGCGAGCAGCGTCTCGGCGAGGTTGCGCCGGCAGGTGATCTCGGCGCGTCCTTCGCCGGCGGTTTCCACGGCCCGCCGCAGGTGGGCCTCGGCCTCGTCGAAGTCCCCCCGGGCCATGAAGTGCTGACCCCGGGCGTTCTCCAGGAAGGGCACGGCGGACTCGTCGCCGAGCGAGGCTGCGAGGGTCTCGGCCTCGTCCAGAGGAGCCACGCACCCATCCAGATCTCCCATGGAGCGCAGGGCCACGTGGAGGTTGAGGAGGGCATGCCATTGCTCGGGTACCGGGGTCTCCGCGCCACCCAGGGTATCCAGCGCCTGGCGATAGCGGTCGGCGGCCTGCTCCCAGTGACCTTGCTCCTCCAGAACGTTGCCGACACCGATGGTGGCCTCGGCGGCGCCACGCGGGTCACCCGCCGCTTCGGCGAAGAGGAGCGCTTGTGTGTAGTCGCGAGCGGCTTCGTCGTACCGCCCCATGGCCCGGGCGAAGCGGGCCTTCCGTCGGAGGGCCAGAGACGTGAGTCCCGGTCGTCCCGCTTCTCGCGCCAGGGCGTGGGCCGCGTCCGCATAGGCGGAAGCGCGTCGAGGGTCGTCACGGGACTCCTCCAAGGCTGCCACCGCGAGGAAGCGCTCGGCGGCCTCGCCGGCGTCGCCGCCATCCAACGCCACGATGGCGCGGGCCGTTTCGGAGTACACGGCGAGGAGATGACGGTGCTCCCGGTCGGCGAGGGCAGCCGTGGCCTCGGATAGACCGGCGGTCTCCACCAATCGATCCCCGGCCGTTCCCAGCTCACCCGAACCCGACCACGCCTTCTCCGGGTCCGCGTGGGAACCGGCCAGAAGGTGGTCGACGAGGGGTCGAAGCTCGTCGAGGGGGGGCAGGACGGAGCGGAGTCCGTCGACGGTGAGCCGCTTCATGCGGTCGTTGAGGGGCAGGAGGCGTGCCAAGGACGTTCTGGGCGCCATATCGCTACGTGGCAACGACTTGGGGCCTCCGCAGGAGCCACGCACACGTGTGCGGCTGCCCCGTTTGGCGCGGGCCTGCACCAGATTGGTGCACCTGACGCGTTCATGAGGGTCCGTTCCCGCCCGACGGGTCCAGCCCGTACTCCCCGATCTTGCGGCTCAGCGTGTTGCGATGGATGCCCAGGATCTCGGCGGCGCGTCCGATGTGCCCGTCCACGGAGGCGAGAACCCGCCGAATGTGGTCGGCCTCCACTTCGGCCAGAGACACGGTGGCCGGATACCCGCTTGGTGACGTGGGCTCACCGCGGGAGGAGGAATGGGGCGCCGCGGAGCCGATGCGCAGCGCTCCGCTTCGGATGGTGTCGCCCGTGGAGAGCAAGACGGCGCGATCCATGACGTTGCGGAGTTCCCGGACGTTTCCGGCCCAGGACGCCTGCTCGATTCGGGAAAGCGCTTCGGAGCTGATGGC
>ERZ869936.1273-NODE-1273-length-18600-cov-6.258398_pt1 | contig 18600 bp, 21 predicted proteins | sample MGYA00520876_ERZ869936 | MGnify/ENA primary metagenome ERZ869936 (study PRJEB32218, sample SAMN09650985) | biofilter metagenome | isolation source: enrty point of leading RO module | place: Saudi Arabia: Thuwal, RO plant located on Red Sea | collected 2016-02-17 ...
GGAACTCTAAAAATAATTGTTCTTTCAGGCTCAACAATTCTTTCTAATATTTTGGCGTCACTATACTTTTTATTCGTCTGCATAAAAGGAATTACCGCTTCCGCAACTTCGTGAACTGCCTGTAAAAACTCAGGCTCATGACTATTTTTGGCTTTTACTTTTGCCATAAATTCGTTAATCTGAGTTTGATGCTTATTTGCCATTTTAATAATTAAATTAGTTAAACATTTGTAGAAGGCAAATGTATGTAAAAAAAGAAAGCTGCAAATAGAATTGGAAAAATGTTAATATAAAAACTGCAAGGTAAAACAGGATTTATTTTCATTAATGACTAAAATCATATCTTAGAGCAAAATTACAATTATGAAAATCAAACATTTTGTGTTAACACTTGTTTTTATTGCAGGTTTATTTAGTACAAAACTAAATGCCCAAAAGGTATATAAAGTAAAGTATGAGTCACAAGCCGACATTAAAGTATATGTAGTAAATTATGAGAGTCAGGCTGATTTAAAAGTATATCATGTAAAGTATGAAAGTCAGGCAAAAAAAGACGGATTGTGGTATTCTGTAAATTATGAAAGCCAAGCAGATTACAAGGTGTATTTTGTCAATTACGAAAGTCAAGCAGACTTAAAGATTTATTATGTTGACTATGAAAGTCAAGCGGGCTGGAGAAACAAACAGAAAGCTCATTTATTAAAATTTTAGCTGTTGGAAGAAGTAGTTTTAGTTGACGAAAAAGATAACGAACTTGGGCTAATGGAAAAAATGGAAGCCCACCAGAAAGGACTTTTACACAGAGCTTTTTCTGTTTTTGTTTTTAACTCAAATGGTGAGCTTTTGCTTCAAAAAAGAGCTGCTTCAAAATATCATTCGGGAGGTTTGTGGACAAATACTTGTTGCAGCCACCCAAGAAAAGGAGAAACTGCTTTACAAGCCGCAAATAGAAGGCTAAAAGAAGAAATGGGTATGAGCTGTAAGCTTGAAAAAGCTTTTCATTTTATATACAAATCTGCTTTAGATAATGAGTTAACGGAACACGAGTTAGACCATGTATTTATAGGTTTTACGGAAGACAAACCCATTTTAAACCCTGAAGAAGCTGAAGACTTTAAATACGTCTCTTTAGAAAAATTAACTCAAGAAATAAAATCAAATCCGGATAACTATACCATCTGGTTAAAAACCTGCTTGCCTCAGGTTGAACAATATCTTCAGAAAACTGTTTAACAGTTTTGTCGAAGAATGCATGCAATATCCATATTTTGGTTTAGAAGAGATTTACGTTTAAACGATAATGCTGCACTATATCATGCACTAAAAAATTCTAAAAAAGTACTTCCTGTATTCATTTTTGATACTGAGATTTTAAATGACCTTGAGGATAAAAGAGATAAACGAATTTCTTTCATCTATGATACTTTAAAAAAAGTAAAAAATGAATTAGAGAATTTAGGTAGCTCACTATATGTTATCCATTCCAGCCCAATTGATGCTTTTAAAAAGCTTTGTAAAGAGTTTCCGGAAATTGAAGCCGTTTGTACTAATCATGATTACGAGCCCTACGCTCTTGAACGTGACGAAGAAATAAAAACCTTTTTAAAAGAGAATAATATCAACTTTCATAGCTTTAAAGACCAGGTGATTTTTGAAAAAGATGAAATTGTAAAGCCTGATAAGTCTCCTTACATTGTATATACCCCTTACTCAAAAAAGTGGAAAGAAAAGCTGAATGATTTTTATGTAAACCCCTATCCTACAAAAAAATATTTCTCTTCTTTTTATCAAACAAGACCTTTCTCTTTTCCAAACATAGAAGAAATTGGTTTTATTAAAGCCAACTATGAAGTAGCTCCTAAAGCTCCTGATTTAGCTGTTTTAAAAAACTATCATAAAACCAGAGATATTCCTGCAATCAAAGGAACATCAAACCTTAGCGTTCATTTAAGATTTGGCACAATTTCGATAAGAGAATTAGTAAAAATTGCTCTAGAGCAAAATGAAAAATACCTAAATGAATTAATTTGGCGAGAGTTTTATATGCAAATATTATGGCATTTCCCACAGGTGGTTAATCAATCATTTAGAAAAGAATACGACCGAATAGAATGGCGAAATAATGAGGGAGATTTTGAAAAATGGTGCAATGGCAAAACAGGTTATCCTATTGTTGATGCAGGCATGAGAGAGTTAAACCAAACCGGGTGGATGCACAACAGAGTGAGAATGATTGTTGCTAGTTTTTTAACCAAACACCTTTTAATAGACTGGCGGTGGGGTGAATCCTATTTCGCAAAAAAATTATTGGATTATGAATTATCATCCAACAATGGTAGTTGGCAATGGTGTGCCGGAACAGGGTGTGATGCATCGCCTTATTTCAGAGTTTTCAACCCTTACATACAGACAGATAAGTTTGACAAAGACAGAGCTTACATACAAAAATGGGTGCCCGAATACCAAGACCCTTCTGCATACCCCAAACCAATAGTAGAACATTCATTTGCGAGAAAAAGAGCCATTGAAACTTATCAAAAAGCATTGAAATAAATTTCATTTCTACATTTGTGTAATGAATTTACCCTCTCGCTTTTTAGAAAACTTAGCCGAAGTAATTCCCACTTCAGAAATAAGTGAATTTACAAATACTTTACATGAGGAAATTCCAACTAGCATAAGAATAAACCCAAACAAAAAAATAAACACCACTGCTTTAGAAAAAATAAAGTGGTGTGAGTTGGGTTATTATTTACCCGAAAGAAAAAAATTCACATTTGACCCACTTTTTCATGCCGGAGCATATTATGTTCAGGAAGCGGGAAGTATGTTAATTGAACAAGCTTTTTTACAATTTGCTAATTTAAAATCACCTTTAAAAGTATTGGATTTATGTGCCTCTCCGGGTGGAAAGTCCACACACATTTTATCATTAATTAGCGATGAAAGTATATTGGTAAGCAATGAAGTAATCGGTTCAAGAGTTTCTTCTCTTCATCAAAACATAGTAAAATGGGGAAATGCGAATTGTATTATTACACAAAACGACCCCAAAGATTTTAGCAATTTTTCAGAAAAATTTGATATTGTAGTAATTGATGCTCCTTGCTCAGGTGAAGGAATGTTTAGAAAGCATAGTCATGCCATAGAAGAATGGAGTGAAGACAATGTAAATTTATGTAGCGCAAGGCAACAACGTATATTGCATGATGCCTGGAGTTGTTTAAAAGAAAACGGACTATTGATTTATAGTACTTGTACTTACAATTTAAAAGAAAATGAAGGAAATATTTCTGAGTTTTTGAAGGAGAAAAAAGGAGAAAGTTTAAAGCTAAATCTTCCCGCTGATTGGAATGTGCGTGAAACAATTCATCAGGAAATTTACGCTTACAGAATGATGCCTCATCAAACAAAATCAGAAGGTTTTTTTATGAGTTGTATTCAAAAAAAAGACGCTAGCGAAAGCAACTCATACAAATCAAAAAGAAATTTTTTAAAGTCTTATTTTGAGTGGGAGAATTACATAAAAAATGCAGAAAACTTTAAAGCAATTGATTTTAAAAATAAGCAGTTTATTTTTCAAAATAATGAGATATACTTTTTAACTAGCTGTTTACTACAGCTAAACGTAAAGCATTTTGGAGTTGAAATTGGCGAATTAAAAGGCAAAGATTTTATTCCCTCCATTTCTTTAGCTCTCTCTAACCATCTTGATAAAAATGCTTTTGCAATTTATGAGGCAAATGATGATGAAGCTCTCTCTTATTTACGAAAAGAAAACATTCCACCAAAGTCTGACAACAAAGCTTATGAATTGGTTTGTTACGAAAGTCAGCCGATTGGGTTTATTAAAAACCTAATTAACAGAACGAACAACCTTTACCCAAAGGGGTGGAGGGTTTTGAGCCAAAGTTAATTATCTTGCTTTCTAAAATCAGGGTTAAACATAAAAGCCAATTGAGCATGCCACTTTCCAAATGAGCTCACTTGTTGGTGAAGCATTCCGAGTTGAACATTGGTTGTTTTTGAAAGTTGATAGCCAAGCGCCACATAAAACCTGTTTCTATCAAAGAAGTTAGCAGAGTTATTAATAAATACCTCATCATAAAGTGATAAGAAAATAGAGCCTTCTTCCATTTCAAATTTATTCAGGGGAACCAGCGCCAATAAGCGATACCTAAAACTAGTTTTGAAGTTATCATTTATAAATCGTTGATCAAACCAATACCGATGCACAAAAACAACTCTTCAAATATTACTTTTTTGAATTTGCTGCTGCCAAATTCTATGCTCCACAACATCAGGCTGAAAATCAGAAGGTATGAAATGATAGTTTGGAATATAAGCATAGCCTGCGGTGAGCATTGCTTTATCGGTTAAGTGATAGTTAAATCCCGTCCTGATTAAAATTTGCTCAGGTTTGTCGGCAGAAATGGTATAACTTCTATACTGAATTTCGCTATGTAAACTCCACTTATCAGATAATCTGTTTTGACCAAAATACATCAGCCAGTTGCCTAATTCATCATTTTGAGAGTATCCTTGAAAGCAACAAAAAAGTGAAAGGAGATATATTATTAGTTTTTTATTCATGTTTATGTTTATGCCCGGGTTCGTATATAAGCCTCAAAAAGCTACTAAATCTGTCGTTTTCTCTTTTAATAGGAATACCTGTAACAATTCCAATTATCATATTTTCCGCTAAAGAAATTCGCATTTGTGGACGAATAGTCATGTCAAAGTCATCACTATAAATTTCTTTATTAAACTCTATTCCTATAAAGTTTCTGGTTCCGTCTATCATATAATGTATATTGGTGTTAACTTCAGCCCATGCTTGTGTTTTTCCATGATGACTCAACACCTTTGCCCCTGAATATATAAGTGTATGGAAATTCTGCCCCCAGCGTTTTGCAGTAATAAAAAATGGATTATAAAGGTTTCCCATAAAAACAGAGCTTTTGTTGTAATCTTTAAACTCCTGCATTTCAAACTCATGAATATAGCCCAATGCCATACTTGTTTTCATTTTTTCGGAAACAAAAAAGGACCATTGTGTGGCAAGTTTAATACTATTGAGTTTATTTCCGGGAACAGAATCCCTAACAACTTCTGTAGTAACAGGATAGTAAAACGAAAAAGGAAGCTCTACTTCAAAACCTAATCTATTTATTGGTGCCCATTCATACTCCACAAGAGCTTCGTATCTATCATATTTGTTGTTGTCTGTTAAGCCAACACCTACATTCCACTCTTTTTCGCCTTTTCTTGCGCCCAAGTCTCTGATAAGGTCAATAAACAAAGGTTCGGCATGCAACACTTTGAAGCTCTCTTTATTGCCTTCGGTTTCATCAATATATTGGTCGTCTAACCTGTCGTTAATATTGACAGTTGAGTCTATTTGACAAAAACCGTTAAATGAAACGAAGAATAAAAAAATACCGATTAGATAGCTTTTATGCTGCTTCATATAAAAATAGTTTAAGTCATTAAGTGATCAACTATTTAAAAAAAGTCGATTTGACCATTATCAACATTATAGACTGCTCCCACAATAATAATCTTCCCCTCTTTTTCCAAGTCTGAAAGAATAGTGCTTTTGGCTTTGATTTCCGTAATAGACTGCTTGATGTTGGCTATGGTTACTTCTTCTACTTCTATACTTCCTTTATTGGCCTCAACTGTTGAAATAGCGGGTTTTATTTTACTTAAAAGAGCCGTAATATTTCCCATTTCAACTTTTTGACAAGCTGCCGTAACCGCACCACATTTAGTGTGCCCCATTACCACAACTATTTTGGAGCCGGCCACTCCACAAGCATATTCAATTGAGCCCAAAATATCTTCATTTACGATATTTCCTGCCACTCTTACGCTAAACAAATCTCCAATGCCTTGGTCAAAAACAACTTCCGCAGGCACTCTTGAATCAATACAGCTTAAAACTGCTGCAAAAGGATATTGACCACTGCTTGTTTCCTGAACTAAATCAAGCAAATTTCTTTGCATTTTTAAGCTGCCTACAAATCGTTTATTTCCCTCCTTTAAAACATCAAGGGCTTGTTGTGGTGTTAAGTTTTGTTGAAATTCTTTTGTATGTGTTTTCATTTTTTAGTTTTTTATTGGTTTAGAAAAAATTTCTTGAAAGTTTTCAGGATTTTCAAATATTCCCCTTTCAGAAATTAGCTTTATGGTAATGTTTCTGTTTTTTGCTTTTATTGAAAAATTATCCAGTATCTCCTGCACGTCATAGTCTAAGTTAACTGTTTTAGTTACGTCAATTTCTAAATACGCTCCCTCAGGAACTGAATCTAATTCCCTTGAAATTGCTCCTTTATTTAAAAATGTAACCTCTTCAGCTAAGGTCATTTTTAGTTTTTTATTATTTGCTTCTTTACTTTCAATATGTAAAAAGTGAGAGTTTTTATAGCTGTTGAATAATATTACTACGAGTGCCACAGCAAATCCAAGCGCAATTCCAATTAATAAATCGGAAAATACTATTGCGACAATAGTTACGATAAACGGAATAAACTGTTTTTTTCCGTGTTTATACATTTGAGCAAACAATTTAGGATTAGCCAACTTATAGCCTATTATTAAAAGTACGGCTGCTAATACACCTAGAGGTATTAAGTTCAAAAACTTTGGAATAAACACTACACTCAAAATAAGCAAGAATCCATGAAGTATTGCTGATAATTTTGTTTTACCTCCGCTCATAATATTAGCAGAACTTCTTACTATTACCTGTGTAATAGGTATTCCTCCTATTAAACCTGAAATAGTGTTTCCTGTGCCCTGAGCTATTAACTCTCTGTTGGTGGGGGTAACTCTTTTTTCAGGGTCTAGTTTATCCGTAGCTTCCACACAAAGAAGTGTTTCTAAACTTGCTACTATGGCTATAGTAATAGCCACAATATATACTTCAGTATTTGCAAATTGCGAAAAATCAGGAGTAGTAAATTGACCCAAAAAAGAATCTATTCCTTCCGGAACAGGAACTTTAACCAAATGCTGAGGACTTATGTTTAGAGATGAAGAGCCGCTTCCAACAAAAATTTGATATAAAACACCTACAATTACTGCCGCTAAAGGTCCCGGGAACATTTTAAAAAACTTATGTCTTTTTGACAATACTTTCTCCCAAAGCAGTAAAATAAAAAGTGATATGGCAGTAATTAAAATCACACCCGGAGAGATATAGTCTACCATCTTAATCAGTTCAGAAAAAGTATTTTCTCCATCTGGCTGGAAAAAATTCATGTCTCCTTCATAATCGGCATCATAGCCAAAGGCATGCGGTATTTGTTTTAAAAAGATAATTATTCCTATTGCTGAGAGCATTCCTTTTATAACAGAAGTTGGAAAATAATAACCTATTACTCCGGCTTTTAGCAAGCCCATTATTATTTGAATAAGCCCTGCCATAACTACGGCAAGCAAAAAGATTTCATAGCTCCCTAATTCCGTAATGGCATTTAATACAATAACTGCTAATCCTGCTGCCGGACCACTCACGCCCACAGAAGAACCTGAGATTGCTCCAACAACAATACCCCCAATAACTCCGGCTATAATACCTGAAAACAAAGGTGCTCCACTTGCTAAAGCAATTCCCAAACAAAGGGGTAAGGCAACAAAAAATACAACTAAACTAGCAGGCAAATCCTGCTTAAGATTTTTAAAAATACTCATGAATAATGTTTTATAATTTAATTAAAATTGTGCGACTTAATTATAAAACAAGCTCTGGAGGTGGGGTTGGTATTTTATCGCTAAAGTGGCTGGTTTTATACTCAACCAATAGTGATGCAGATAAATAAGAAGTGATTTGAAAAAACTGAAAAGAATTTGTTTTGTAAATAGAATGTTCCTCTTCTATATTATTGGTTTTTGAAGAAGAGTGATTTTCTTCTTCAGAAAGCGGTATTTGTGTTGTTCCATCAACAATTTCGGCTTTTTTGCATACCGAGCTATAGTTGTATATCATCAATGGAGCCGTTGATAACACAACTATCATAACGAAAGACAATATGCTTAAAAGGGTTTCTCTCACGCTGCAAATATAACGTCATTATTGGGAAATAATAACATATTAACATTTTTTAATAGATATTTAATGTAAGTACCCTGACTTTATTTTATGTTCAAAACACTACTTTTACTAAATGGAAATGCAAGTCTTTTCTGATGAATATTTTATGAAAGAGGCCTTAAAAGAAGCCCAAAAGGCTTTTGAAAAGGATGAAGTGCCAATTGGTGCTGTAGTGGTTTGTCAAAATCAAATAATTGCACGCTGCCACAACCTAACTGAACAATTAAATGATGTTACAGCACATGCAGAAATGCAGGCCATTACTTCTGCAGCAAATTATTTGGGAGGAAAGTATTTAAATGAGTGTGTGGTTTATGTGACTCTTGAACCTTGTATAATGTGTGGTGGTGCTTTGTTTTGGAGCAAGTTGGGGAAATTAGTTTACGGTGCTCATGACCCTAAAAATGGCTTCACCTCTGCTGAAAAAAATTTACTACATCCAAAAACAAGAATTGTTGGAGGTATTTTAGAGGAAGATTCCTTATCGCTTCTCCGTTCCTTTTTCAAATCAAAACGAAAATAGGCTCAAAGCTACCATTCTTGAATTCCTAGTTGTAGGAATCCAGTTTTATCACTACTTTTACTTTTCAAAACCAATGCCTTATGACTCCGTCAGACGAACTATTTAATTTAATTCAATCTCTTACAAAATCTGAGAAAAGGTATTTTAAACTTGCTTCTACCCTTCAAAGTGGTTCTAAAAATTACATCAAGCTTTTTGATGCCATACTAGAGCAAGACGAGTATGATGAAGAGGAGATAAAAAAGAAATTTAAAAATTCCACTTTTATAAAACACTTACCTTCAGAGAAAACCCACCTTTATAACCTTATTCTTAAAAGTTTAAGAGCTTTTTATGCTGACAGAAGTGCTTCTTCGCAATTACAGGAACAACTGAAAAATATTGAAATTTTATATAGCAAAGCGCTTTACAAAGAATGCAGTAAGTTTATCAAGCGAGCTAAAAAGCTGGCTTACCAGCATGAAAAATATTATTATTTGTTAGAGCTTATTAATTGGGAAAAAATAATTATTGAAGAAGAATATTTAAGCGGAAAGTTTGATAAAGACCTTAATGAGCTAGTAAAAGAAGAAGAAGAGTGTATTGCCAAACTGAGAAATTTAGCAGAATACCAAGTCTTGTATTCTAAAATTAACTACGTTTTTAGAACAGGAGGATATATCAGAAACGATGAACAGGAAAATATAGTAAATGAAATTGCTAATTATCACCTAATTATTGGTAAAAACACTGCTATTTCAATAAAAGCTACAACAGCCTGTTATTACATAAAAGCTATGTGCGCCATTACAAAAAATGACATGGCTGATGCGGAGGTAAACCTCAGAAAGGTAATTACCGTTTTTGATAAAAATCCCGACATCATTAAAGAAGTTCCTAAACGCTACATCAAAACACTTAATTATTTATTCAGGATAAACCTTAGCAAGAACAATTTCAAACAATGTTTTGAAATCATTGATAAGCTTGAAGCAATGGCCAAAAAACCCGACTTCAAAAGCGTAGATTTACAAGTGATGTTCTTCTCCTTTATTTCATTTTCTAAAATGCTGGTGTATGAAGCAATAGGAAAGTTTGACAAAGCCATAGAAATGATTGAGCCTATTATGCAAGGTGTTGAAGAGTTTGGAAACAAAATAAACAAAGAAGAAAAAACAATTTTCTTTTATAACTTTTCTACGAATTACCTATGTCATGGAGATTTGAAAAAAGCCCTGCATTGGATAAATGAAGTGCTTAACGACCCTAACATTGGGTTAAGAAAAGACGTTTACACCTTTGCAAGAATTGTGAATTTACTTATTCATTTTGAGCTAGGTAATCATGATTTGCTGGAATACGAAATTCCTGCAACAGAGCGGTTTATTAAAAAGGCAAAACGAAATTATAAAGTTGAAACCATCATTCTAAAAAACTTAAAAAAACTCTCAAGTATTCGCTACCGAAACAACCAGCAGTCTGTTTTATCAGAGTTTAAAAAACAACTCACCGAAGCATTTAAAGACCCCTATGAAAATGCTACCAACAAGTATTTTGATATTATGATGTGGGTAGAAAGCAAGCTGCAACGTAAATCATTTACTGAGCTTATTCAAGAAGACATGAAAAAAGAAAAAGTTGAAATGGTGGATGTATAATATTTATTCAAAATCTAACACATAAAAAATTGCCATTTACTTTTTCACACCCTGCACTAATCCTACCTCTTAACTATCTTCCAAAAAAGTGGTTTTCAATGACTGTTCTAATTATAGGGAGTTTAACGCCAGATTTTGAATACTTTATTAGAATGAGAGTCCATAGTATTTATAGCCATTCCCTAGAAGGATTGTTTTGGTTCGATTTACCCCTAGGCATAATCCTATGCTTTATTTTCCATAATATAGTTAAGTCAAATTTAATTGATAATACTCCAAACTTCTTATTTCAGAGGTTATCTGTTTTTAACTCTTTTAATTGGAATAATTATTTTATAAAAAATTTCGCTATAGTAATTCTATCTATTATACTAGGTGCTTCATCGCATCTTTTATGGGATTCTTTTACTCACCCTAATGGGTTTTTTGTGAATAAAATTTCATTCTTTTCTGAAACTGTTTCTTTATATAAAATAAAAATTCCCAACTATAAATTAATTCAACATTCAAGTAGCTTTTTTGGAGGTATAGTAGTTGTCTTGTCACTATTGTTAATTCCAAAATCAATTAAATTAAATAATCAAATCTCGATCAAATATTGGTTGCTAATATTTGTCTTTACTTTTTTAATTATCTTTTTAAGATTATTCTTTGGCTTAGATTATAAATTGTATGGGCATTTAATTGCTACCGCTATTTCAGCATTTTTAATTTCTTTAATAATTACTCCCCTTATAACAATAAAAAAAGCTCAGAAAAATTTCTGAGCTTTTTTGGTGAGGTCCCGAGCGGATTCGAACCGCTGTAGAAGCTTTTGCAGAGCCTTGCCTAGCCGCTCGGCCACAGGACCTTTTTTCAATATTGGCGCAAATTTAATAAAATAGCTTTACATTCGGGCAAAATTAATCTGTTGAACAAAAAGCAACTAATTACTTTTGGCTGTTGTCTAATCTTTTTAGGGCATTTTACCGCACTTTTAATTTATGCTCTTCCAAAGCGTTTTGTTCCGCATATCCTACAATTCGCTACTTATCATTATATCGTCCCACAACATCATTATAACTTCAAAATATTTGCTCCGGAACCTCCTATGCACAATGAAATTTTTGCATTTAGAGAGGTTGAAGATGACCGTTTAAAAAAGTGGATAAACCTTAATAGCTACTATATCTCACAACATCAACGCAGTCGATTTGCGGGTTACCGAACCAAGTTAGTTATTCATAAAATTAACTCATGGGCTGCTTTTTATGGTTTATCAAAAACTGAAAACGATGAGGCATTTTATCAGTCTAATGAGTATAAAACGCTAAAAAAATACTTGCAATTTATCTCCCAAAAAAATGAGGGAAAAATAGAGGTTGTATATATAAAATGGCAGGTGAAAACGGGTGAAAAAGAAATCACTAAATTTCCGATAATTGACTTGGATGATTAATACTTTTCTAAATAATGTCCATGAGCAATCTCATTTTGATAGGCTAGTAAGGCTATTCGGAACTTTTTTTTATCTGGCTTTGGGGCTACAGTTATCATTAATGGTAGGGTCTGCTGAAGAGTTGTGGGGGGTTGATGCAATAATTTCTAAACAAGATGAGTTTTTCACTTGGTACAATCTCTTTAGTTATGATTTTTTTAATGAGCATATTTTGTTTACTATTGGTTTTTATTATCTCATTATTTTACTGGGCATGTTTAGTATTAAGCCTTGGATATCGGCTTTTTTAAACGCTGTTTTAACTTATTCTTTCTTTTTTTCAGTTAACAGCTATACCAATGCCGGTCACCATTTAAGCATACAGCTTTCATTTTTCTTTCTTTTCATGCTTTGCTTTAGAATAAAAAAACACACCTCTAATTTGGATTTTTTTTGGAATACTTTTTCTAACCTTGGGGTAAATGCTGGCAGGGTTTTAGTTTGCCTGCTTTACTTTATTGCAGCTGGATATAAACTTACCGGAGAAAACTGGCTAAGCGGAAATGCCTTTGAATATGTTATTTTAGTAGATGAATTTTCCCTGCCCGCTCTCAAATCATTTTTCTTAAATAATGAGTGGGTAATGATAATTGCTACTTACTTTGGGTTGGTTTATCAAGTACTTTTCCCTTTTGTAGTTTGGTTTAAAAAAATTAAAATTCCTTTGTTGATTGCCGGAGCCTTTTTTCATTTGTCCATCATGTTTTTGCATGGCTTGCCGGGCTTTGGCTTTGTAATGATATGCAGCTATCTGCTTTTCCTTTCTAATGACCAGGCAACATTATTGAGTGAAAAAATAGGCGTAAGCAGACTTTGGGTGAACTAAATACCAAAGAAATTCTTAAATTCGCATACCCTATTTCTGTTTAAGGGAAATATTGAAAGTTGAACTATGGCGGAAGAAACAATTACAGTGAAAAGTGATTCTAAAAAAATAGCAAAAGACGAGTTTGTAAAAGTAATTTTAGAAGATTATAAACTGGCTAATATTAGTCGGGAAACATCTTTATTAGGAAGGCGTGAAGTGTTAACCGGAAAAGCCAAATTCGGAATTTTTGGTGACGGAAAAGAAATTCCGCAAATAGCTATGGCCAAACAATTTCAGAACGGTGATTTTCGTTCGGGCTACTATCGTGACCAAACTTTTATGATGGCTATTGAGCAACTAACCGTTGAGCAGTTTTTTGCACAGTTATACGCCCACACAGATGTAGATGCAGAGCCATCTTCTGCGGGTCGTTCAATGAATGGGCATTACGGGACAAGAAATTTAAATGAAGACGGTAGCTGGAAAAACTTAATGGAGCAGAAAAATTCTTCGGCTGATATTTCCCCTACTGCTTCTCAAATGCCAAGACTATTGGGTTTAGCGCAAGCATCAAAAATTTACAGAGAAAATAAATTACTAAAAAACTTTACCAATTTTAGCAACGGTGGAAACGAAGTAGCTTTCGGAACAATTGGCGATTCCAGTACTTCAGAAGGACATTTCTGGGAAACCATAAATGCTGCCGGTGTTTTGCAAGTTCCTATGGTTATCTCTATTTGGGATGACGGCCATGGAATTTCTGTTCCTAAAAAATATCAAACCACTAAAGAAAGTATATCTGAAGTTTTAAAAGGATTTCAAAGAGAAAAAGGCAAAACAAACGGTTACGAAATTTTTAAAGTAAAAGCTTGGGATTATGCTGCTCTTTGCAAAACCTATGAAGATGCCGTTGCTATTGCTCGTGAAGAGCATTGTCCGGTTATTATTCATGTTGAAGAGTGTACGCAACCTCAAGGTCATTCTACTTCAGGTTCGCATGAAAGGTATAAATCCAAAGAGCGATTAGCTTGGGAAGATGAGTTTGATTGTATCAGAAAAATGGGTGAATGGATGGTAGAAAAAGAAATTGCTACTGAAGAAGAATTAAAAGCCATTCAGGAAGAAGCAAAAAAGCATGTTCGCGACCAAAAGAAAGCCGCCTGGACTGCTTTTATCGAGCCCATCAAAGCAGAGCGAAATGAAATGGTTCAGCTATTGAATGACTTGGCCAACGAAAGCGCAAATGCAGCTTCTATTACTCCGCTGGCAGAAACCATTGCAGGATTAACTGAACCATCCAGAAAAGATATTTTATCTGCTGGAAGAAAAGCCTTACGATTTGTGGTTAACGAAAGTTCTCCGGCCAAAGAAAATCTTATCTATTATCTGAATCAAGCTAAAGCAGATAATTTTGACAGATATAGTTCACACCTCTACAGTGAAACAGAAAACTCTCCGTTAAACATTGAGGAAGTGTTACCTGAATATGACGAAAATGCAGAATTGGTGGACGGAAGAATTGTGTTGAGAGATAACTTTGATTACATTTTACAAAACCGCCCTGAAGTATTAATTTTTGGAGAAGACTCCGGAAAAATTGGCGATGTAAATCAAGGGCTGGAAGGCATGCAAGAAAAATATGGAGAAATTAGAGTTTCCGATACAGGAATTCGAGAAGCCACCATTTTAGGCCAAGGAATTGGAATGAGCATGAGAGGACTAAGACCAATTGCTGAAATTCAATACTTAGATTATTTACTTTACTGTCTTCAATTAATGAGCGATGATTTAGCTACCGTTCGCTACAGAACCAAGGCCGGTCAAATGGCTCCGCTAATTATTCGTACAAGAGGACACCGCTTAGAAGGAATATGGCATTCCGGCTCACCAATGGGAATGATTATTAATGGCGTAAGAGGAGTTCATGTGTGTGTACCGAGAAATCAAACACAAGCTGCCGGTTTTTATAATACATTATTGCAAGGAGATGACCCTGCGCTGATTATCGAACCGTTAAATGCTTACCGAACAAAAGAACAACTTCCAACCAATATCGGAGAATTTAAAACACCGCTTGGAATACCGGAAATTGTTACTGAAGGAGAAGATTTAACCATTGTTTCTTATGGCTCTACTTGTAATGTTTGTATTGAAGCCGTTAAAGAATTAAACGCAGTAGGTATTTATCCAGAGTTGATAGATGTAAGAACATTATTACCTTTTGATATCAATCAAATGATTGTTGATTCGGTGAAAAAAACTTCCCGTCTTTTAATTGTTGACGAAGATGTAGAAGGCGGTGCAAGCGGATTTATCTTAAATGAAGTTTTAGTAAAACAACAAGCTTACTATCATTTAGACAGTGAGCCGGTTACCTTAACTTCAAAAGATCACCGCCCTGCTTACGCATCTGATGGTGATTATTTTTCTAAGCCAAGTGCTGAAGATATTTTTGAAACCGCTTATGCTATGATGCATGAAGCCAACCCAGAAGCTTTTCCGGAAATTTACTCATGAGGTATCTTGTTGCATCCATACTAGCCCTAACTATTTTAGCAGGATGTAACCCAACCAGATACGTAACTCCATTAGAAGAAAAGCAGGTGGCCGTTACCGCTAATTTAGGCGGCTCATTAATTAACTATGGCGGCACGCCTATGCCTATTCCGTTAACCTCTGTTGGTGCCGGATACGGCTTAAAAGAAAACCTAACTCTTTTTGGAAATGTACACACTACTTCCTTAGCTTTTGGTGTTTTTCAAACAGATATTGGTGCTTTGTATAGCTTTAAAAAACCAGACACTACCGGTTTTGGGTTATCTATTTCTCCTGTTATTAATTGGATGATAGATGGCTGGAACGGTAAAGGAAGAATTTATCCGCAAGTTGATTTTAACGGCTATTACCAGTATCAAACGGGTGGTAATTTTGCTTATGGAGGTGTAAGTTCATGGGTAGAACTAAACTCTACTAAAGCGCATGGAGAAACACAACAAACCATTTTTCTTCCTTCCTTGTTTTTAGGACATACGTTTGTAAAACCTAAAATGAATTATCAAATTGAATTAAGATACAACGGCTTTAATACCTCTAACGAAAAAATAGTAGTTGACTATATTTCACCCGGAAAAACTGGTGCGTTAGGAATTTATTTTGGCGTATATAAAAAGTTTTAGTCTTATGAAAATAATTAAAAAAATACACCAAATGTCTGTTCGAGTGTTCGCCAAAGGCGAATGTATCGAGAACAAATTAACATGGTTGAGTTTTATTTTCATTGCTTTTCTTTCTGTTTCTTGCCTAAGGTTAGATGATAATTTATTTAATGCCGACAACAGCATTGAAAATTATCAGCTGGATAATTACACCGGAGAAGTTGATTTTACATTAGATGATAGCTACAAAATTCCTGAAAGTTTAATTCATCTTTTTCAGCTTACTTCCGATTACAATGGCGACCAAAAAAATATTTATGCCATTTACATTGGCGATATAGCAAACATAGCTACCGATACCGTTATCATGTATTGTCATGGTAATAAAGACCACATGGATTTTTACTGGCAACGAGCAAAATTGTTGGCACATGTAGGCGGAAAAAACCGATATGGTGTTTTAATGATTGATTACAGAGGTTATGGCCTAAGTGAAGGAGAATCAAGCGAACAAAGCATTTATGCCGATGTGCATGCTGCATTAAAATGGCTAGAAAAACAGGGGCTTACCAACGAGCGTTTTATGATGTATGGTTTTAGTTTAGGCAGCGCACCTACATGCCAGCTAACGGCTAACCCAACCTGCCTAGTGCCTTCAAAAGTAATTTTAGAAGCTCCTTTTGCTTCGGCAGAAGTAATGGTGCAAGACGCTTCAGGCTTATCGTTGCCCGCCTCCTATTTTACCAATTACACCATTGACAATGCAGAAGAAATTAAAAAAATAAGCCAACCTCTAATGTGGCTACATGGTACTAACGACAATTTTTTAAACATCAAAACACATGGTGAAGTAGTTTATAAAAACCATAGTGGAACCTCTAAAAATGCACAACGCATTAGCGGTGCCGACCATGGAGATGTGCCGCTGGTAATGGGCTTTACCGCCTATACCGATTCTATTGCTGGTTTTATTCAAGACTAAAATTCTAAAATAATTTTCTTTTGTTATTGTTAGTTAATTTATTAATCGTAATATTGCAATATATAAATGGGTATTACCAAAACAGAAATATTTACCAAAAATCAAAATAAGATGGCTTTGCTGGCAAAGGCTTTGGGGCATCCTGCACGTATTGCTATTATTCAACACCTCTTAAAAAAAGAAGGATGTGTATGTGGAGATTTGGTAGATGAAATTGGCTTGGCACAACCCACCGTTTCACAACATTTAAAAGAATTAAAAAACATAGGCATCATTAAAGGAACTATTGAAGGAACAAGCGTTTGTTATTGCATCAATGAAAAAACATGGCAAGAAATAAGCGAAATGTTTTCGTCTTTTTTTGAACAAAAAACCAAAAGCAAATATTGCTGTTAAAAATCGTTTATTATGAAAATATCAGAATTAAAAAATCACCTAAAAAATCTCAATGAGATAACTATTATAGATAGTCATGGAAACAAAGTTCCTCCCCACTTTCACGTAACTGAAGTGGGCATGATAAATAAAAAGTTTATTGACTGTGGCGGAACCATTAGAGAAGAAAAGGTCGCTAACTTTCAGTTGTGGAGTGCCGATGACGTTGACCATAGACTCACTGCAGAAAAACTAATTAAAATTATTGAGCTAAGCGAACAACAAATAGGCTTGGAAGACATAGAAATTGAAGTAGAATATCAAACGGATACCATTGGAAAATACGGCCTGGAATTTGACTTCAATACGTTTATGCTTACCTCCAAACAAACAGATTGCCTGGCAAAAGACAACTGTGGTGTTCCGGTGCAAAAGAAAAAAGTAAGGCTTTCGGAATTAACAACACAAGGCAGTTGTTGTTCTCCTGATAGTGGCTGTTGCTAAAAGTGAAGCACTTTAAAAAATACATAGCAGAATTCATTGGCACTTTTGCTTTGGTGCTAATTGGCACCGGAGCAATTGTGTTAAATGATGAGTACAATGGTATCATTACACATTTAGGAATTTCCATTGCTTTTGGCGGAATAGTTACGCTTATGATTTTTGCCTTTGGGAAAATTTCAGGAGCACACATTAATCCCGCTGTTACCATTGCCTTATGGTTTTCGGGAAGACTCCCTAAAAAACAAGTGTTGCCATATATTTTGTTTCAGTTGGCCGGAGCATTTTTAGCAAGTTTTTTATTGCTTTTGCTTTTTCCAAGTCACGAAAACCTTGGGGCAACTCTGCCTTCTGTCAGCCTAAGAGAAGCTTTTATTATTGAGGCATTTATGACACTTGTTTTGGTGTTGGTTATCTTAAATACGCTTTACAAAAACAGGAGTTTAGCTTTTTCTGCTATTGCCATTGGAGGTATTGTTTTTTTAGAAGCTTACTTTGGCGGACCATACACAGGCGCATCTATGAATCCGGCTCGTTCCATTGCTCCTGCGGTAGTCTCAGGAAATATAGACACACTTTGGTTATACATTTTAAGCACACTTTTAGGAGCAAGTTTTAGTGTAATTACATGTTGGGGTGTTTACAAAAAAGATTGTTGTACGTTGCCTAATCAAAAATGTAACCCGATAGAAAATTAGATATGGAAAAAAAGAAACTATTATTTGTTTGTATTGAAAACTCAAACAGAAGCCAAATGGCTGAAGCATTTGCAAAAATTCACGGCAATGATGTAGCTGAAGCCTATAGTGCAGGCTCAAAAGCAAGTGGTGTGGTCAACCCAAGAGCCATAAAAGCAATGAATGAAATTGGCTATGATTTATCTAAACACAAATCCACTTCTTTAGATGAAATCCCTCAAATTACTTACGACTATGTAGTAAGCATGGGTTGTGGAGAAAAATGCCCTTTTGTTCCTGCAAAGCAACGGTTAGATTGGGATATTCCTGACCCAAAAGCAATGGAGCCGGAAGAGTTTAATAAAAT
>ERZ869936.1274-NODE-1274-length-18592-cov-7.796677_pt1 | contig 18592 bp, 29 predicted proteins | sample MGYA00520876_ERZ869936 | MGnify/ENA primary metagenome ERZ869936 (study PRJEB32218, sample SAMN09650985) | biofilter metagenome | isolation source: enrty point of leading RO module | place: Saudi Arabia: Thuwal, RO plant located on Red Sea | collected 2016-02-17 ...
GTCTGAAAACTTACACAGATATATTTGATAGAAACAATGTTGCTTTGCTTGATGCTACAGGTAACACAAGAAGTTTCAACGATATTTTGTTGGACACCATGACAGGATTAAGTGAAAACGCAGATGAATTTCAAAGAAACAGAGATTTAGCACAGTTATTCGGTAGAGCAGGGCAAGAACTCACAGGCACGATTATGATGGGTGGTGAAGCTTTTGCACTTTTTATAGAAAAACAAAAAGAACTAGGAAACATTATTAGTGGTGTACTAATAAAAAAAACAGAAGCTTTTAATGATAGGTTGTCACGAATCGGTTTTTTTTTAAGAGTAGTAAGAGATTCAATAACAACTGCTCTTTTACCTGTTCTTGATAATCTTGCAGAGCAATTTGAAACTACTCTTGCAGAAAAAAATGCCAAAAAAATAGGTCAAGATTTTGCTTTAGGTTTAGTACAAGGATTGATTACAGTTGTAGAAGCTTTACAGACTTTTCATGAAGCTGCACATGGTATAGGTGCAACTTTTCATATGATTGTAGGACCTATTGAATCATTTTTAAATAACGTGTCTATAGCTTTCAATCTTGCAAGTTTGGCTTTCTTAACTACACCTGAAGCAGCACAAAAAGCAGTCGAAGCAATAGAAGAATTAGGCAAAAAAAATGATCAAATAAGAGAAGGTTTTAAAGAAGATTTTATACCAAGTGAATCATTAACTAATAGTTTAGAAAGTCTGAAAAAATTAGAAAAAGGTATGATAACAGCTTTCACACCTGACCCTGATAATAAAGATACTGAAAAAAAGTTTACTAAGTTTCAAATAATGCTTCAACAATTCGCAGCAAACGCACAAGCACCTTTAGATACTTTTAAGAAAACTTTCAAAAGCACTGGTGCAATGATAGGAGATACAATTGTTAGTGCTATGAAAAAGTTTGAAGATACTTTAGTTGATGGTTTGATGTCAGGTAAATTTGCCTTCAAAGATTTTGCTAATTTTGTAATTAAAGAGTTACTTAGAATTGCTATAAAAAAATTAATTATAGATAAAATCACAGGTGGCTTTACTTCTTTTCTTGGTGGTTTAGGTGGTAAACAAAGAGGTGGTACTGTCACAGCGAACAGACCTTATATTGTAGGAGAAGCAGGTGCAGAGTTATTTGTACCAAATAAAACAGGTACTATTGTTCCAAATAATAGGTTAGGTGGTAGCATGGCTTCTGGTGGTATGCCTGTAAATATTACTTACAATATACAAGCTTTTGATTCCAGAGATACCATAACTGCTATCACAGAAAATGCACCAACAATATCTGCAATCATAGAATCAGAATTTAACAAAAGGGGTAAAAGAGGTTTTGTAACATGAGTGGTAGTTTTCCAACTTCTCCTGCTGCAAGTAGTGTAAGTGTCACATCTTTAGAACCTACTTTAGTTTCTGTTACACAAAATTTAAAAAGACAAGTAAGAAGAAGAGGTGGGCAAAGATGGTTATTAGAAGTTGAGTTTCCACCAATGACCAGAGCAGAATTTGCACCGATCTATGCTTTCGCTATGAAACAACAAGGACAATTTGAAACTTTTACTTTCATACCACCTGTTATCAGTACATCTCAGGGTGATACAACTGAATCTCCTGTAGTTGATGGTGCAGTATCTATTGGTGCTAGTTCAGCTACTATTGATGGTTTAACAGCTTCAGAGTCAGGTATTATCAAAGCAGGTGACTTTTTTAAGTTCAGTGGTCATTCAAAAATTTATATGGCAACTGCTGACATGGATGCTGACGGAACAGGACACGCAACTTTAAATTTTGCACCTGATTTATTAAATGCTGTAGCAAATGATGAAACCATAACTTTTGCATCTGTACCTTTTACAGTCGCATTTACAGAAGATGTTACACAATTCAATACAGATGTTTCTACTTTGTTTGGTTACAGTATGTCTTTGATAGAAGTTTTTTAATGAGATGGATAGAGGAAGTACAACTGCATTTCAAACAGAAATTGTCAAATCAGCAAATAAACCTTTTCATTTACTAAAACTATCTTTTGATGATGTAAATTATTATTTATCTGATGCTTTTATACCTGTAACTTTTTCAGGCAACGAATATACTCCAACTGGTAGCTTTCTAAATTTTTCAGATATTGTTGAAACAAACGAAACTAATATTGAAAGCATATCTATTTCATTATCTGGTGTTGATTCTACTTATATAAATTTATTTTTATCAGGTGGATATTTAGATCGTACAGTAGAAATATACAAAGCATTTTTAGATACAAACAATGCTTTAGTGTCAGACCCTTTACTGATCTTTAATGGCAGAATAAATAATCCTGTAATACAAGAAGACGTTGATAGAGGTACAAGTACAGTTTCCGTTCAAGCAAGTTCTTTGTTTGTAGATTTTGATAGAATCAATGCTAGGTTTACAAACAATGAATCTCAACAAAGTTTCTTTGCAGGTGACACAGGATTTAGGTTTAGTTCGGTAGTAGTCAAAGAACTTAACTGGGGAATGACAACTGGTGCGACAGCTTCAGGGGGTGGCAGTTCAAGTGTATCAACTCAAGGCACTACAACTTCACCAATAAATAATACTTCACCTGCACAAAAGAGTATTTTTACAGAAATGCAACCTACTAATCCTTCCTTAACTTTGGTATCTGGTTCTGTAAGAATACATATAAATTATGCAAACAGAAGCACAGCAAATTTTTCTGTAGGACAACAAGTAAAAATAAATGGTTTTGAATCGACAACTTTTGATGATGGTGAATATATATTAAGTTCTGCAATAAATTTTTCTGAGGGTGCAGGAACACACGCAATTACATCAATAGATTCTGATGGTTTTGGTTTTACAATAGCAGTGCCAAATACAGTGACTTCAGTGAAATCTGGCAAATTTGGTGGTAGTGAAATAACAGTAGATGATGAATTAGTTGTGCCAATTTTGATTCAAACTACATCTGGTTCAAATTCAATTACAGTCAATGCAGATAATTTTGCGACAGTTGGTGAGTTTGTTTCATTTGATTTAGAAACAACTGCTGTCGGTGGTATTAGTGCTTCAGTTCTAGCACAAGAACAAGAAATCACAGCTAGAACTGTTGATACCTTAACAGTGTCGGTTACACAAAAAAATAATATTTTAGCTAATCCTTTAAAAACTACTTCTGGCTCAACGTCTTTAACAATTGATTTTGCACAACATAATATAGCTGTAGGAGATTCAATCACTATTGCTGGTGCAACAGCAGTAGGAGGTGTGCCAACTTCGGATATAAATAAAACTCATACTGTTGCCAGTGTCACAGAAAATTCTGTTACTGTCACTGTTTCAACGTCTGCATCAAGTACAGCAAGAGGAGGAGGTGCATCAGTAACTTTAGATGGTTTTACAATCTCTACAAATCCTATTGAAACTACATCTTCATCTGCGACAGTCAAAGTACATTATGCAAGTCATGGACTTGCAAATAGTGACACAATTACTTTGTCAGGAATAAATGATGTAGGTGGTTTAGATAGAAGTTTGTTCAATAAATCACATACAGTAGTTGATGCTTCAAATACAGATTATTTCACTATCACATTATCTTCAAGTGCTACTGCATCTGAATCTGGTGGTGGTGCATTTGGTATTTTAGTAAGACCAGTGAAAGCTACAAGCACTGCTAATTTTGGTTCTTCAGGAAGCAGAATAAATCTACCAACAGAAGTAAGATGATTGATCACAATAAAGCTAATAATTATATTGAATCCAAACTTGGAAAACCTTTTGCTTGGGGTACTAACGATTGTAATACATTTATAGTCGGATACTTTGATGCAGTGTTAGGAACAGATTTACTTAAAATAATTTATAAAAAATACACAACTAAATTAGGTGCAATAAGGTTTCAAAAAAAATTTGGACAAAGAATATCAGGTCGTTGTTTAGAATTAGGCATGACTGAACATCACCCTACTAAAGCAACTTTCGGTGACATACTAATTAAGAAAAATGAAAATTGGGATTCTTGTCATATTTGTATTGGTAGTAAAATAGCTTCTATTGATGAAAATATAGGAACTGCAATAATGCGTATAAACAATTTTGAAGATTTTGATTTTGCATATAAATTTTAAAAATGAAAATTAAGTACATAACTATCTTTTTCACAACTTTACTTTTTACAAGTAGTGCTTTTGCTTTACCTGCTTTAGCACAAGTTTTTACAGGTATAGGTAGTGCTGTTGCAGGTTCAATCGGACTTACAGTTGCAGGTGGTACTGCAATAGCTATTGGTGTGGCTACAGTAGTTGTTGCTGCTTATGCAGGTACTCAATTACTAGGTGCTATGAAAATGGATTTTCCTGATGATATGTCAGCACAAGCACAATCAGCTTTATCAAATCAACAAGGTTCAACACAACCCTTACCTGTAATCTATGGCAAAAGAAGAGTTGGTGCGACACCAATTTTTTATCATGTTTCAGGAGAACAGAATGAATTTTTACACATTGTGTATGCAATTTGTGAAGGTGAAATACAGGCAGTGAATCAAATATATTTTAACAACGACCCTATACTAAAAGAACAAGTAAACTATTGGAATGATGGGTTTTCAGTCATAGAAGAAAAGTATGAAGGTTTAGTTGAGTATGAAATCTATAATGGCACAACTACCCAAACAGCAGATCAAGATTTAATATCTCAAACAGGTGGTGTTTGGACTGCATCAGATAAATTGCAAGGGGTGGCATATGCAATAGTCAGACTTAAATTTGAACCTGAAGTATTTGGTAACACTGGTATTCCACAAGTAAATTTTGATGTTGTCGGAAAAAAAACTAGAAGCACAACATCTGGTGGTACAACAATAAAAGTTTTTAGTGACAACCCTGCTGACTGTATTGAAGATTATTTAACGAACACAATTTATGGTCGATCAATACCAACTTCACAAATTGATTCTACTGCTTTTACTGCTGCTAGAAATATTTGCGATACAGAAGTAACAGTGGGTGGTCTTACACAAAAAAAATACACTTGTAATGGTATTTTAAATACCAATAACAAAGCAATTGATAATATTCAAAAACTGCTCACATCTTGTCGTGGGTCTTTAATTTTTACAGGTGGTAAATATAAACTCTTAATTGATGATACTGGTACAGCAGTACAAACTTTTGATGAAGATAATATTGTTGGTGCTTTTAAGTTATCGCTAGGTGGTAAAGAATATAAATCTAATAAAGTAAGAGCAACATTTTTTAACAATAGTCGTGATATGCAAGGTGATTTTGCAATTGTCGAAAGTCAAAATTTTTTAGCTGAAGATAACAATTTAAGTTTGGAAAGATCAATAGAATTACCTTTTACTGATCAAATGGAAAGGGCATTGATGATTGCAACAATAAATATGAAACAATCAAGACAATCTTTAGTTTTTAGTTTTACTTCTACAATTGAAGGACTAAGAGCAGAAGTTGGAGATGTAGTTTTTATTTCAGTTGAATCTTTAGGTTGGAATACACTTAATTCTAATCAAGGTAAAAAATTTAAAATTATGAAACTATCAATAAAAAGTGATGATGAAGTAGATATTACAGCAAGAGAATATGATGATGATGTTTATGATTTTGAAACAATACCTGCTGAAGATACAGCACCAAATACAAATCTTCCTAATTTTTCTTTTGTAGATAAACCAATTATAGGAACTACATCAGAACAATTAATTTCAATACCACCTACTTTGTTTAATAGAGTCACTTTAAATTGGACTCAACCAAAAAAATCATCAGTAGAATCTTATGAAATAGGTATCAATAAACTTAACACTGTCAGACTTACAAATAAAACATCTTATAATTTTGAAGGTAGAAGTGTTACAGAAAGTTTTACGATAGATAAGTTAGAAGCAGGACAATACCTCATAGCTGTCAGAGCCAAGAATAGACTGGGAGTGTATTCAGATTTTGCGACAAAAATAATAGAGGTTAAAAATTTTAATGTTTTACCTGCTGTGAATACTCCTCCAATAAATTCAGTCACAGAAGAATTATTTACTACTACACAAGGTTCAGGAGTCAAAGCAAAAGCAATACTTACTTTTAGTGATTCTACGAATACAGAATGGGAAGATTTAGGAGTGACGATAGATCATTATGACGTTGAGTTTAAAAAATCTACTGAAGCATCTTTTCAAGGTGCAGGAACTTCACAAGGCACTAATTTTGAATTTTTTGATATTGAACCTGCATTGTATGAATTTAGAGTAAGAGCAGTAAATACTGTTGGTGTTGCATCAGAATTTTCATCAACCACACAAAGAATCTATGGTCTAACAGCAGTTCCATCAGATGTCAGTAATTTATTTTTAAGAGCAGATTCTAATACTGCAACTTTATCTTGGACACCAACTACAGATTTAGATGTTAAAATCGGTGGCTTTTATGAAATAAGACATAATTCATTAACGTCTGGTGCTGTTTGGCAACAATCTACACAAGTTGGAGAAGCTATATCAGGTATATCTAATTCAGCAGAAGTACCTTTATTAGTTGGTACTTACTTAATAAAAGCAGTAGATTCTCTTGGTATCAAATCTGCTAATGCAACAACAGTGGTTAACACTGTTACACCTGATTTATTTCAATCATTACAATTTTTGACAAGAACAGAAAATCCATCATTTGCAGGAACAAAAACAAATATGATTGTAGCTGATGATAATACTTTGAAATTAGAAGCAGATACTTTATTTGATTCTTTAGGTCTTATAGATGAAGTTGGATTGATAGATGCAGCAGGTGGTGTAGATTTATCAGGCAGTTATGAATTTGCAAATGTAATTGATACAGGTATTGCAGCAGCTTCCTATAGATTAAGTTCTGCATTTGCATTTACTACAAATTCAACAACTGATTTTATAGATAGTCGTTCTGGTAATGTCGATAGTTATGAATCTATTGATGCTAATACTTATGATGATGTAGAAGTGCAACTGCAAATAGCAACAACTAATGACGATCCTAGTGGGTCACCAACCTTTTCAGATTTTCAAAATTTTAGAATAGGTAATTATTTTGGTCGTGCTTTCAAGTTCAAACTGTTAGTAACATCAGGTGATGTAACACATCAAGTTTATATAACATCATTGTCTGCAACCTTAGAAGCTTTTCAAAAGTTCGACACTCAACAGCTTACATCAAGCACAAGTTCATTAGCTGTAACTTTTGGTGAGGGATTTTTAGTTTCTCCAAAAATAGCTGTCACTGCTCAAAATATGGCAAGTGGAGATTTTTATGAAATAAGCAGTGTTTCAAGCACTGGTTTTACAATTACTTTCAAAAACAGTTCTGGTACAATTGTTGCTAGAACATTCGATTATATTGCAAGAGGATTTTAAATGGCTCAACATGATTACGACATAGCAAATCAATCTGGTGCAAATTTTAGAGCAGACTTAAATAATGCTTTAGATGCAATAGTTTCCAACAATTCAGGGTCGTCACAACCTTCAACTACGTTTGCGTATGAATGGTGGATTGACACTTCTGCCAATTTATTAAAGCTTAGAAATTCAGCTAACAATGCTTGGATTACTTTGCCTTTATCAATTACTGCAAGTAATGAAACATCAGGTGCTTTAACAGTAAATGGTAATTTAACAACTACAGGAACAGTTGATGTTAATGGACAAGAATTAATTTTAGATGCTGATGCTGATACATCTATAACAGCAGATACAGATGATCAAATAGATATAAGAGTTGGTGCTGTTGACGTTCTGACTTTGACAAATAGTCATTTAGTTTTGAAAGGTACTACCCCAAAAATTACTATTGGAGATGGTGGTGCAGAAGATACAGCTTTGATTTTTGATGGCAATGCTCAAGATTTCTATATTGGGTTAGATGATTCAGAAGATGATTTAGTAATTGGTAAAGGTTCAACAGTAGGTACGACACCTGCAATAATTATAGATGAAAATTTAAGAGTTGGTATTCGTGATACTTCTCCAAGTTTTGTTGTTGATATTTTGGGTGATAATGGTGATCAATTAAATCTTAATAATGATGGTGATAGATTTACACAGCTTACTTTACAAAACAATGGTACTACCAAAGCAAATTTTAATTTTGATAATACTGATTCCCTAGCTGAAATTTTTGCTGTCAGTGGTGCAGGTCTAAAACTTTCAACTGGTGGCAGTGAGAGGGTTAGAATTACTTCTGGTGGTGATTTTTTAATTGACAAAACAGCAGCAGCAGTCAGTTCAGTGGGTTTTGAATATGAAAGTGGCTCAGTTAGAATTACACAAACTGGTGCAACACCTTTATTATTGAACAGATTGTCAACTGACGGGGTTTTACTTGATTTAAGAAAAGATTCAAGTCAAGTTGGAACTATCAGTACAAATGCTAATTCCTTACCTTCAGATAAAAATTTCAAGAGAGATATTAGTAATTTAGATTTAGGTTTGAACTTAATCTCTAAGTTAAAACCAAGTCAATACAACTATAAAATTGATGATGAAAATTGCCCTAAAATGTTTGGCTTGATAGCACAAGATATAGAAGAATCTTTAAGTGAAGTAGGTATAGAAAAAAACAGCACTTGGCTTTTACAACATGAACCTAAAGATGATGAAAACGAATCAGATTATAGTTTGGACTATACCAAACTCACTCCGATATTAATTAACGCAATTCAAGAATTAGAAGATAGAATCAAAAATTTAGAGGAATAATATGGCAATTAAATATACTTGGAATTGTAAAACTGTAGATGTTAAAAATATAGATGGTAATGAAGATACTGTTTTTAATGTGCATTGGAGATTGACAGGAAAAGATGAAAATAACACAAGTACAATTTATGGTACACAAATTTTAGATACTTCAGATTTAGGAAACTTCATTCCTTTTGCAGATTTAAAAGAAAAAGATATAGAGGGTTGGGTAAAAACTGCTTTAGGTAATACTCAAATCAAACAAAAAAAAGATTTTATAGTTAATCAAATAGATGATCTGAAGACACCAAAGTTTCAAACAAAAACAATAGGAGAATAATATGTCAGATATAAAAGTAAAAAACGATAATGGTGAAGTTGAAGAATACAACAAAGAAGATATGACAGATGATCAAAGAAGTTTGTTAAATGATCTTCTATCTTTGCAACAAAGATGTTTAGAAATAGAACCATTAGCTAGAGAGTTTGCTGACAAAAAACAATTAGTAGATTTCAAATCAAAATCTTTATTGGAAAGTCTTAGAGGTGTAGAAAATGCCAAGAAAAAAAACGACAGCGAAACAAAATCAATCAGCTAAAAGACCTACAGTGGAACAAGTAGCAAACTCATTAGATAGGCACGAAAGGGTTTGTGAACAGAAATGGAAAGAGAATTTTCGTAGGTTAGATTCAATTGAAGCTGATATAAATACTCAAAATAAAAGATTATGGCAAATAGCAGGAGTAGTAGTAACTTTACTTAGTTCTTTAGTTATCAATGCCTTTTTCATGTAAATTCTATGATTGATAAACTTATAGAACCTGCTTCTAATATTATTGGTAAGTTTGTCAAAGACAAAGACCTACAGGCAAAATTAGATCACGAATTACAAACTTTATTTCATCAGGCAAACTTAGCACAGATAGAAATATTAAAAGAAGATGCTAAGTCTAAAAATTGGTTTCAAAATTCTTGGCGACCTTTCGTGGGTTGGACTTGTGGTGTGGCAATGGCTTATCATTTTATTATTCAACCTTTACTACTAACAATCTTAACTGCGACAGGCACACAAGTTGATCTACCAGATTTTGACTTTGCACAACTAAGCACTATCTTAATGGCAATGCTAGGAATGTCTGGTCTTAGATCATACGAAAAAAAGAACGGAGTTCATGGCAAGTAATGGAACTTGGAGTTACTAAAGAACTCATTGACGATCTCAAAGCTATGCTAATTAAAAATGAAGGCATAGAACTAAAACCTTATTTTTGTACGAGCAATAAAATTACAATTGGTGTCGGTAGAAATCTATCTGACAGGGGTATTACTAAGCAAGAAGCAGATACTTTGTTAACTAATGATATGGATAATGTTTTTGCAGACTTGGATAGAAATATCCCCTTTTGGAAGTCTATGCCCTACAACGTTAGACTGGCATTAGCTGACTTGTGTTTTAATTTAGGTATTAGAAAACTGTGTAAATTTTCCAAGATGTTAGAAGCTATGGAAGAAAGAGATTTTGAATTAGCAGGTGCAGAACTTTTAGACTCTAGGTATGCACACCAAGTAAAAAAAAGAGCCGATAGAAACTATCGGCTCATAGTAGGGGAGAGTTAGTTTTACATAGAATCTATTAGCACTCTAACATCATACAAAGTATCACTTAGAGTGTTACAACCAGAATGTAAACTAATCTTACCTTCTAATCCAAGTTCTTTGACTTTTCTTTCAATAGAGCATCTAAGGTGTATCATGTCAGAAATATCATTTTCAATTTTTTCTAACTTTTGTAATTTATATTTCCATTTTGTGTAGGCGTTATATTCCATAATTTTCTCCGTTTTGAATATGTGCATTAATAAATTCTTTACATTTTTTAAGATTATTAAGAACGTATCTTTCATTATCTAATGTAATTTCTGTGTTTGAATATCCAGAACTGTCATTTAGCTTTTCTCCTTCTGGAGTTATGATTTGATACCAACCACTACTGCCACAAACATTAGAACAGGGAAGTAAAACATAACCTTTATGTTCATATTTATAAGAACAATTTCCATAAAGTTTATGTGATATTAAGTTACCTTCTCTATCGTATTGTTTTGGTAATGTAATTTTTTTCATAATTTCCTCCGTTTTGTAGAGAACTTACTTGTTAAGTAAGTTCTCCATGTTTTTTTTAAAGTCTTCGTGTTGACGACATATTTTTTCAATGCGTTTGTTTATGACTATCATATCTATTTCATAATTAGCTTTTTCTGATCTAGTAAAATCAAGCCCACATTTTTTATAACTAATTACGTCACTAAGAACTCTCATGTGAGTATCAGCATAATGTAACTGTTCATTTAGAACCTGTAATTTTTTTAAGACTTGTTGTTTATTCATAATTTCCTCCGTTTTTGTAAATTATGATCATTATATTATCAGCTTTATTATAAATTACAACTATTATTTAATCTTTTTTTGGTAATTCTTTTATACTCAATCTTCTTGAAGTATAAGCATCTTTTGCAGGTATTAGCTTTTCAGGTTGGGCTTTATAGTTGATCGTTTGCCAAGTGACCTTGTGGCTTTCAGAAACACCATATTTAGCTTCTTTTAGACTGACCATGATGTTTTTCTTAGCTGCTTCGATATTGTCCTTTAGATTCTTTATCTGTGCTTCCCAAGCAACTATATTATCTATTTGCACTTGATCCTGTTCATTTAGTTCTACAGTTTCACCATTGTCTTGAGGGGTGATATGTGCAGCTTCTTTGGTGTCAAATGGGTCATACCAGTCAAGCTTTGCAATCCTATTATTAAAATCAATGACTGTAGGTTCAAGCACTTGCTGTTCCCAGTCTTGATTTCTTTCGTAGAAATACATTCTTAGATCAGAACCATTTAAAACACATACTACTGACCAAGAATACTCAGTGATTGCCATAAGACCTTTAACTTGTACTACCCCACGATAAGCAGGTAAGGTTTCGGTCAATGGTGCATTAGTTACTTTGATTTCTACGATACCTTTACCATTAAGCTTAATGCCTTCACCTTCTTCAAGTTCAGGACAATAAAAACCTTTATCTATGTCTTTGGTAATAAAAATGTTATCTGCTACTCCTATACAATCAATTGAGCCATTAAGAGTTACTTTTTTATGTCTAACAGCTTCTTCAACTACTAGCTGTATATCTAATAAGCCAATACGTTTTGCTGCCAGTTCAGCAACAGGTTTTTCTAAGACGTTACCAACTTCCATATAATTATTGGTTGCTATTCTAATATCTTCACCTTGCAAAGCTTTATGACAGTTTTCTAAAACTTGATTTCTAGTTTGATATGGATTCTCACCTGTAATCAATGGCTCTAACAAACTGCAACTGATTTCATAATCTGGTGTCAGCTTACCTACTGCTTCAGCAGTGTGATCAATTTTTTGTGTTTTCATCTTGTACTCCTAAAAAATAAATATTGTTTGCAAAATCTTCAGCTTGTCTTTCAGTTAAACCTCTAGCTATACCTTCAGCAACTAAAGCTTCCAGATATGATTGAAGTTCTTCTTTACTCATATTCTTCTTGTGTTTTTTGTTCATGGTTAGTAATAAATTCTTTTAGGTCTATCATATAAATTTTTAAGACCTTTGCTTGTTGTAAATGAAACTCTTGATTGCCAAAATCTTTTCTAGCTTGTTCATTATGGTAATCAATAATTTTGAGTATCAAAGCAATAGCATCTTGGTAAGGTTGTCTGACTGAAGTGCTAAAATTTCTTTTGATCTGATTCATCAGATAATATTATCGTTCTAATAAATTTTTAACTTGCGAAGCATACCAAACGTCTTTGCCATACCTAGTCTTAATTTTTCTATCAGACAAACCATCAGCTATGCCTTGTAAAGTTTTTATGCCAGTGCCTTGTATTTCTTCGATAATGGGCATAACAGTTTTTTTATATGCTTGATATTTTGCTGTCCTTGCCTTGCTCATGGCTTCCCATGAATTTTTTAGTTTGTGATCTTCTTTCATATTATTTTTCTTCCAATTGATTGAACCTTAACCATATCCATTTTTCTAATACTACTCCTGAAAATCCTAGTGCTTCACCTTCTGCTCTAAGACGATCAAGTATTTCATCATTGACTTGGTGGCTCATAATTATTTTGCAATCAAAAATTGTTCATATTGTTTTTTTATGAACTCATTATTATCTTGCAACCAAGTTTCTTTGTCGGTGGGTGTTTCATTGTATCGTCTTTTCTCCATTTGATACTCTACAAACAAAACATCTACAAACAATTCAAAGTCTGATCTGGTTTCTGTATAACCCCAGTTAGTCATTGTATCTTTTCTCCTACAACTCTAAATCTAATTTTATGTCCTTCTCTTTTTAGTCTAATGACTTTTTCCAAACACTCTTCTAACTTATCGTCAGGGTATTGCATCATTCCCTCTAGCCATTTGTTGTTAAGTTTTACATCAATTTTATACATAGTTTTCTCCTTTATTAGTTGGATTGTGCAAAAGATTTTGACAGTATGCCAGTTCTTTTTGCAGTCTTTTAGCTGTACTCAATCTCATTCTGCGATCTAAATGCCATTCTTGATTTAGTTCATTAGTAATATCTCTAATTCTAGTTTCAAGTTCATCAGCAGATAGGGTTAGTAAAATTTGTTTATTCATTTATTTCTCCTTATTTATCTCCTAAAATTTGAATTTATTTGCTAAGTGATCTAAGTTTGAATTATTTAAATTCAACTTTGGCTCAATTTTGGTTTTGCCTAAAAGAAATTGTATATAATCAAAGCAATATTTTTTGTCATTACAATTTGTTTTTGTTTGCCAATATATTGAATTGCTTTTGATAATTTTTTTACCTTTAACAACACAAAACTTTGCAGGGTCATCATCAGTAAGTATTTTCTTTTCTAATACTTTCCAATCGCATATTGAATCAGCAACTTTTGCAATTGCGTATTTATATCCAACCCTTTCAAAAGATAAAATGTTTTTAGCTAGCTTCATTATTTCTCCTCTTGTAATTTATATAAAATGTTAAGGACTACTTTTCTATTATTAGTACAATATCTATTATCAACACACATGCTATCTTGATTAATCAAGCTGCTTAATTCATTGTATTGTTCCCATAAAATCTCTTCTAATAATTCTTTTTGTCTTTTAGTTAGATTCATAATTTTCTCCGTTTTTGTTAATTACAAGTATTATTTAAAACTATCTTTACAACTATTGCAAGAAAAAAAATAACTTTTTTTACAATTATTATTTGACAGTAAAAATAAAAATAGTTTAATCTCACTCTTCATGGAGAAAATCTAAATGTCAGAACAACTACAAAATGGTCAATATCATTTAGAAGATGATGTTCATTTCCAAGACTTTTGCACTAATATTTGGTTGCGATACTTGACAGAAAAATCTGTCAACAAAGAAGAAGGAATTGATTTAGAACCATTTGTTGAAACTAATTTAGAATTTCTTAAACACTGTTATTTAAAATTAATTAAAGGAGAAAAAAATTATGAGTGATAATCCATTTATTTTTGATTCAGAAGATACCCCTTATCTTAAACATCATTTTCAAGAGAAGACTTGGTATCGTGGCAAAGAAAGTATTGATGTAAATTATCTGATGATCGACCCTGAAACTATGCTGATGGGTTGGGGTAAATATACTGCAGGTGAAGGTTATAGTTATGTTTGGCAAAAAGACTTATTTTCTAATTTACCTAAACCTGATGAAGAATACAAAAGAGCATTTTCGGTTTGGGTCTTACCAAAATATGTAGAAGGTGCAAATAATATTTCTCATTCTGTGTCTTTATGGCAAAGACATTCTTTTGGAGAATTCAAAGGATTTCAAGAAATGGGTGCAAGTTTTTTTGCTGAAACACAAAAACCAGAAAATGCAGATTTGTTACCTGTAGTCAAATGGACTGGCTCAGAAACTATTTCAATTGGTAAAGGTTCTACTTCTATTCCACACTTTGAATTTGTAGGTATGAAACCTAGACCTGAAGAATTTATTATTCCTGACTGGTTTAGTGAATCGCTGTCTGATAATTCAAATCATAATTTTCCCCTTGAATCAGATAGCGATTCCAAAGCAGAAGTTAAAACTTCAAGCACTTGGGAAGATGATGAAATACCCTTTTAAATTTAGCTTTGGATTTAGAGTGGGAAAAAATTGCACCTGAAGTAGCAATACAAATATTAGGAGAGCCGTCAAAAAAAGATGGCTCTTACTATCGTTGGGGTGCAAAAGGTAGTCTTGCTCTCAACTTAGATCAAGGCACATTTTTTGATTTTGAAAACAATAAAGGTTATGGACTTATTGAATTTATTAAAGAACGTGGTTTGAATCCTGATGATTTTTTAAAACAATATAAATCACCTGTCACTAAATCTAGCAAATCATTTACTGATAAAGATATGTTTCAGCTTAAAACTGAAGCAACAGTTTATTTAAGATACTCCGAAACTTTTTGTGTGATGCGATTTCCTACTGATCATTTCATCAAACAAAAATACGCACCTTTCACAAAGCATCAAGACAGTTGGATTATGAAAAGACCAGATGGCACTTTACCTATTTATTGTGAAAATAAAAAACCAGAAGATTATGTAATTATTAATGAAGGTGAAAAAGCTTTACAGGGTTGTCAAAGTATTTATGACGGAGATGTTTGCACATGGCATGGTGGAGTAAATAATTTAGATAAGCAAGACTGGACACCATTGAAAGATAGAAAAGTAATTATGTTCCCTGATAATGATGCAGCAGGAAAAAAATGTGCAGAAGAATTAAAAGATAAGTTAAAAGACATTGCAGCAGAATTTATTATTGTCAAACCTCCAAGAGAGTTTAAAGAAAAAGACGATTTATATGATGCCAAAGTTAATGACTTCTTTTCTTCTTCACAACAATTCTTAGATTACTGTTTGAATAATCAAATCAAAAAAAGAGTAAGTTTTGATTTAGTACAAGTTAATAATATTATGAAAAATATTACTCCTCCAAAGTGGGTGGTCAAAGATATATGTGAAGAAGATTCAGTAGTCGCAATTTTTGGGCAGCCGAAAAGTGGTAAATCATTTGTCACTGTAGATTTAGCTTGTAACATTGTTTTAGGTAGAGAATGGCATGGACATGATACTGAACAAGGTTCGGTTGTTTATTTAGCAGGTGAAGGCATGAGAGCCATATCAAGAAGATTCTTAGCATGGCAACAATTAAATAATACTAGGGTCAAAGATGCACCATTACTAATATCTACTAGAGGTGCAAGACTCTTAGATGATAAAGACCATCAGTTGTTGAAAGATACAATTGATAGAACCCAAGATGAAACAGGCAAGGTTAGAATGATTGTCGTTGATACCTTACAAAGAAACTTTGGTGCAGGTAATGAAAACTCAACAGAAGATATGTCAGCATTTATAGAAAGAATAGACGATTTAAGAGATACATATTCAACTTGTATTTGTATTGTGCATCATACAGGACATGGCACATCAAATAGAGCAAGAGGTAGTTCTGTCATACAAGCATCAGTTGACTGGGAATATAGAGTGGCTAGAACTAATCTTGGTAGTGATATGTTTGTTGAGTTTAGTCAAACTCTTGTCAAAGATGGTAAACCTATTATGCCAATGAATTTTAAATTTGTAGAACAAACTCTTCCTTTTCACGATATGACTTCTGGTGCTTTGCAATTGTTAGCAAGTGATGAGATACCTAAGAAAACTAAAATATCTGAGAAAGGGCAAACCATAGTTGATGCAATAAAAACAGCACAAGATAAATCTGAAGAACCTGCTTTAGTTTGGTTAGGTCAAGCTGAGATAGCTAAGATAACTAAACTAAATGATTCAACAGTAAAGACATGGCTTAGAAAATTAGTAGATCAAGATGTACTAACTTATGAAAAAGGCAAAGGTTATCAAACTAACGAATACAATTCGCAGATATTTTGATGGTCGGAAAATGGTCGGTAATGGTCGGTAAAACAGGTGGTTTTAGGGTCAATTCAATAGAAAAGTGGTTGGTTTTTTATTATTTTCTAATAATAAAAACCAAAACCTTGAAAACCAAACCATAGAAAAATATGTATTCTGATTCTGTATATAAAATAATAAAAGAGATAAATTTGCTTGAAAGGCAATTAATTACTGACTTTGGTGTCAATGAACCAGTGCGTTTAGTAAATTCAGAATTCAAAAAAAGGTTTCAACTAGCACAAACTAAATACAACTTATGCTTATCATTCCCTGATAAATCAAAGGATATAGAGCAAATGTCTAAAATGATGCTTAGGGCATTGAAAGCTTTAAAACAACAATTAGCAAAAGAAGGTGTAATGCCCTTACCTGTTGATACTTGGAAAATGATACATAAAGAAACAGAAACAGAAGTTTTTGTTTGTAAAGATATTCAAGGTAAAAGAAACGTACAAAAACAATTTGGCAAATATTCTATTGTTTTATCTGTTGATGAATTACTGAATATGATAGGAAGTGATACATTCAATGAGTTTGTTAGATTAACAAAACATGGTTTATTGCCTACAATACTGTCTTACACACCTAAGACAGATGAAAAAATGTAAAAGCTGTAAAAGAAATTTACCTGATGAAATGTTTGAGAAGGGAGAAAATTCAAAGGGTAAGTATTTAAGATCAGACTGTAAAACCTGCAATCAAGAAAAAAGAGTTGCAACAAAAAACCAAACCCCTTACTCATATCTCAATAAATTATTTACACAACTAAAATCTAGTCGTAGGAACTCAGGCATAGAATGGAACATAGAGATAGAATACATATATAGCATCTGGGATAAACAAAATGGTAAGTGTGCATTGTCTGGGGTAAACATGACTTGGCACAGAGGAGGTGGTAGAACAGATTATGCTTGTTCAATAGATCGCAAAGATTCAGATAAAGGTTATATAGTTGGCAACATACAATTAGTTTGTAAGACTGTTAACTTTATGAAGTCAACTCTCAATGATGCTCAATTGTATTGGTGGTGTAAAAATATTGTTGAACACAAGGAAAGAAATATATAATAGTAGTCGGTGCTGTAATATCTCTCCCTAGTAGATTTTCTCCGATTACAGCACCACCACAAAATGAGATTAAATTTAAAAACAGATTTCAAAAAGCTTAGTAAGAATCTTAACAGTATGCAAAGGACACAATTGCCTTTTGTTATTTCTAAAACACTTAATGACGTTGCTTTCGCTGCAATAGATAGAAACAATCCAGAAGGAGTAAAACAAAAAGCTAAAGATACTTTTGAAGGTGGTGCTACTCCATTCACAGTGGGTGGCTTTAGATTTAAAAAATCAACAAAACGTAATCTAACTGCATTTGTATTTATAGAATCTGCAAGGGAAAAGTATATGAAGTTTCAAATACAAGGTGGCACAAGACAACCCAATAGAAAAAGAATATTAGTACCAACAGATAATATTAGACTAAATAAGTTTGGTAACCTAACTAGAGCAACTAGAAACAAACTCTTTGAAGATAAAACTAAATTCTTTGAAGGCATACCTAAAGGATTAACAGGTGAAAACAACAGAGGTATTTGGGAAAGGTACGGAAGAAATAAAGCTAACCCTAATGGCAGACAGATAAGAATGGTAGCTAACTTTGTGAATCAGGCACAATACAGACCTAAGTTTCCTTTCAAAAAAACTGTTGAAGGGGTGGTCTTTGGACAGAAAAGAGGTATAGGTAGAACATTTGAAAAAAATCTACAACAAGCTTTGAAAACTATGAAACGTAAGGGGGGGTAGCAAAGGTACTGTCTAGCTGTATGTGTTGTGGGTGATTTGACG
>ERZ869936.1275-NODE-1275-length-18586-cov-19.850089_pt1 | contig 18586 bp, 12 predicted proteins | sample MGYA00520876_ERZ869936 | MGnify/ENA primary metagenome ERZ869936 (study PRJEB32218, sample SAMN09650985) | biofilter metagenome | isolation source: enrty point of leading RO module | place: Saudi Arabia: Thuwal, RO plant located on Red Sea | collected 2016-02-17...
GGACTCTTCTTCCTCGCCCGCGGCGCTTCGATCGGCTCGTCGGTCTCCGCGTAGGGGTTGTCGCCGTAGGCGTCGAGGTCGAGGTCGTCCCAGGGATCCTTGTGGCCGCCGGGATCAGCGGCCGCTTCCGGGACGTTGACGATTGCCTGGCAGGCTTTGCAGCGGAACTTCTTGCCGGCGACGTCGTCCTTGACGCGGTAATCCTTCTGGCACTTCGGACAGGTTGCGGTGATGGGCATGCTGGGATATTGTCTGGATGGGCTTGAGAGTCGCGAATGGGTTGGCCCCCATGATGCCAGCCGGGGGGAGGGGATTCAATCGGCGGGTGTGAATCGGAGGGGATCGACGCAAAGGGGCGGGCCCACGGGCCGCAGCCCGTGGGCTTTGGCGCCGGTTCGACCCGCACATCCGGAATGACCGGGGCAGGCGGCGGGGTTGATGGGGAGGTAAAGCGGATTTCGCGGGGGAGGACTTGCCGGAGGACGCGGAGGGTGCGGGCGTAAGGTAGCTTTGTCGGGCACATTTCTGCGGCGGCCGTCAGTCCGTCCACCGCTTCGGTGACCTCCGGCATGCGGGGGCATCTCCAGATTTCGGGCCGATCAATCCACCCTTCTGCCATGTCGACGCGTACCGGGTTTGAGAATTCGGTTTGGTCGTCGTTCACGGTTGAGTCCAGCGCGTGGGTCGCACACGGGAGCCCGTTATGCATCTGAGTCTGCTCGTCGCCTTCTGGGTCAGCGCGGCCCTGGTGGTCTACATCTACTTCGGCTACCCGCTGACGGTGTGGGCGGTGGGCTTGCTGTGGCGGACGAAGCTGGACCGCGAACCGTGGACCGGTCCGATTTCGGTGGTGGTCGTCGCGTATAACGAAGCGACCAGGCTCCGGGCCAAGCTGGACAGCATTTTCGCTTCGGACTGCGCGGCCCAGATTCAGGAGGTGCTGATCGGATCGGACGGATCGACCGATGCGACCTCCTACCTGATCGACGAGTACGCCGACGACCGGGTGCGGTTGATCGAGTTCCCCGAGCGGCGCGGCAAACCGGCGTGTCTGAATGATCTGATCGCGCAATGTACGTCCGAGGTGGTCGTTCTCACCGACGCGCGGCAGGAGCTGCATCCGGAAGCGATCAGCAAGCTGGCGGCGAACTTCGCGGACGTGCGGGTCGGCGCGGTCTCGGGCGAGCTGGTTCTGAAGGCCTCGGCCGGCGAAACGTCGGCAGCGCGGGGGATCGGGTTCTACTGGAGATACGAGAAGTTCATCCGGCGGTGCGAGAGCCGGTTTCGATCGGTGCCGGGCGCGACCGGGGCGCTGTATGCGATTCGGCGGAATGTGTTCCGTCCGATCCCGGAGGACTCGATTCTGGACGACGTGGTGCTGCCGATGCGGATCATCGAGCGCGGCTACCATTGCGCCTTCGAGCCGGAGGCGGTTGCTTATGACGAGCCGTCGCAGTCGGCGAGCAAGGAGTCAATCCGCAAGCGGCGAACGATTGCAGGCTGCGTGCAATTGCTGAGGGACCACCGGAGGTGGTTGAATCCGTCCGGTAATCCGATCTGGTGGGAGTACGTTTCGCACAAGATTCTGCGGTTGTTCTCGCCGCTGCTGCTGGTGATTGCGGCGGTGACCAACGTGGCGCTGGCGGGCGATCCCTGGTATCTCTGTTTCGCGTCGGTGCAGGGGGCGTTCTATCTGACGGCGTTTATGGGTTGGCATTACCAGCGAATCGGCCGGCGCTCGGCCGTGTTCGGTCCGTCGCTGATGTTCGTCGCGCTGAACCTGACGACGCTGGCGGCGTGGTGGGACGCGATGCGCGGGCGGTTTACTCCGAAGTGGCAGCAGGCGGGGTCTTAGGGGAGACGCGCTCCCCTGCGGGTCGCCGCTAAACGGGGCGCGGCGAGGACGGTGCGACCGCGGCCTGCCAGATTGAGATTTCGGCGAGCAGGGACTCGCAGAGTCGTGCGTGGCCGATCGCGCCCGGAACGGGGGCGTCTGATTCGAACCAGCTTCCGGCGAGACCGGGATGGATCGCGAAGTGCTCCCATTCATGGCTGTGGTCGACGATCGGCAGTTCCCACTCGGCGGCGATGGCCCGCACTGCTTCGTTATAAACGAGCTGGTGGATCGCAGCGGGGTCGTCGTCTGAGCGAACCGGCACGGGACAGGTGCTGAGGACGAGTTGTACGCCGTGAGCGCGGCAGATGCGTGCGATCGTCAGCAGGTTCGATTCGAACGTCGTGATCTCGGAGGAGTCGGCTGAGGACTCGTTGAAGCCGCAGTGGAGGAGAATGACGTCGGGCCGGCGGCGGATGATGCGGGAGTCGAGATCGGAGAGAACGTCCTGGAGCGCGCCTCCGCGACGGGCGGCGTCGACGACGATGTCCTGGGGGCGATTGAGTCGCGTACGGAGTGCGTTGGCGAATCGATCCGTCAGACTGGGCCAGGATCGCTCGGTCTGCGCGTCGAGGTAGTTTTCGCCGGCAAACAGCCACGTGCACGGGGCGGGCGACTGGAGCCGTTCGGCGATGTTGCGTTCTGCGTCGCTGAGCGGCTCTCCGCTCGCGAAGTGCGGGGAGAGGCGGGGCGCGGCGGGGCGCCTGGATGACCGGGGAATAGACGGCGGAGCGGCTGCGCTGTGTTGCGCGGCGTTCATCACGATCAGGCGGCGGCGGCGCCTGGACGCACCGGCCAGAGGGAAGATCGCGGCGGGATTGTCGGTGTGGAATGACACGGGCGGGTGCGGCGGGTGAAACGCTGTTCACTGGAAGCAGAACTCGGTCTGCTGCGCCAATCATCGCCGTGCCTGAGAACTTGTGCAATCCTACCGCGTGCCGAGCCGGGGAGGGCCCGTTCGATTCGGACTCGAGCAAATTGCTCTGCCACGTGTCCGCGTCGAGCGGTATTTGGACTGTCGAGGACGAGAATCCGCGAGACAGATCGCCCACACTGATTCGCAAAGCGCTATAACCGTTAAAGTCGATGTGCCTGGTGCGCGTGGTGAGGGGTGGGTTGAGGCTGCGCCTCGACATGGTCGGGCAAACTGGTGAACCCTTCGCGTTGCAGCGGGTGAGAGGGGGGCTGTGAGGGGGGTTTCGCCCGCAGTGATTGAAATCCCACGGCCGATGAAAGGCTTGAGTGCCTGCGCGTTGTCTCGCAGGCCCCCCGCGGACGGGATGGTCGGCGGGAGAGACACAGTCCGGTTCTCGTCCTCACGCACCCGAGGGCGAGGTCGCTCACGAGTCAGCGTTCTGCATGTCAATCAGTTTTGCCGGTTCTCGCTGTGTGGATGAACGGCGTCGGCGGCGTCTCGCCCAGGAGGCGGATCAGGAGACGCAGCCGGAGCGCCGGGGTCCGGTCCGCGCCCGCCCGACAGGACAGGGAGGTTCCCGCGAGGTGGAAGAACGTCGTCCGCCGGCATCGCCGGCCGAGAGTGTCGTGCGGCCCCAACTGTGGGCGCATGTGGTGATTTCGACGCTGACGCTGTGCGCCGGCGCCGGCGTGTTGCTGGGGGGCGACTGGATCGACCGGTTCCGTCCGGAGTTCGCGGACGTGTTCGGCTTGCAGGCAGGCCGGCTCGTACGGTTGTTTCCGGCGGTGTGCCTGTTTGTTGCGGCGCAACTGGCCTACATCAATCTGTGGTACCGCGTTCGCAGCCGCAAGGACTTCAGCGGGCGCTACCGGGTCTGGTACTTTGTGGTTCCGGCGTGGCTTCTGTTTTGCGTGTGCACGGCCACAGACGCCCACCACATGGCTGCGCGACTGGCGAACGCGCGCTGGCCGCTGCCGTTTCAGAATGCCGAACTCTTGTGGTGGATGACTCCCACCGGCGTGGCGCTCGTGACGTTCGCGCGGCTGTTGAGTCATGAGATGCGGAGGACGACGGGCGGCATGCTGTTTCTGTGGACGGCGACGATCACCGCGCTGGTGAACGCCGCGGTGCTGCTGGGCCGCCCGATGCTCAGCGAGGGTCACGCCTTGATGCTCGTCGAGCAGGGGGCGGCGCTGCTGTGGCCGGCTTCGCTGATGCTGTCGATGCTGTATTTCGCGCGGTACGTGATTCACGTCTCCAGCGAACCGACGGAACTGCTGGACGAAGAAGAGGCGGACTCGGAGGAAACGGAACCTCGCCCCGGCTTCTTTTCGCGCTGGCGGGAGTCGCGCCGGGAAGCGAAGGCCCGGCGGGCGGAGTTGAAAGCGAAGCGGGCCGCAGAGAAGGCGCAACGCGCTGCCGAGAAAGCAGCGGCCAGGACGGAAGCGCGTGAAAAGAAAGAAGCCGGGAAGAAGGAAGCAGCTGCCCGAGCGGCTGAGAAGAAAGCGGCTGCGGCAAAGAGCGCTGCGGCGAAGAAGCCGGTTGCCGCCAAGAGCGAAGCGGCTGCGTCGAAGCAGGCGGCGAGTGAGGCGTCGACGAACAGGCCGCAGAAAGCCGAACCGCAGCCTGCGAAGTCTTCGTCACCGGCAGAGCGGGATGGCGGCGAGGATTCCGCGAAGCGAGCGCCAGCGGCGAAGGTCACGCGGACCGACCGCGCCGAGCCTGCGCACGATGATTTCGACGCCGACGAGGACGATTCGATGCAACGTCTGAGCAAGAAAGAGCGGAGGCGTCTCCGCAAGCTCCGCCGTCAGCAGGCGAACGCGCATTGACCGTCGGCTCGGCTTGACTCAGAATCAGAGCCGTTGCCGGTTCCTGCGCTCTGGCGCGGGCCCCGCGCGAACCGAACGCAGAATCGAACATCGTGCAATGATCGAATGCGTCGGCCGCGAAGAAGGTAACCGGACGGTTCAATCGTGTCTGAAACGAAGCCGGAAACGAGTTCCCCGAACGGGCGCGCCGCATCCGATTCTCTTGAAGAGAAGAACGTGCTGGCGCGGGTGGTGACGATCTTTCTGGGGCTGGGCGCGGTGGGGATTCTGGGGGCTTGCCTTGCGGCGGCCTATTTCTTTTCGCCGCGTGTCTCCGAGGATCCGGCCGCCGTTCCCGAGGTGATGGACGGGATGCTGGAGGTCGACATCCCGGCGGCGTTTGAGCCGCGGGGAACGATCGAGTGGAACATGGCGTTCGCCGCGACGATGCAGGGGGCCTACTTCGAGCCGGTCGGCGCTGACGGCGACGGGGTTCTGCTGTTTGTGCAGGTCGACAGCGGAAGCGGAGAGCGGCCTGCGGTCCGGCAACACATCGAAGAGGTTCTGCGGGCGGACGGCAGCGCGACGGCGGAACTCGTGCTGGAGGCGGAGAGCCGCGAGGAACGCGCGGTGTTGATTCGCGGCGAACCGGTTCCGTTCGTGTTCGAGACGGCGACCGATCCGAAGACGCGCAGGACGTACCGGTTGATGCACGGCGTTGTCGAGGGACGCAACGGGCTGGTGCTGATTTCACTCCGGATGCGGGACGACGCGAACTGGGACGAGGAGAAGGCAGTCGCGATGCTGCAGTCCATCCGCTGAATCGCAGAGGAGCGGTGCGTTCCCGGGGGCGTCTTGTCAGGCGGCGTGGGAGGGAAGGGCCTGTAGCGCTGCGTCGCGCGTTTCGTAGATTTCCCAGAGCTTGTCGAGGTTGGTGACCTGCAGCACCTCGGCGCAGTAGGGTGTCAGCCCGCAGAGCGCGAAGCGGCCTCCCTCCCTGGGTTGAATGCGATTCCAGACCCGGAAGAGCACTTCGATGAACGAGGAACTGAAGAATTCGGTCTGGGACAGATCAATGAGAACCAGCGGGGGTTCGGCCTGGGAGGCTTCCATCAGAACCTTGCTGACTTCGGAAATCCTGTCCTCGCCGAGCCTCTGGTACGATTTGCCCAGTTCGACGATGGTGACGCCGTTCTCGTGGAGGATTTCGGGCGCTGACATTGGATGACTTCCGACTTCACGAACGCACAACGATTTCGATCAATCGCCGGGGGGATCCAACCGGCTGCAGGACGTGCAGGGGAGATCCTCCGGGTCGGCGACGATCGAAGGCCCCGTTTATCCTATTCTGACGGTTCCGCCTGTCAAATGCGAGAGTGCCGGACGAATGGTGAAATGGCGGGAGGGGGCGTTCGGACTTCTCACGGGGCGCATCGCGACGTCGCGGACGTCGTGAGGCTTTCCAGGAGGGTCTCCCTGATCGTCCGAAGTCTCACGACTTCGGCTACATGTTGAGTCGCGGCCTGGTCCTTCATTCAGCAGGCGCAGCCTCGTCCGGCGCAGAACGCCGCTCAAGCGCCCGACTTGCGGTTCAGTGCGCGACGTGAAGATGAGTCGCTTTCCCGGTTCGGTGAAGTGGGGTAAAACGTAGTGTCCTGTCAGGACTTTTCATTGGGGTTGGCCGGACTGCAGAACCGCACAAAACCCTGCGGGATTCGTGCTCCCGTGAGGACCCCTCAACCCCGAAAATCTGAATTGACGGACCAGAATCGCCCTGTCAGGGATTCGTTTTTTTGCTGATTCGCACTCGAGCCAACTCGTCAACACAGCCCTGCCAGGGCACTCATTGAGGATTGCCTTCATGCTTCGACAACGCCGCTTGTTCCGATTTCTGATCTGCCTTCTGTCCACGATGACCGTTGCGGCGGATGGGCCGAACGTGGCGCCTGCCGACGACCAGAAACCGGCTGCGCCGGAATGGATCTGGTCGGATGGGGATCCGGAGGAAGAGGACCGCGTCTACTTCCGCACGACGTTTGAACTTCCGGCGGGTGAAGTGAAGTCCGCGAAGCTGTACGCGACGGGGGACAATGAGGTCCGGGTGTATGTGAACGGAGAGCGGGTGCTCGAGCACTACAGTTGGGAAACCGTCATCCGGGAGAACGTGACCGAGTTTCTGCGTGAGGGAAGCAACTTTCTCGCGGCGCGGGGGAAAAACAGCGGCGGTCCGGCGGGTGTGTTGATCCAGTTGGAGATCGAATGGGCGGACGGACGAACTCAGTCGATCGTCAGCAATGCGGAGTGGCGGGCGACGGCGGACCGCGACGACGGCTGGCGCGACGAGGGATTCGACGACTCGGAATGGGAACAGGCGAAGAGCATCGCACCGCTGGGAGGCGAACCGTGGAAGAGCGTGACCAGCGAAACGATCGCGAACGCGATCAAACTGAGGGAACCGGCGGCGACGCCGGTGGAACTGATCAAGGTGGCGAAAGGGTTCGACGTCGAGTTGCTCTACTCGGTCCCGGCCGACGAGCAGGGATCGTGGGTGAACATGTGCGTCGATCCGCAGGGCCGCTTGATCGTGAGCGACCAGTACGGCGGGTTGTTCCGCGTGACCGTTCCCGGTCCGGATGAGGAGGACGGCGAGTTGAACGTCGAACCGCTGGACCTCGACATCGGCGAAGCCCAAGGGCTGCTGTGGGCGTTCGACAGCCTGTACATCGTCGTCAACCACGGCGGCAACTATGCGAGCGGGCTGTACCGGGCGCAGGACACCGACGGCGATGGCGAACTCGACGAGGTGACGCAGCTTCGGGAACTGAACGGCGGCGGCGAGCACGGCCCTCACGCGGTGCTGCTCTCGCCGGACGGCGAGTCCCTCACGATCGTGTGCGGCAACAACACGCGGCTGCCGGAGATCGATTCGTCGCGCGTGCCGCAGGTGTGGGACGAGGACATGCTCTTGCCGCGGCTGTACGGGCGGGGGTTTATGAAGGGCGTTCCCGCGCCGGGCGGATTCATCGCGCGGACGGACCCTGAAGGGAAGACGTGGGAGCTGATCGCGACCGGTTTCCGGAACCAATTCGACGCCGCCTACAATCATGACGGCGAGTTGTTCGCTTATGACGCGGACATGGAATGGGACATGAACTGCCCCTGGTATCGACCGACCCGCGTGTGCCACGTGGTGAGCGGCGCCGAGTTCGGATGGCGAAACGGGAGCGGCAAGTTTCCGGTCGATTACCCGGACAGCCTGCCGGCGACGCTCAACATCGGGCCGGGATCGCCGACGGGAGTCTGTTTCGGATACGGGGCCGACTTTCCGGAGCAGTATCAGAATGCACTGTTCTTGTGCGACTGGAGCTATGGAAAACTGTTCGCGGCGCATCTCGTGCCGGACGGTTCGACCTATACGGGAACGTTCGAGGAGTTCGTGACGGGAACGCCGTTGCCGCTGACCGACGTGGTGGTCAATCCGCAGGACGGCGCGATGTATTTCACGATCGGCGGCCGGAAGGTGCAGTCGGGGCTGTACCGGGTGACCTACTCGGGCGGGGAAGCGGAGCAGGTCGAAGGGCTGCCGGAAGCGGATCCCGACGCCGGGGAACTTCGCGCGGTGCGAAGCGAGCTGGAGGCGCTGCACCAGGAGACGGCAGGGGCCGTCGAGAAGGCCTGGCCTTATCTGAATCATGCGGACCGATTCATCCGCACGGCGGCTCGGATTGCGATCGAACACCAGCCGGTCGAGGAGTGGAGGGACCGGGCGCTGAGCGAGACCGATCCTCAATCGGCTCTGACGGCTCTTCTGGCGTTGGCGCGTCAACAGGAGCGTCCGGATTCGCTGCGGAACGACGTGCACGATCCGGTGTTGATCGACTATGAGAACCGCCCCGATCTGGAAGGGGTCGACCTGGAACTCAAAGCGGAGTTGCTGGCGGCGCTCGGGCGACTGGAGTGGGGATCGCTGTCGCATCAGCAGCGGATTCATCTGCTGCGGGTGTATACGATCGTCTTCGCCCGGATGGGGCCGCCGGACGCGGAGACCCGTGAGGAGTTGATCGAACGGTTCGACAAGGTGTTTCCGGCGGACGGTCCGCTGCTGAACTCCGAGTTGTGCCGGTTGATGGTCTACCTGCAGGCGCCGAGCGCTGCGGAAAAGGCGATCGCGTTGCTGGAAGCCGCGCCGACGCAGGAAGAGCAGATCGACTACGCCATGTCGCTGCGGTTTCTCCGCGAAGGATGGACGGACGAGTTGCGGCGGGCCTATTACAGTTGGTTCCCGAAGGCGCTCGGGTACCGGGGGGGTGCGAACTTCACGATGTTCATCGGCGAGTTGAAAGAGACGGCCGTCGAGTTGCTCACCGAGGAGCAGAAGACGGCGCTGAAGGAGGTGCTGGAGCAGGCGCCGGAAGGGATCGCACCGGCGCCGATCGGTCCGCCGCGGGAGTTGGTGCAGAAGTGGACGTTGGACGAACTGCTGCCGCTCGTTGCGGACGGGTTGCACGACCGGGATTTCGAGCGGGGGCGGGAGATGTTCGGCGCGGCGAAGTGTTTCGCCTGCCACCGCTTCGCCAATGAGGGAGGGGCGATCGGCCCCGATCTGACGTCACTGGCCGGCCGGTTCAGTCAGCGCGACATCCTGGAATCGATCGTCAATCCCAACAAAACGATCAGCGACCAGTATTCGGCGGTGCAGATCCTGACAATCGACGGCAATGTCGTCGTGGGACGGATCGTCAACCTGAGCGGGGACAACATCTCGGTCAACACGAACATGCTCGATCCGAACGCGCAGGTCAACGTCGACGTCAAGCAGATCGAAGAGATGCAGCCGTCGAAGGTCTCGATGATGCCCGAAGGCCTGCTCGACACGTTGCACGAGGAAGAGATTCTCGACCTGATGGCGTATCTGCTGTCACGCGGCGACCCGGAGAGCGACATGTTCGCCGAGGCCGGCGGCGACGGAGAGGACGGCGGAGAACAGGGGGTCGTCGACCCTCCGGAGGGATTCCGGGCCCTGTTTAACGGAGAAGACCTGTCGGGCTGGCACGGGATGCCGCACTTCGATCCCCGTGAACTGGCGGCGCTTTCCGACGAGGAGCGGCAGGCGAAAATCGACGAATGGACGGCCGAGGCCAAAGAGCACTGGACCGTGGAGAATGGAGAACTGGTCAACGACGGTCATGGAGCGTACCTCACGACCGATGAAGAGTTCGGGGATTACGAACTGCTGATTGACTACAAGACGGTGCCGCAGGCCGACAGCGGAATCTATCTGAAGGCGAATCCGCAGGTTCAGATCTGGGATTACACCGAGGAAGGGGGCAAGTGGGAGATCGGTGCAGACAAGGGATCCGGGGGGCTGTGGAACAATTCGCCCGGCGCTCCGGGGAAAGATCCGATGGTCCTGGCGGACAAGCCGTTCGGTGAATGGAATTCCTTCCGGATTCTTCAGGTGGGCGCGCGGACGAGCGTGTGGCTCAACGACGAACTGGTTGTCGACCACGCCTTGATGGAGAACTTCTGGGACCGGGCGGCTCCGCTGTTTCGGAAGGGCCCGATTCAATTGCAGACGCACGGGGGAGAAATCCGGTGGAGGAACATCTTTCTTCGCGAGATCGGCCCGGAGGAGGCCAACCGCATCCTGTGGGAGAACAGCGGGGAGGATTTTGAGCCGATCTTCAACGGCAAGGATCTGACCGGCTGGACGGGAGCCGTGGAGAACTACGAAGTTGTGGACGGTGCTATCCGCTGCAAGGAGGGCCACGGCGGGACTCTGTTCACCGAGGAAGTGTACGACGACTTCCAGGTGCGATTGCAGTTCAAGCTGCCGCCCGGCGGCAACAACGGGCTGGCGATCCGGTTCCCGGGCGAGGGAAATCCCGCCTATGCAGGAATGTGCGAACTGCAAGTGCTTGACACGGAGCATGAGAAGTACCTGGGCAGGCTGGATCCGCGGCAGGGGCACGGGTCGGCCTACGGCATGGCGGCCGCGCACCGTGGATTCCTGCGGCCGACCGGAGAGTGGAACGTCCAGATGGTCACGGTGCGCGGTTCGACAATCCGCGTGGAACTCAACGGCAGCGTGATTCTCGACGTCGACCTCGACGAGGTGACCGAATTCATGGCCGATTCGCCGCACCCCGGGAAGGATCTGACCGAAGGACACTTCGGTTTCGCCGGCCATTCGGATCCGGTTGAGTTCCGCAAGATCGAAATCAAGCGGTTGGAACCGGCGGCCGAACAGGCGGCGGCGTGGCCGCAGTTTCATGGTCCGGATTCGTCCGGACGTCCGCTGGTTGACGACAGGCTCCCGGAGCAGATTGATCCGGCGACGAATGTCGTGTGGAAGATCGAATTGCCGCCGGGGCATTCCTCTCCCGTTGTTGCGGGGGACCGGCTGTTCGTGACGGCGGTGCGCGAGGGAGAACTGGTGACGATCTGCCTGGACCGGATGACCGGCGAGACGCTGTGGGAGGACGTGTCGCCCCATGAATCGCTGGAAGACATTCACCGCATCGGCAGCCACGCCCAGAGCAGTCCCGCGACCGACGGCACGTGCGTCGTCAGTTTCTTCGGATCGAGCGGACTGAACTGTTACGAACTGGACGGCCGGCTGCGGTGGCGGCTGCCGATGGGGCCGTTCAACAACGGATTCGGGGCGGCGAATTCTCCGGTGATCTCTGGCGACCGAGTGATTCTCTGCCAGGACCACGACACCGACTCGTTTCTTGCCGCGTATGACCTCAAAACCGGGTCGACGCTGTGGGAGACCGATCGTTCCGAATTCCCGCGGAATTACTGCTCTCCGGTGATCTGGGACGCCGGCGGGAAAAAGCAGATCGTCGTCGCGGCGACGCTGCGCGTGGTGGGTTACGACTTCGCGAGCGGTGACGAACTGTGGACGGTGCGGGGGTTGTCGCGCACGGTCTGCACGACGCCGGTGATCGGCGAGGACGGCCGGCTTTACGTCGCGGGTTGGGCCAACGGCGGCGACGCGGGAGCCCGCATCTCCCTGACGCCGTTCGACGAGAAGATCGTCGACGTCGACGCGAACGGGAATGGTGAGATCGAGCGGAGCGAACTGGCCGAAGAGGAAGGGAGCGACCTCGAGCGACGGTATGAACTGATTGATCGCGACAAATCGGGCGGCATCACGCAGGCCGAGTATGAGAACTACCGGAACATCTTCGACCAGGCTCAGAATGCGATTCTGACGATTGCTCCGGGCGGTGAGGGAGACATCACCGACACGCACGTTGCGTGGCGTTATGAGAAGCACGTCCCGTTCTGCGCGTCGCTGGTGGTTTCCGAGGGGACGGTGTTCGGCATCAAGGACGGCGGCATTCTGACGACCGTGGACGCCGGCAGCGGCGACGCTGTGAAAACCGGCCGGCTGGCGGGGAACGGGAACTATTACGCCTCGCCCGTCATCGGCGACGGGAAACTGTTCGCCGTTGATCAGAACGGAGAACTCTCCATCGTGCGCGCGGCGGCGGAGTGGGAATTGGTGTCGTCGGCGAACTTCGGAGAAGCCGTGTACGCCACGCCGGCGATCGTCGAGGGCCGGCTCTACCTGCGCACCGACGGTCACCTGTACTGCTTCGGCAGTTGAGTCGATCGCGATCGGCTATTCGGGCGAGGCGTGCTCGTGCAGAAACTGCGTGACGCGGCGGGGGGTGACGATCCCGACGAGCTTGTCTTCGAGATTCAGGACCGGCACGTGCCGGAATCCGCTGACGGCCATGACGGAAAGCGTGGCGGCGGCGTCCTCGGTCTCGTAGACGTAAACGGGGTCTTTGACCATCACGCTGCTGACCGGCTGATCGGCCAACTCTTCATACTCGAGTGCGACGCGGTTCAGAAAATCACGATCGGTGAACATGCCGACCAGCTTGCCGTCTTCTTCGACGAGCAGACAGGCATGGTGGATGCGGATGAGTTTCTCGACCGCTTCGCGGATCGTGGCGTCGGGAGGGACGCTCTCATAGGGCTGCGTCTGCAGTACGCCAACCTTTTCTTCGACGAGGCTCTGCTCCAGGGGATCGGAGTATTCAGGCGGATCGTACTGGGACAGCGGGTCTTCGAAATTCGGGTCCGGAACGCCGCCGGAGTTCTGGTTCGAGTCTGCCATGGAGTTATGCTCCTTCCCGGTCTTCCGGATACGGTGTTCCTCCGACGCGCTGCACCATAACTTGTCGCGGGAAGGTCTCTGCGATGTATTCCATGAGGCCTTTCTGACCGGTCAAGCCGACGAGCTTGCCGTCGGCGTCGACAACGCAGACGAAGCGGGTGTTGTTGACGCGCATGGCGTCGAGCACCACTTCGACGGCGTCGTCTTCGTTGACCCACGGAAAGCGGTCCGCCATGTAGCGTGCGACAGGCCGGTTGACCATGTCGGGGCTGAAGGGGAGTTCCTCCCGCAGTTGCCCTTCGGTGAACATGCCGACCGGCTTGTGCGCGTCGTCCACAACGATCGCACAGCCCAGGTCTCCCTCGCGCATGGCGAGGATCGCATCGCGGACCGTCGCGTCGCGGGGGACCACGACGGGCTCGCGGAGGTTCATGGAGCGAACCTTGTCCGCCCCGAGTTGTTCTATCAGACCCATTGTACTTTCGCCTTCGATTCCAATCCGTCGCGGAGGAAGCGCGCTGCGCCCTTCAGTGTCGAACCGCACTGCGACCGAGCACGCGGTGGATCGTATGCCAATTGCAAAGCAGATGCCAATGGCCGGCCGGCCGTCGAAACGGCGGTGGGGAGAGATTGTGCTGCCGAGTCGCGCTGTCTGCGTGCGATCCTGCACATGCCGGAATGCGCGACTGTCCGCTTGATCGTGCTCTCGTGACGCTTGATCGCTCAGGGCCGGCGGGTACGCTGTAGTTCCCTGCGCATCAGGAGTGCCGGGTTTCTCTGTGGATGTCTCCCAAGCGGAACAAATCTCATGACAAATATCGCCGCGTCGGCGGAAGGTCGCGCGCGTCAACCCGGTCACACACGGCGATCGCTGTTGAGCGCTGGAACAATGGCTTTGGCCGGGGGACTGTGCGCACCGTTTGCATCATCGCGAGCCGACGACGGTGAGGAGACCGCCGCAGATTCGGCTGGGCTGCGGCGAATGAGAATCGGCAGTGTGGAGACATTTCTGCTGCGGCATCAGTTGGAGCGGCCATTCGGCGCCTCGGTCTCGGTGCCTCTCAGTAAAACGCGCGAGACACTGCTGGTGCGGATCGAAACGGAAGACGGACTTGTCGGCTGGGGGGAATCTGCGCCGATCTCCGGAGCGCGGGGGACGATCGACGATCATCTCGGCCCGCAGTTGATCGGCCGGAATCCGATGGAATATCGGCGGTTATGGCGCGAGCTGTGGGGCCCGAACTTCGGCAATGCGCTGGCGGTCGGTGCGATCGAGACCGCGCTGAACGACCTGCGCGGCAAAGCGCTCGGCCTGCCGGTCGCGGAACTGTTCGGCGGACGGCTGCGGGATCAGGTTCCGGTGTATGTTTCGGCTCTGGCGTACGTCGAGGGGCGGGAGATCGAAGACGAATATCCGGAAGTCGCGGCGCAGATGGTGGAGTGCGGCCACCGGGCGATCAAGATGCGGCTGGGTCGCTACGACGTGGAGCGCGAGGCAAAAGTGGCGGAACAGGTGCGGAAGACGGTCGGTCCCGATGTGAAACTGATGGCCGACGGGAACGGCGCTTATACAATCGGGAGTGCGTTGGAGATGGCCCACGCGCTGGATGAGCTGGACTTTGAGTTTTTCGAAGAGCCGCTGCCGCAGTCGCCGCACTACGCCGGTTACGCGGAACTGCGGACGAAGATGCCGCTGCCTCTGGCGGGCGGCGAGGTGCTCGACTCGCGGGCCACGGCCAGGGAACTGATTGAGGATCGCGCGATTGACATCATCCAGCCGGACCTGAGTCTGTGCGGAGGGTTGTGCGAGGCGTTGTTCATTGCGGAAATGGCGGCTCTCTCACGGATTCGCTGCATTCCGCATTGCTGGGGCGGAGACGTGCTGATCGCGGCGTCGGTGCATCTGCTGTCACTGCTGCCCGATCCGCACTGGGGGCTGCCGACCGACACGCCTCTGCTGGAACTGGACCAGTCGGAGAATCCGTGGCGGGACGGATTGGCGATAGAACCGCTGACGGCAGAAGAGGGGAAGATCACCGTACCGGAGCGTCCCGGGCTGGGAATCGAGGTCGATCTGGACGTGGTGCGGGACTACGCGGTCTGAAAGTCGTCTCGCCCCGAACGATTCGAGGCATGTTGGTGTTTCGCGAGATTGTCCAGACGCTGAAGTCGGCCTGGAAGGCGCTCGTCGCGACCGACTTGCTGTTCAAAGTCATCGCGTTCGTGGCACTGACGCCTCTGGTGAGCCTCCTGTTTCGGGGGTTTGTGTCGATCTCCGGTCGAGAGGTCCTGGCGGACGTCGATATCGCTCAGTTTCTGCTCCATCCCATCGGCTGGATGGCCGCGATCGCTGTGGGCGGGGCGGCGATCTGCGTGTTTGCTTTGGAGACAGCCGCGCTGACGACGATCGGTCTGGCGAGCGTGCACGGCTCGGGGATCGGCGTTGTGGCCGCGTTGCGATTCGTCGCGCACAAAGCGGGCGGCGTGTTTCGTATTGCAGTTCGCGCAGCGGCCTGGAGCCTGCTGGCGGCGACGCCATTTCTGGCGGCCGGGGGCGGGATCTACCTGTGGCTGCTGACCGAGCACGACATCAACTACTACCTGGCCGAGAAGCCGCCGGTGTTCTGGATGACGGCCGGAACAATTGGCGCTCTGCTGATCGTCATGGCGGGGTTGCTGGCGGGACTGGTTGTAAACTGGTCGATCGCGGTGCCGCTCCACCTGTTCGAGAATGTTTCTCCCCGGCGTTGTCTGAGTGAAAGCCGAAGGCGACTCAGCGGCCGTCGCGTGCAGGTCGCGAAATGGATCTTCGCTTGGGCGATGGGGTCGCTGCTCGTTTCGGCCATTGCTTCGGGACTGGTGCTGCAGATGGGGCGGCTGATCGGCGGGTCTGCGTCAACCTCGTTATGGCGGCTGACGATCGCCATCGGCGTGCTGCTCCTCGTGGGGAGTCTGGTGAACCTGCTGGTGAATCTGCTGAGTACCGTCTGCCTGGCGCTGCTGCAGGCGCATGTGTATGACCGGTTCGGTCGGTCTGAGGGATTCGTCGTTCCCGAAGGCGCCGGCGACCGGATTCTGCCGCGACTGAGGCTGACCCGGGCACGGACCGCGGCCGCGCTGGTCGTCGGCGTGCTTGCATCGGGATTGGTCGGGGTTCTGGCGGTGAACACGATCCCTGTGGATGACGATGTGGAAATCACGGCGCATCGAGGTGCGTCGGGCGGTGCGCCGGAGAACACGTTGGCGTCGGTGTTGCTGGCGATCGAGGAGGGAGCAGACTGGGTCGAGATCGATGTCCAGGAATCGAGCGACGGCGTCGTGGTGGTGGCCCACGACAGCGACCTGAAGAAGGTGGCCGGGGTCGACACGAAGATCTGGGAGGCGACGGCGAAAGAACTCGGCGCGGTCGACATTGGCAGCTACTTCGGGACGGAGTTTCAGGATGAGCGGGTGCCGACCCTCGCGGACGTGCTCGCGGCCTGCCAGGGGAAAGTCGGTGTGAATATCGAACTCAAGTACTACGGTCATGACGAAGACCTCGAACAGCGGGTGGTCGAGCAGGTGGAGCGTTACGGTATGGGGTCGGACGTCGTCGTCATGTCGCTGGACCCTGTGGGAGTCCGCAAGCTCAAACAACTGCGTCCTGATTGGACGGTGGGCCGGCTGACGGCGGTGGCGGCCGGTGATCTGACGCGCACGGAAGCCGATTTCCTGGCCGTCAGCACGCGGATCGCCACGCGGTCGTTCATCCGCGCCGCGCACGACCGGGGCAAGGAGGTCCATGTTTGGACGGTGAACGACGCAGCCGCGATGTCGGCGATGGCCAGCCGCGGGGCCGACAATCTCATCACCGACTACCCGGGCCGGGCGCGGCGCGTTCTGGAGGAGCGGGCCGGGATGACGGTCGCCGAGCGGGTGCTGATCGAATTCGGATACCTGCTTGGATTTCAGGCGGGGGAAGCGGACCCGAACGCTGATTGACGCGCACCGGCGACTGTGACACCGACACCCATTGGTCGCGAGAGTGAACGAAATGGATGATTTCATGTGTTCCGCATGCCCTGCGGTGTCCAATCTATTTACCAAAAAATACAAAAATATTGTTCATTTTGTGTTGAACAAACGGCCCGGATACGGTCTCCTACCGAGTGAACGATTTGAACGTTTTTAGGAGACAGGCAAATGGCTGCGTCAGCGACCACCCGCGCGAGCGAAACTTTGCGTTCCCGGCCTCGAACGGCCGGCCCCGATCTCGGGTCCGCGATCGACTACGTGCCGGCTGATGAGTTCGAGGAACTGGAGTATCAGCCGGACGAACTGGAGTTCGCCCGGCGGCTGACAACGGATGTGGCCGGAGGCGCCGAGGCGGAGTCCGCTTCGAGCGTGGGTCCGCTGCTCGCCCGGTCGCTCCCGCCGTTGACGGCCGAGGAAGAGCGGGTTCTTTTCCGCAGGATGAACTTCGTCAAATTTCAGGCGGAGGCGATTCGTTCCACGATGTCGCAAAGCCGGCCGTCGAGGCGGAAGGCCGCCAAGGTCACCGCCCTGCTGGAAGAAGCCGATGCCGTCCGACGACGTATCGTGGAGTCGAATCTGCGGCTCGTCGCAACCGTGTGTCGCAAGTACTCGCGGAACGATCAGGAGTTTCAGGAGTTTGTCAGTGAGGGGCTGCTGATTCTGCTGGCGGCGATCCGCAAGTTTGACTACTCCCGAGGCTTCCGCTTCAGCACCTACGCGTACAACGCCGTGCAGCGGGAATTGTTCCGGACGTCCCGGCGGGCATCGCGCCGCAACCAGCGATTCGTGCTGACGCCCGACGAAGTGCTGAGCGAAGTTTCCGAATCGGCCGGAGTGAAGGGGGGGCCGGAGGTGGATCACGCGGCGATCTACGAGAGTCTGATGGAAGCGGCGAGCGGCCGCCTCACCGATCGCGAGGAGTCGATCGTCCGGCGTCGATTCGGGACCGACAAGTCCGGCGTGACCGAGACGCTCCGCGACATTGCCGCCGACCTCGGCCTCTCGAAAGAGCGCGTGCGGCAGATCCAGATCACCGCGCTCCAGAAGCTCCAACGAATCGCAACCGAGCTGAACCTGTCAGCGTCTTCGATTTAGCGCCGGCAGCGTTTCATCGCGGCGACGCAGCGATCACTCCGACGACTTGTGGCGGAGGCTGCGTCGCGTGGCGAACTTTCTGTAGGTGAACATCAGAAACAGGTTCGGCCGGGCGAACAGCAGGCGGGTGACCATTCCCCAGAATCCGCGCTTGTGCTCATACTCGACATGTTCCTCGACCTGCGTCTGTTCGGGGTTGATCGATGTGAAGGTATGGGTGTGTTCCCACTTTGCAGCCGGTCCGTCGGCGAGGACGTCGGTAAAGCCGTAGAGACTCACGCCGTGGTGCACGGCGGTCCATTGGAGCGGAAGCGGTCCGACCCACAACGTGAACGTTGACCGGGATCCCTCGGCCAGCGGTTCCACGTGGTGGAGTTGAACAAATGTGGGAGGGGGCGTGAGAATCTTGAGGGCGCGGGTGTCTGCATGGAAATCCCGCACTTGCTGCAGGGAGGCGTTGACGGTGAACCGGTAGTCGAAAACTGGCATGATGCGGATGATCGGTGTTGCGATTTCGTTTCGCTACGATTGTGCACGCAAAGGGCCGGAATCTGTTGGATGTCTCACGACTCAGACGCCCCCTCGACCCGGACTTTGCCTGCGAGCGAACCTCGTGCGCCGTCAAAGCGGCGGGGCGGAAGGCTGCTGTTCCTGATTCTGGCCGGATTCTTCTTCGTTCTGGGAGTTCTGGGGGCTGTGCTGCCGGGACTGCCGGCGAC
>ERZ869936.1276-NODE-1276-length-18580-cov-5.681511_pt1 | contig 18580 bp, 27 predicted proteins | sample MGYA00520876_ERZ869936 | MGnify/ENA primary metagenome ERZ869936 (study PRJEB32218, sample SAMN09650985) | biofilter metagenome | isolation source: enrty point of leading RO module | place: Saudi Arabia: Thuwal, RO plant located on Red Sea | collected 2016-02-17 ...
ACCGGTATATTAGTAACTCGGTTAAATTTGCTTTTTCGAGTGCACTGACTGATGCTTGTGTGAGGGCGGGTAAATTCCCTAATGCTTTTGCGACCCAGGAAACTGGTCCCGTACCGAGCTTTGGGCTACACAGTGACAGTTACTCCGCTGCTACTTATCAAGCCTCGGATGCACAGAAACGGTATCTGACACAATTAATCGACACTAAGGTTACCGATGAAGACGAGAAGAACCAGATGCTCGGCAACTTGGACACGATGTCTAAGGAGGATGCGAGTGAGTTAATACAACAGTTGAAGAGTTAACCCTTAAAGCCGTGTTTCCTTGAGTGGGAGCACGGCTTTTTTGCTATACTTTCCCGATGGAACCGTGGTTTTGGTGGGTAGTCGCAGGGATGTTTTTGGCTGGTATCCATGTCTTTATTCAGCGTATAGGGTCAGCCAGAGGATACCGTTCAAATGTCCTCAACACATACAGTGCACTTGTATCTGGCGTTATTGGTATTGCCGTTGGTCTGTGGCTAGAAGGCTGGCAAGAAATAACCCTCTGGATGATTGTTATTGCGGTGGTAAACGGGACGATATATCTAGTTGGGTCCAATCTCAGAATGGATGCCATGAAGCATATCGACACCACGATACTGCTGCCATTGCATAAATTCGTAAGCCCATTATTCGCACTCCTCATTGGTGTCTTGTTCTTTCAGGAGGTACTAGAGATAACTGAATGGTGGGGTATCGTTCTGGGTGCCCTAGTGCCGCTACTCCTCATTACCAAAAGTGAGAATGCTCGACAACCAAACCTCACTAAGGGTCTGTGGCTCATGACTATCAGTGCGTTTATTGTGGTAGTAAATGCAGCGGTAAATAAAGAAGCAGTGCTGGCGTTTGAGTCAGTGATTCTTTTTGCTGCTATTTCTCATCTTGGTAGTGCACCACTTGGTATCATCGCCAGTCGCATTAGGAACCATCGAAACAAGAATAATACCGAGGTTGATTTAGTGTCCGACTTTAGCCCAGAGTTACTGCGTCTATCTTTGATTTGTGGAGTGGTCCAGTTTGCGAGCTTCACTACTTTTCTCTATGCCTTTGCTAATAATGGACCGCTGGCAGTGGTATACACTATTCACTCACTATACATTTTAATTCCAATCATACTTTCAATCATTTTCTTCAATGAACACTGGAATACGAGAAAGGTTGTCGCAATCGTGGCTTCAATTGTTGCTATCGTATTGATGCGATAGTAGGATATTAGTAACGACAGCGCCGGAGACAGAGCGTCTTAGCAACTATCAACAAAACGTAAAGAAATAATTATGTTAGAAGTGTCAGAATGTTTTTATCGTGTCAGTGTAAAGGCGCTGATTCTGAATGAAACCCGTGACAAGTTTTTAGTGTGCAAAGAAGATAATGGCTACTGGGAACTCCCAGGCGGCGGTCTCGATTGGGGTATGACACCACAGGAAGATTTACCCCGAGAAATTAGTGAAGAAATGGGTCTCAAGACCACATGGATAGCCGATAACCCATCTTACTTCCTAACCGGCCAACAAAGTATGAATCCAGACATCAATATCGTGAACGTACTCTATGAATGCACAGTTGAGCACCTTAACTTCACCCCATCGTCAGAGTGTGTTGAGATTGCCTTTGTTGACGCTGAGGACGTGAAAGATATGCAGGTATTCGTAGGTGTTGAGAAACTGGCGAAGATGTTCAAGCCCGAGAATCACCGTTCACCCTCCCATTCAGCATAAAACTGCTCTAGGTACTGCTCCATAAACTGATGTCGCCCTTCCGCCATTACCTTACCTGCATCAGTATTCATAAGGTCCTTGAGTAACAAGAGCTTTTCGTAGAAATGGTTGAGTGTTGGCGCCGTACTGTTCTTGTACTCTTCTTTTGTCATTTCTAGGTTTGGTTTGATGTTGGGGTCATAGAGCGCCCGGCCTTTGTGGCCACCGTAGTTAAAGGTGCGTGCTACCCCAATGGCTCCAATGGCATCCAGACGGTCAGCGTCCTGCACTACTGCTAATTCAGGAGACATCCACTTCTGTCCCTCAATTGCTCCCTTGAATGAGATATGACGGACGATGTTTTCTACGTGCTCGATAATATCCTCGGGTAGGTTTTGTAATTCTAGGTAGTTACGAGCAGTCTTTGGTCCGATTTCTTCATCGCCATCATGAAACTTTGAATCAGCAATATCGTGCAGCAGCGCCCCCAGTTCTACCACCAGCATATCGACATTAGCTTCCTCTTTGCCGATGTGTTGAGCGTTCTTCCAGACTCGGTAGATGTGCCACCAGTCATGGCCACCTTCGGCTTCAGAGAGCGTTTGCTTCACAAATTCGACTGTGTTGTTGATGATTGCTTGATTGTCCATATGGGTGAATCATAGCATTTTGTTGTGATACCAACTCCAACAGCGTATGATGTAATGGACAACATAGTCACCTAACCCGACAGTATTCACTGGCGATATGGTGCGAATAGCAAGACCCAACAAGGATAAAAACCCCGTCGTTAGCGAGGGTCTCCTTGTTGGGCTATTTGAGGGAAACTTCAGATATGGACTCCGGTCCTACTTACTAGCGGCGGGATTTTTGTCTACCCGCCAATAACAAAACTATCTATGATGCAATTTGTTGTATGGGTGATGGGTGCAGTAGCAGCCTATAACCTTTGGGAGGAGGTGACCTGGCTATCTATCGTGATTGCTTTAACTGCATTTTCGTATGGTGCACACGGTGATGAACGAGCCTATTACCAAGCCCATGGTGAGTTTCCTACGTCTACGGCCACCAGATTCTTTTTAACCTTTACTGCAGTACTTGGTGTCTTAATTTACTCGTTTACTATCTAATGGTTTAAAAACTAATCATTGCTGTATTGCCGTTTCTGGCTGGGCTGCAGGTCTACCATGTTTTTCTAATTGATACAGATTCTGACACCCTGAATCAGACACCAGCAGTTGAGTATGTAGCATGTCCCACCGAGGAGACGTTTAATCAGCTTTGGAACCAATGGAGCTACGAATATATCAATCAGAACCCATACGCTACCATTGACGACCAGATGGGTGCTTGGAATGCTCTTATGTTCCAGAATGGCTGCGGCCCGGAATGGTATAACCCTTTGTCTGACCTCATTGAGCAACAAGGGGCTTCTGGAACGCAGGTGTATTGGTATACCGAATAGGTCTCGATATTGGCTCAATTATGCCAGTTTGGGTATATTTAAGTAGTGAAACGAATTGATTTACACATCCATACAATCCCAGCACCCAACGGCAAAGACGCAGGGTTTACTTTTGACATTGCCAACTTTCAACATTTCACTTCAGAACTCCAGCTAGATGCAATTGCTATCACCAACCATAACCTGTTCAACCAAGAACAATTTCAGACAATAAACGATGCTTTAACAGACACTGTTGTATTCCCCGGTATTGAAATAGATTACGAGGACGGTCACCTACTGCTTATCTCAGAGAATCAGGAGCTGGATGACTTTGCGGCCAAGTGTGCGTCGATTGAACATGAATATGATGCTGAGGGCAAAATTTCAACAGCTAAGTTACTCGAGATTTTTGGTGACCTAGGTAACTATCTGCTAATCCCACACCACGACAAAAAGCCTGCTGTGAGCGACACCGCCTTACAGCCCCTTAAGGAGCACATTTTCAGCGGCGAAGTTGCTAGTCCTAAAAAATTTCAGCGGTTAATTAAAGTAGACGATGCGCTAACGCCTGTATTGTTCAGCGATGCAAGAATCAGTGATTCTTTAGAGGTGGATAATTACCAGGGAAAACAAACGATAATAAAGACAGATGTTGAGCCCTTAACACTAGATTCAGTCAAGGTAGCATTGCGTGATAAGAGCAAGGTGTTCTTAACTGATATTGAAAGTCACGACTTCTTCCAGGTATTTCGTGACGGACAGAAACTATCGCACGGTTTGAACGTAGTATTGGGTAGCAGGTCCTCTGGAAAGACGCACTTACTCGATAAACTTCACGATACATACGATACCGAGGGGGAACAAATAAAATACATCGAGCAGTTTGAATTAGTGAAGGCTGACGAGAAGGAGTTTAACCGTATGCTTGAAAAGCAGCGCAGTAACGTACGTGAACAACACCTAGCATCATTTAAGGAGGTAGTGGCGGACGTGGTCGAGATTGACCGGAAAACAACTCATCATGAACTAGAAGAATACGTAACCTCGTTAGTTAAGTACGCAAAAAGTGAGGAACTACAAGACGAGTACTCAAAAGCAGTACTGTTTTCTGAAAGTCCATTTACTATTCGCCCAAACGAATCCCTTGAAGACTTATTACTTTCAGTCAAACGTCTCCTGGACGAAGACAATTATCGTGGCGTAGTCAGGCGACATCTTCCTGAGGCCAGCCTTAAGGCTCTGATAGATGAGTTGAGTGTCGAGTATAAGAAAGTACATACTCAACAACTAAAAAAGCAATGGGTGAATGAATTAGTTGACGATGTGTCTCGTGAACTGCAGGCTAGTAGCTCCAGCCCAAGCATCAAAAATAACGAGATTGACCTTTATGATGTGTTACTAGAAAAAGAAAAGCTACGGCAATTTAGTGCTATTGCCAAAGCGGTAAAATCACCCGTTGATATCGACGATAAACCATTCGGACAAAAGTTCTCTATCAAAGCTCAAGCTGGGCCGTTTACTGGTGCTCAAGAGCTTCGTGAAGAAAGCGGTAAACGGGAGGTAAAATTCAGCCTGGCATTCGATGACCACTACGATTCCCCAATAGTTTATCTCGACAAGTTGAAAGGGCTGGGGCTCGATAACACCACTTTATACCGCTACTTCTGTAAGGTCAGGTATCGGGTACTAAATGAGTACGGCAAGCCTGTGTCAGGTGGTGAACAGTCCGAGTTTAATTTATTGAAAGCACTTCAAGATGCTAGACAATATGAAATGCTACTCATCGACGAGCCAGAATCATCATTCGATAATGTGTTTTTGAAAGATAACGTAAATCAGGTTATTAAGGAGATATCCGCTGAAATGCCAGTGGTGGTAGTCACACACAATAACACCGTGGGCATGCTAATGCAGCCAGATTACGTGCTGTACACCAGCAGAGAAACCGGTACGGGGACAGATGAATATTATCTATATTCTGGCTGCCCAGGTGACAAAGAGTTCAAAACGGCTGATGGAACTAAAAGTGTAACCAGTTACGAGGTGCTGATGGAGTCGCTAGAGGCTGGCGTAACCGCATACGGTGAACGTGGAGGGCTATACGATAGTTACAAGAAAAAATAAAATGAAATACTTAAAAATAGATGATAACAAAGGTTACTTCCTGAGAGGTGAAGAACTGGTTGAGATAGACAAAATCAATAAGGATGACCTTCTTGTGCTACTCAACCATGCCCAAGAAGATGAGTTTGAAATGGACCCGTATGTTGCAGACAACATTCAAAACAAAGCCCATCAGATTATCTACCAAAATATTCACGCTAAATTGAGTGCGTTTTTAGCTGACAAAGAACAATTTGATAAGGCGGTAGATAGCATGTATCAGGACGCAATTGGTGAATACGGGGCTGATGTTGAAGCGGAGGATATCGACGAGCCCGAGGTGGAATCAACACCAACTACAGATGAGGAAGAAATAAACCCAGAGGACATTCCTTTCTGACATGAAGAAGAAACTCTCTCAATCCACCATAGAAAAGCTCGGCTACTATGTCTACGCCCTAATTGACCCTCGGAATCGCAAAGTATTCTATGTTGGTAAGGGTAAAGGCAACCGTATCTATGCTCATGTGCTCGCTTCGGAAGCCATCGAAACCAAGGAGGTAGAGAAGATTAAAACGATTAGAGCTATTCGCGCCGCCGGTAAGGAAGTGCAGCACGTAGTCATTCGGCACGGACTCACTGAAAACGAAGCCTTTGCAGTTGAGGCAGCTATGATTGATTATGCGAAGGGGGTGCAGAAGCTAGACCTTACCAACCTGCAAGGCGGCCACCATAACCACGAGGTAGGACTACGCACGATTGAAGACATTGAAATCCAGTATGAAGCCCCGGAAGCAGTATTTGATGAACCAGTACTACTCATTCGGGTTAACCGTCTCTATGAGCCAGGAATGACCGCTAAAGCCCTGTATGACGCAACCAGGATGCAATGGCGAGTAGGTCCCCGTGCTTTTGGTATCAAATATGCCTGTGCAGTGTATCTCGGTATTGTTCGTGAGGTATATGAAATAAAGGAGTGGCAATCAATGGAAGTGATTAATGGACACCAACGGCACGGATTTGTGGGACGAGTAGCCAAGAAGGATGTGCGAGACAAATACCGCCACACCTCAGTGAAGCATTTGTTCAAGAAAGGGGCACAGAATTCGATTGCGTACGCCGGTCCTAAAACCTAACCCTCGAAGTCATTGAGTATCCGTAAAAACTCTTCCTGTGTTTCGGCTGGTATCTGTGGATGGTCCAGTGATGAAATCTTGCCACCCTGTTCAACAATCGCCTTTACACTGTCAAAATAAAAACCGTTTTCTGTTGCTAAGAACAAATATGATGGGTTCCAGTTCTGCTGCATTCTTTCTGCAATTCGAAGTGTGTCACTAAAGGTGTCAGTACGCCGGTATTTCACCTCAATCAGATGCACCTCCTTAGTCTTGTTATTGATGACGGCGAAATCCGGTGCGGTACGCAACGTTTCTACCATCTCATCATTTTGCTGACTTCCACGACTGACTAACTCGGGAATGATTTTTTCGTAACCAAATTCCAATACGGTGAACTCTCCGGTACTGCGCAGCATTTGTGCGAACACTGTCTCAGCAATTTTGCCTTTAACTAGATTGCGAGCAAATGTCACTTCTTGTTTATCCATATGCGTATTGTAGCAAAGAGGCACGATTACCTTACGGCTGGTGTATTCGCTCCATCACATCTTCAAAGTCAGATGGGTCAGTAAGTAGATATGACTGGTCGCCCTGTGCGTCAGTTGAAGTCACTCTTGGGTGCAGGGACTGCTTCTGAATTTGTATCGTCCACCCATCTTGATTCGTTAGCAGCAACTCTCTCGCATTATTATCGGCTACGTAAAATAGTGTCGGTTCATCAAATGTCTGAGGTGACACATACGGCATCTTGAAGGTGTCGTATAACTCGAAAATCTGAAACCCTCTCTCATCAAAGCGATTGGTGGCCACGATGGTTTGATATTGTCTGGCGTTCTTGGGTTGGTCCTCAATGTTACTCAGGGCTACAAAGCCTACTAGTTCACCGTATGCTACTTGTCCCTCACGTTGCGCATTTAAGACTTCACCACCGTATGTGTTGCCGTAAAATAGCATCGTACCATTTAACTCGATATCTGGTATTCGTAGGTAGCGGTAGTATTCGTCCACTTCTGCCTGACGCTGTGAAGAGTAGGACACAACCATAGCAGTGACAATAATAGTTATGATGATTATTAGTGTCAGTTTTAATTTCGGCCGTTCGGATAATTTCATAGTTTCTACTGTCTACTCAACCAACCACTTAACCGTTTCTTTACTTCAGCCAAATCCTCTTCGGTACGGTAAGTGTGTGGTGCTCCCTCGATAATTTCATATACCTTGTTGTCGTGTGGGATAGCGTCAAATAACTGCTGCACATGGTCTGGTGGACAAGAACCATCATCGGTCCCAGTCAGAAGAAACACCGGCATAGTCAGCTTGTCTGCATTTGGTAGCAAGTCATGACTAAGCCACTCTTCGTGAATAGCATATGGGGCTCGTTTTATGAGTCCTGGTGTAGTTGAGCTTTCGCTAACCAATACACCCTCTTTTTTCCATTTCGCTATGACTCCAGGTTCACGCCGTTCTTTCGATTCTGTCGTTAGCTTCCCTGATACTACCGGTGCAATCGGTGCGATGAGTTCTACGTCTTCAGGATGGTCCTCTGCGTATCGAACGGTAGCGTAGCCACCCATTGAGTGACCAGAGACTGCCAGTGGTCCTACAAACCAGTCTTGTTTTTGTACCCACTGACACACATCTTCCATATCTTCGTAATGGAGTCCAAGTCGTGAATCCGCAAACTCTCCATCACTTTCGTTGAAGGAGTTGGTGGCGTCGAAATTAAATACTTGCCAGCCATTATCGGTGAAGGCTTCCTGGATAGCAACAACATGGTCTTGTTCTTTCTTTCCTGACCACCCGTGCTGCAAAACGCAGGTGCCATTAATATCTCCTACTGGCTTAGCGAGAATGCCGACAATATTCTGCCCTTTGCGGTTTTGCAGTGTGAATTTATCCATAATTACTTCTTGGTATTTATTACCGTTACCGCTCCATCTTCAACTAGAGCGTAGTGGTAGTCACTCATCAGCAGGAACGGTGGCTCATTTTCATCATAAGCAGTTTGAATACGACCATTGAGGTATGCGTCCTTAAACCCGTCTTGACCCCAGTGTGGGACAAAAATAAGGTCACAGAACTCAAGGCCAGTGTAATCATCTAGCTCAATACCCTCTGCATCTTCTAGGTAGGCAGGGATTTTAGTACAGGCCGCAATAGAACCAGCACTCGTACCAATGTATGGCTTCCCGGCTAATACTTTGGATTTAATCAGGTCAAAGCTGCCAGTCTGTTGTAGTTGTTGCAGGAGGTAAATAGTGTTACCGCCACACATGTAGATGATGTCGTACTCGTCTATCCTCGCTTCAATTTCTTCTTTGGTCTTATCAGTAATACTCCAGCGGTCCACCTGGTAGCCTTGGTTCTGGAGGCCTTTGAGGTCATTTTGTAGCCACCAGTCATCACCCTCTTCTTTTCCAACTTCAGGCTCAGCAGCAGTATCAATAAACAATACGGTTTTATAGCCTTTGTTTGATAGATAGTTTTGGTAGATATGGTCGGCAACGGTAGCGACTGACGAAGTGAGGATAATCATAAGTACATAGTATCAAAAAAGCCGCCCCACCGTGAGATAGGGCGACCTTATGTCTCCAATGTGGCGGTTACTCAGTCACAACTTCACAGAAGTCGGTGCCGAACATGAGCTGGTGGCCAGTCATCATTCTGATTGCCTCCCAGTAGGCGGCAATGTCGGATTTGCCGGCGGAACGCAGAGCATCGATAGCATCTGACGTCTGAACCAGATACCCTCCGACATTCTCACGTCCACTCCAGAACTTATCGTCGCCGACTTCTTGGTCTGGAGCAAGCGGGATTTCGACTCCAACCCAGGCTTCTCTGACGTAATCGGGAGCATTGCCAGGAGGCGTGGACGTAATCCGAATTTTCCCAGTCATGCGATTTCTCCTTCGAGTTCGCCACCGAACACATCGAGATTGGCCAACTCCGTAATGGCAGCGTTTCTTTCTTGCAGTTGCCTTCTGCCTGCGTTGATGTTCCAAAGAAACGCCTTGCCGAGCCGTGATTGAGGGAACGGGACTTCACCCGTAACTTCGTCATTGCGGCACATAAAGGCGTCCACGATTTCTCTCGGCTGAAGCTGAGTGAAGCGAGACTCTCCCTTCAGAAGCTTGAATTCGGCACCGCCTTGGGCAAAAGACGATTGCAGCGGGACCCAGTACTTCACACACGGTCGGGCATAACCAGGGTGTTGGCAGCTGACCTTGAAGTCTTTCAGGTATTGAGCCAAAACCGGCGAAATTGCTTTCACCCGCTCGACCAACTCCAGACGTGCCTTATCGGCTCGCTTGATAAGAAGCATGTGGTCTTCACCATATACTTCAGTATCCACCTCGAATGTTAGACGCATCAGCTTTCCTCTCTTGGTAAATAACAGTTCCAGGCAACACTACCAAAAAGTATTGAATAAGTGAAGTATTTATGGCATTGTTCGAATCAACAGAACCCCTAGTTACGAGGGTATCGTAAAGTTCAAATCGAGGAGAAGACCCGATGATTGATATTCATGGCGGGTCAAAAGACCCACGAGCAGCCAAGCTCAGCAACTTCGCAGACAGACTATTTATGTTTGACGGTGTTGCTTGTGCTGGCATCGAAGGTATCTTGCAAGCCCTGAAAGAGCCTGACGCAATAAAGCAGACCAGTATCTGTGCCCTTAGAGGCAAAGCTGCCAAGAAGGCTGGGAACGGCCTGAATGACTGGAAAGAGTCGCAAACATTGTGGTGGAAAGGTGTCCCGTACAAACGGAACAGCCGGTCCTACCACATGCTCATCACCAACATCTACAATGCGGTGTATGAGCAAGATTCAACCTTCAAGGAAGACCTGCTTGCCGTTGAATTGGATGATATCTGCCACAGTATCGGCAATCCTGACCAGCGGGACACCGTGCTGACAGAGGTGGAGATGATTCACCAACTAAATCGGTTGCGACTGCGAGCACTTCGGTCAAAAAGCTCATTGCCATCAAGAAAACCTACCATGGACAACATTCCTAAGTACCGTGGTGTGAAGAAAGATGGTGACCCGGTTGAGTTTCTGCAACGACACTATGTCGACTGGATTACTCTTGACCTTCTGACCCAAGTGAAACTACGTCACCATGATGAAAAGCTCCTCAATGCCATCAAATACAAGACACGTAACGAAGGCATGAAGCTGGCCGACGTTGTTCCACCCGGTATCAACCGGTAAACCACCCTGCACCAAGGAGACACCCTCTCCGATAGGTGTGGGGTGTTTCTTTTACCTACCGACCCAGTGGAACCACTTTCTCACCCATCACCTGAAACAAACTCTTGCGTCGCTTAACCAATCGAGACACAACTCCTCCAACTGGTTCCACCCGAGGGTCGATAGCCGCCCTAACGAGAATTGAACGTCTTTTACGTTGCAATTCCTAATGATTTCATTTCCAGCCAAACTAACCCCTAACGGGAATTCAGAACTCTTCCCTATTCAACATTTGCTATACTCATCTCGAGATGAAAAAAACCGATGCTGAATTAGTAAAAAATGCGAAGCAATATAGGGAGCAATTCGAAGCTCTATACAAACGCTACATTGATAAGGTGTACAACTATTTTTGGTATCGAGTCGGGCACGACCAAGATGTAGCCGAAGACCTGGCCCAGGAAACATTTGTGCGAGCGTACCAAGCCTTGCCGCGCTTCAAAGTGACAGAAAAATCATACCTGTCATACCTCCTCACCATCGCCCATAACTTGTTAGTCAATCACTACCGTAAACCCCAGCCAATTTCAATCGAAGCAACAGGCGTCGATGTGCCAGAGGAAATTTGGAGTGACATAGAAACCAAAGACAACATTCGTTCTCTCTGGCGGGCTATTCAGCAGCTACCCTCAAACGAACAAGACATTCTGTATTTAAAATACCAAAAAGGATATAAGGTGGCTGATATAGCCGAGATTGTCGGTAAATCTGAGAACGCGGTTAAGCTAGCTCTATCACGAGCGCGAAAAAAACTTATCGCCCACCCATACCTCTCCTCGATTAGTGAGTTTAGCGACCAAAAGCGGAAAGCACGAAAAGGTCGGTACTTGGATACATGACACCTTTTCTAATTTCAGGTGTTTGTTAAGTAGATACTAGAGAGTTCTCCATGACCTAGTATCAGATAACCAACTGTTAATTAGATATGTTCGACTTAATCAAGAAAGAATTGCGTCGTGCCGAGTCTAATCTTTCAGCTCGTCGTCTGATGCAATACTTTCGGCCCACGTCAGGGCGAACTACATAACTCCTAACAATTGAATAGTGTTATAGACAATGTGACTAAAAGTCACACTCCGAGTGCAAAGGCACTCAGACTGGAGGGAAAACCGTCTGTGGCATCTCCAGCCTGCAATATTACAAGTATGTAATCTGCACAACTATGAAAATCACCAAGCGTAGTGAAAACAACAATCCTCAGCTACCAGTGACACAATCAGACCCTGTCACATCGTTGCGTAGTATGCACGATATGATGGACCGTTTGTTTAGTGACCACTTCATGGTCCCATTTGGTCGCTTTGGCCTCTCCGATGAAATGCATGCGTTTAGTCCTAAGGTAGATATTTCCGAGACGGAGAAAGAAATCAAAGTGCGAGCTGAGGTACCTGGAATTAATCCTGATGATGTTTCGATTGAGGTGACGGAAGACACCCTATCAATCGCTGGAACCATTGAAAAATCAAGCGAAGAAAAAGATGAAAACTACTATCGCATGGAGCGAAGTAGCGGACGGTTCTCAAGAGAGTTTATGTTGCCTTCTAAAATCGACGCTGATAACGTTGATGCACAGGCTAAAAATGGTGTAATCACCATAACGCTCAACAAGCAACCGTCAGAACAAAAACGTAAAGTGGAAATTAAGGCATAAAACATTATTAGACGCTTAACACAACACATATGAACGAGGGGCAAAATCACTTCTGCTTTGGGCGGAGTGGTTTTGCCGTAATGCTCGTAAGGAACTATGAAAACGAGACACGTGATTCTAATACAAGCATTTTTTGTTTCAATCCTGGCTTCGGTACTGGTATTTGCTGCGGGCTACTACTTTTTCATATCTAAGCAGCCCCTTGTAACCCAAGAGTCCACCACCTCCAAAGTAGCTATCCCAAAACTTGTTTCTACTGACGGTACGATTCCTGACGTGGTCGAAACCGCTATCCCTGCTGTTGTATCAATTATCATTTCAGCTGATGTTCCAGTCATAGAGCGCTACTACGAAGATTTTTGGAGTCCGTTCGATAGCTTCTTTGGTGGTGGAGGATTTGGCGGGTTCCAGATTCCACGACAACGGCAAATCGGCACTGAACGACAAGAAATTGGTGGCGGGACTGGCTTCTTTGTCTCAGCTGATGGATACTTGGTTACCAATCGGCACGTCGTTGACCAAGAGGGTGTCGAATACTCTGTAGTGACACATGATGGAGAAACCTACGATGTCGAGGTGGTAGCCAAAGATCCGACGCTTGATGTAGCTGTACTCAAAGTTACAGCTGACGTTGATTTCCCATTTCTTACCTTTGCTGATATAGAGAACTTACGCCTAGGCGAATCAGTTATTGCGATTGGTAATGCTCTGGCGGAGTTCCCTAACAGTGTGTCAGTGGGTGTGGTCTCGGGTCTATCACGAGATATCGTTGCTCAGAATGGTTGGCGTTCAACTGAATCGCTAGAGGGAGTGATACAGACTGATGCTGCAATTAACCGAGGCAACTCAGGTGGTCCACTTTTGAATACGAACGGCGAGGTCATTGGGGTAAATGTCGCGGTAGCGGGTAGCGGTGAAAACATTGGCTTCGCTTTACCTAGCAACGTAGTGAGTTCGGTGTATGAGAGTGTGGCTGAACACGGTGAAATTGTCCGCCCCTTCCTTGGGGTACGCTACCTGCAAATCACGGAGGATATTGCCGAGCGGAATAACCTAGACGTTGAGTACGGTGTGCTTATTGTCCGAGGCGAAACTCGTGGTGATCTGGCGGTAATACCCGGCTCACCCGCCGATAAAGCTGGTTTGACAGAGAACGATATTATTCTTGAAGTAGATGAACAAAAACTTGATGGTTCAAAAAGTTTAGCAGCACTGCTTCGTAGCTATAACGTTGGTGACACGATTACTTTGAAAGTAATGCAGGATGGTAAAGAGAAGAAACTGACTACTACACTTGAAAAACAAGACTAGGAATATACAACGTCACATCATTCTTTTCCTCAAACACAGTTCGAACCCCCTCTACAACGTAGCCGACAAACAGAGACCCTTGAATGAGTCTTTTGTTCTGTCACTTAAATACGAACCAGTCATTCTAGTTGAATCTAAGATTCATGATTCTGAATTGTGTAAAAAATATTTGACATAATGTAATATATTTTTTACACTACACCCGGTACCAATTATCAACAAATTAATTATTACTATGGGTTATCAAGAAAAGAAAAGTATCCTACTAGCAATCACACAAGTGTTGCTCACTATCGGATACTTCTGGCACGTAGCTGGGCAATATGCTGCACTGGCTCCCGACGCAGACTTACTCTTGTTCTGGGCAAAGACGATTGTGGTCATGGTGCCAGTCTTCATGGCTGGGCATATTACTGCACTAATCGTCTTTACTATCCTTAACAAACAGATCACAGGTGAATCTGTGCCAAAGTTTCAGGACGAACGAGATAAGTTGATTGAATTGAAGGCAACACGAATCGAATACTTCACTATCATTCTCGGTGTGTTTGCGAGTATGGTATACGTCTGGCGTGGAGATGGTCTAACTACGATGTTTATCGTGCTAATCACTGGTCTCGTCCTTTCTGGCTTCCTCACACAGATGACACGAATTATTCTCTATCGGTTAGACGCATAGGTATGGCTAAGTTCGGTATTCAAAATAACGTTCGAGCTCTGCGGTTTGAAAAGGGTGAACTGACTCAGCAAGAACTGGCTGATATGGTTGAAGCTACCCGACAAACTATTGTCTCAATTGAAAAGAACAAGTATTCGCCCTCACTCGATTTAGCTTTTCGAATCGCTAAAGCACTCGAGGTCGAGATTGGTGATGCCTTCACCTACAAAGAAATTAAAAAGTAACAATTATTACTATGAAAATCTTTGCCAAAGTGCATCCATCGGTTGTGCTTTCACAACTCTGGATATTCTTCCTCTTTTGCATCTTCTTTGCTGACTTTCAGTGGCTTGTCACCGCTGGAGCCCTTGAAGAAATTGCGTCTGGGGTAGTGCGTGGAAACACCGTTACCCCTGAGTTACTAGTGCTTGCCTCAGTTGTCCACCTCATTCCAGTCTTAATGGTAATTCTTTCACGCCTAACGGTACGGGCGGTTAACCGCTGGCTCAACATCATCATGGGTGTGTTTAACCTTCTGATTGCTACCTCCAGTGGCTGGACATCACTTGATCAAATCATCTTCAAGGTCGTAATGGTTGTCAGTATGCTGCTGGTTATCTGGACAGCTTGGACTTGGAAAGATGATCAATCATTAACAAAAGCTTAATAAGCGTATGAAAGAAAATAGAATCTTCGACCCGATTGATCCGAAGCATTTGCTGTCAGGATTATGGCTGTTCGCACTACTTAATGTCATCTTCCGAGACATTCATCAATTTACGATGAAATCCCACCTTGAGATGCTTCTCACTGGCTACTACAACGGTATGTTGGTGACTGAGGAGCTCATGCTCGTAGGAGGTATGGTGCTAGAAATACCGATTGCTATGGTACTCCTCTCACTTGTCTTAGCCCGTAAGTACAATCGGATTGTTAATGTGGTCGCACTCATCATCACCGCAGGCCTGTTTATGGTAGAAGCACCAAGCGATCTGGATGATTGGTTCTTCAAGATTGTAGAATTTGGTGCTTTCCTTGCAATCCTAATCACTGTTTGGCGTTGGAAGAAATAAACCCAAAGACTTTTTAACTAAATACCCTTTCTGAGCAATCAGTGAGGGTGTTTATGTAGATACTCAAGTTAAGTTGAGTACTGTGTAAACGATGGAACATACACCGTCACGTCGTTAATTTCTTCAAACACAGTTCGAACATCCTCTACGACGTCGCCCAGCGTTTTGAGTCCTATTTCATAGAGGTTTTCTAAATACCCTAGTGAAATACCCTAGTGGGAGGCTCGAACTGGTATACTTTTTTCATGCAAGATTCTGTTGAAAAATTCTATGCAAAAGACCGTCAACAATGGCGAAATTGGTTGAAGAAAAATCATAAAAGCAAACTATCCGTTTGGTTAGTTTTTGATAAGGGAGAAAATAGAGTGCTTTCATACGACGATATAGTCGAAGAAGCACTTTGCTTTGGTTGGGTTGATAGCAAACCAGGCAAAGTAAATGACACTCAAAGCAAGCTTTACATCAGTAAACGAAAACCAAAAAGTGCTTGGTCAAAAGCAAATAAAGAACGTGTTAAGAAACTGTCTAAAAATAAGTTGTTGCAGCCAGCGGGATTCGCAGCAGTCGAAGTAGCAAAGAAAAATGGTGCTTGGAATCAACTCAACAAATCAGATAATCTTGAGATTCCTAAAGAACTAAAAAATCTATTGTCTAAAAATAAAAAGGCAAAAACGCACTATGAATCATTCCCTCCATCATCAAAGAAAATAATCCTGGAATGGATTTACAGTGCAAAAAAAGAAGAAACAAAAATGAAGAGAATTGAGGAAACTGTGACGCTAGCAGCCAAAGGTATAAAAGCGCACCACTATCGTCAGTAATTACTCACCGTGATAGACAACTTCTAAATTATGCCCGTTTGGGTCAAACACAAATGCAGCGTAGTAATTCGGATGATACATTTCGCGAATAGCTGGTTTACCATTATCCTTTCCTCCTGCAGCTATTGCGGCCTCATAAAAAGCTTCGACCTCGGCACGAGAACTCGCTTGATATGCAATGTGTATTGGTTGCATCGCACCATGTCCATGTAGCCAGGTATCCATTTTTCCACCAACACCAATCCCAGCCGCTTTCATATCAGGAAAATCCATTACCAGATTGTACTTTAGTGGTTTCAATACCTCTAAATAAAATTTTTTACTTTCATCAATGTCGTTAACATGAACTGTTGTGTGGTCAATCATATTTGAATGAGGTTAAGGGTTATTGACTAAATTATACAGAATCAAACACAAAATTAGCAGGAATGTAGATAGTTTCATCATGCAATTCTTCAAACACAGTTCGAACATCCTCCACGACGTCGCCCTAATGAGAATTGAACGTATTGTACGTTGCAATTACTAACGATTTTATTTCTAGCCACAGCTAAATCTAATAGGAATTAGAGCGGCCTTGGTGAAATTAAAACTAGGAGCTAAATTTCACAAATATCTACTTTCTTGTAGATGCTATTCTCTTTAATTGTAGCGGGAGTAGGTCGGAAAGTACTTTTTATCTCAAATAACAATGTGCAACCATCTGAAAGTACGGTTGCTGCATCAATCTTTTCAGTCAAGCGAACCCAGCTGTTATTCTCGCGCTTATAAATTCCATGCAATGCTTCAGGATATACTGATGAATTTTTGGAAAGATTCACAATGATTGTATCCTCATCAAAATACAACGGTTCAACTCCTTTGTAACAACCGTTACTTCCAGACATTCCAGATAACATATCGCAACGATAGCCTAACGCCCACGGCGCAGGAGGAAGTGCGCTAATCTGCTTTAGACGAGAGTCATAAACATAACCAAATGGTTGCAACTGCCACCTCATTGGTGGAACACGTAAAAATTCAACTAGTGATGAATTATTTGAAGTGTTTAACCCAAACAAAAATTTCTGAGGATTATCACTTTTAGAATTATAATAGGCTTTGTAGCCAGCACCCTGTCCTTTCACTCCCCATATTGCTTGCTCTACATCAATAAATCCACCGCGAGTGGTGTTTGTAAAAAAATCTATTGCGACGTCCCTTTCGTCAGAGCGCTGAAAGTAATGTGTATCAAATTCTTCCTTGGTGATAGTTTCTATTGATGAAGAATCGATCGGCAATAAAATTGTATTTAAGATATTGGCCTCTCCATCTGAAAAACCTGTTTGTTTGATAAAGAAAACAGCCAGCCCCACCACAATCAACATTATTGCAAAAATCCACAAAAAAGATTTTTTCTTCACTTATTAATTATACACCCTGTCTATTCAGTATAGGAATATAGATAGTTTCGTCTTGCAATCGCTCAAACACAGTTCGAACATCCTCCACGACGTCGCCCATCGACAAAAGAGCTTCCTCCCTTTTCGGGAGGAAGCTCTTTTTGTGACGGCGGATACAGCGAGCAAACTGCTTTGCTCGCATCGGGAATCGAAAGACGGAGCGATGTTTACGAGCGTGTGAGCGATATATTTTCATTCATGAAAATAATCGACTCCTGACCGATTCCCGGTAGCCGCCCGAGTTAACAAAATCAGAACTTTTTCAAAAAACTTACGAGCGTTGGAATGTGAGACATTTCAAGCTCTCTTACTGCTGTCAGTAAGATTACCGGCTCTTTGAGCTTTTTTAGCTGCTCTTCTAGAACAGACTCCTTATTCGCTAACTCAATGGCGTACTTCTTTGTAAACGTTTTATATCGCGATGCTATGTCTTCGTGAAACCAATGACGCAACTCGTTACTAGGGGCCAGATCTTTTATCCATTCCACGTTTTGCAGACTTGCTTTAGATACGCCTCGTGGCCATAGCCGGTCTACCAAAATAACCGTACTGCTTTTTATTGGTTGATATTCATTCACTCTTTGTACAGAAACTTTCATATAGCAACTATATCCTCTCTGGTGCCGCACTCTATACTCTTATTTAGTATTTAAAGCTTTATTTACAAGCTGATCAAAGTATTTTTGGGCTCGCCGTTGTTTCGTTTCGTCTTTGACTGCCGTTTGAAGATCATAAGCGATTGAGTACCGCTCGGCTTTATTGAGTGTCTGATAGTTCTCATATGCAATCTTATTTTTCTTTATCATTGCCTCAAACCACGCTGGCACTTTCATGTTTTTAGGTGAATCGTACGCAGCCGCCCAGCGACCATCTTTCTTAGCTCTATCCACCTCCGCTTTGCCTGGTGCCCGCACATTTTTTTTTTTTATTTGCTGGCAAAGGTTATACAAATCCATGTGATTAT
>ERZ869936.1277-NODE-1277-length-18574-cov-5.529186_pt1 | contig 18574 bp, 35 predicted proteins | sample MGYA00520876_ERZ869936 | MGnify/ENA primary metagenome ERZ869936 (study PRJEB32218, sample SAMN09650985) | biofilter metagenome | isolation source: enrty point of leading RO module | place: Saudi Arabia: Thuwal, RO plant located on Red Sea | collected 2016-02-17 ...
TTTATTTTTACATTAAAATTTTCCATTGTAGTATTGTATTCTGTCTATCTTAAAGGATGCACTGGTAATGTATCTAGCATCGTTCATGTACTCCTGAGCAAACTTATTGACTAAACCGGCTTCAATAAACTCTCTTTTCTTTGCATCTAATTTTTCTTTGCTAAATTGAGATTCCCATAAAGGCCTGCCATCTTCTATAGCTCTGTAAAAGTTTACATCCCAAGGGTATGTTCTTTTGTCCTCTTTTGCCTTTTTCCAACCGTCATACGTCATTTGCAGGTAAGAGTCATAGTGTACAATAGTCCCAGAAAGCCATATCCAACCCTCCTTGCCCGGTGTTTCTTCTAAGGCAGGGTACACTGTGGATACAATCCATTTCTTGATGTCTGCACGTCTTTCTGGCGTTTTTGTGTTAAGTTCTGATTCAAAGTCATCAAGAACAATACCAGTATATCGTACATCTACTTCTGCTCTACCTCTAAGCCTTTGTGATGTACCTTTGGATATTACCCTATCCCCTTTGGGTGTAACTAAATCTTTTTCTGTCCAGCGTTTACCTACACTACCACCATCCATATTACCAAAGTAGTATCGTATCATTTTATTGTTTTCAAAGTGAGAGCGAATATACTTTAAATGATCTATGGCCTGTGACTGTTCTTCTGATACCCATGCAATAAAATGTTGCTGGTCATCAGCCGCAAAGCAAAGCTTGTGCATGATAGCGGCTTTGGCTACTACAGACTTACCATGACCTCTTGGTATAATATTGCATATCCTAGCTCCGGGTCTTGTATCTATCATCTTCTGACCCATTTCGTAATGAAAGGGTGCTGATTCTGATTTCTTTAGAAAGTCATTAGGAAGAAAGGCCCTACCAAAGTAAATAAGGTTGCTATATGCTTTTGCTAGTACCTCATCTCGCTTATCCATCTCTGATGGAGGTGGGGTAATATTAAAACTCATTCAGATAATTGTTTTTTTGTTTCTGGCAATATACCCTGTTCAAATGCTTTGAGCTTGTCTCTACTAAATCCAGAGAACTCTTGTATCAGTGCTACTGAGTCTACTTTCTTTTCTGTAGATAGTAAGCCAGATATTTTCATCAGTGTCTCCAAGGCTCTAAGCTTATCATTATCTTTTGCATCTGCTTTGTCTACAACATCTTTGGTACTCTCTAGTAAGTATCTTTTTGTGATACCTACTTCTGACATTAAGTTTTCTATTTCTTTATCCACTGCTTGCCTCACTGTTTTGTTTTTAAGTAGTAGTGTCGATCTTCTTTCTGCATACTCTAAGCTGTTTGTAGTTGGAAATGCTTTTTGATATGCTTTTGTAGGTTCCATGCCATGTGCAATATACTTTGCAAAGTTTCTTTTTGCATCTGTAAGATACCCACCTGTTTTAATTTTATAGTCTGACTTCTTGGTAAACCTGTATATCTCATCTTTTACCGTACCTGCAAAGGAATTTTTACTTCTGTGATTAAACATACCAATAATTGTTCTGATATAATCGTTATCTCTTTTTTTGGAATCTACAAAACAACCTTTCTTTAGTATCTGCACTATCTTACCATCATCTGCAAGACACCAGTCCCCCTCCTCTGCTTTCTTCCAGTCTGTAATCAGAGGTGTGTTAGGATGTGCAGTACGAAACTCCAATTCAGATTCGTAAGCAAAATGCTTAACGCCTTTGATAGTACGGCTTAGTGCCAACTAATTAGGCTCTTCGTCTGTAAACAAGTTCACGTCTAATATCTGTAGTTCCGGCATATTCTTCATGCGGTACAACAATTCGGATATTAAACCTATTTGCTTGGAGTTGGGGTCTATAACATCCATTAGCTTTAGCTCTGCGGATATCTCACGGCAACGCTCTAAGTTTTCATACACGTTACCAATCTTGAAGTCACCAGCTAAAGCTTTTTGGTATAATGTTTTGTATTCTGACATGATTTAATTTAATAAAAACTTGACTACTATGTTTTATATAATATATATTTAATTATCCTAGTTTAGTTTGCGGTTGGTTATTTATAATAGTACTATAGTATATATAGTATAGTAGTATATATAGTATATAGTATATATAATATATATATAATATATATATAGTAATATAGTATATATAGTAATATATAGTAATTATAGTAAGTAGTAAATAGTAATATAGTATATATAGTACCGACTTTGTATTTGTAGTACCGCCTTTGGGGAAAACTTCCAAAAATTTTAAAAAAAAATAATAGTATGTGTGTGTCTCTTTTTTTTGACGTACGTACCCCCCACATGCGTTTTGCCGTTGACAAAATTGTGTTAAAAAACTCGATTGACTTTCTCAGGTTAATTTATTTACACAACTTATTCTTATTATGGAACTTAATTCATATATATACATATACCTTATATACAGTTTTTTGACAATTTACATAATTGATTGCTGACCGTGAACTATCTGGTTAATGCGTGAGATACCAGAGTCAGTAGTCGCTACATAATGAATAATGTACTATGTAGTAACATATTACTAATTAAATCTTAATCTTAAATTCAATGGAGAAAATAATGAATAACATTCAAATAGTACCTAACATGAATAACATCAGTCAATTAGTCGAAGTAGAATCTATGGATCAACCTATAATAGTTAATTCATTTGACAATACATTAGACCCATTTACTGAGATACAGAAATTACCATTGCAAACACAATACGGTGGATTATCTAAAGCACATTCAATTAGATTAATGCTTAAAGGAAAAGATACTGAGATGGGTATTGTAAAGGAAAATTACTTATGTGTTTCTAATAAAGAAATATCCGAGGTAGGTTCTGAGATTCGTACAGCATCAGGAATGCAATGGGAATTACAGAAAGTATTCTTTGATGGTAAGGTATTCAGAGAAACTTGGTTATGTAAGGACGGTGGACTACAGTCTACAGTTCCACAAGTTGGTGATGTTGTAGGCTTAGTTATGGAAGTTATCAATAGTTATGATAGTAGTACTAAAGCTGGTATCTTATGCTATTTTATGAGACTTGTATGTCTTAATGGTATGAGATCAAAAACACATCAATTTGGTTATAGCTTTAGGCATACTTTAAATAACGAATTGGACTGGCAGTCTGAGATTAATCAGTCAGTACTACAACTTACTGGTAATAATCCTCAGTATATGCTTAATCAGTTTTCTGAGGCTTGCGGTAAATTACAAAAACCTATTGATTTTCAAGAGTTGAAACTACTTTCAGAAAATAATGCTTATCTAGGAAAGTTACCAACTCAGCAATACGGTCAAATTGTAAAGAATATGCTAGTATCTAAGGAATATCCACAAACTGGTACTGAGTTTACAGCATGGGACTTATTGAATAGTGGTACTCAAATACTATGGCATCAGAAAAAGATAACCCAAGGGGCTATCAAAAACAATGCTCTAGTAGTTGATGGACTTCTACAATATGGTAAAGATACCTACGATGAACCATTTGTAGATCCTAACCAGACTGATATATTCCAGTCATAACACAAAACATCCTGAGCATGATGTAAAACTGCTCTTTTTTTGTATCTTTTTTAATTTTTATATTTTTTTTATTTTTTAAAAATTTTTTTATATATATAAATATAACAACTTAACGAAGGTAACTCATTAAATATAACTGCTTAACGAGGGTAACTCATATTTTATAACTACTTTACGAAGGTAACTCATTCTTTTTGTGCAAATTAAATAGATTACACAAATAAAATGTATTACAGAAAACCCCTAAGTTCTGGAATATTTGAGCATATATGTAAGTTAATTACTTCCCTTATTTATACTATATTATATAAGCCAATTAATAAACCACAACCCCCACACACAACCCCCCAAAAAAAGATATAATTTTTTTTAATTATTTTGGAACTTTTCTTAATACTAGGAGTATAGTATATATAACACAAATTAAATAATAAAGGTAAATCAAATGATACATAAACAATATAAAATTAAATGCTCAGGAAATGCCAAGAATTACGGAATAAGAAACGGAGATTGGGTTAATGATGAAGTGTTTAAACTTATTCAAAAAGACGTTAGAAGCAAAGGAGAAGAAGACATTTCTTATACAGCGATTAGGATTTGCAATAACAATGAAGTACTTAAACAAATTGGATAAATAAAAAAAGTTTGGAACTTTCCGCAACTCGGAGAGTATAACAAGTAACAAAACAAAAAATGGAGTAAAAAATGGAACAGTTATGTAAAACAAAAATCAGATCAGGTTTTGGAAGTGATCGAAAACCTGTAAAGGCTCGTTGTTGGGATGGTGAGGGGTTGTCTTCATGGCAGGAAATGGAGGTATGTGAAAACACAGACGAAGGAAGGAAAATAATAAGCATTGGCAGAGTTGAAGACGTTTCAAACAAACGTGATGCTCAATTATTTTTCCTACTTGAAGACATACCCTCACTAATTGCAACCCTCACAAAAGTTGCAGAGGATTCACAAAAAGAAGAGTTTCAAAATCAAATTGATTCGCAAGTAAACCAACTAAAAAAAGGACTATAAAACATGAGAACATTTGACAAATACAAACAAAACCTCAGAGCCACAGACGATTCTGTATATAGCTATGAAACAAGGGTAGCAGAGATAGACCACAAAAACAGAACAATTACACCTTTGGATTGGTACTCTGTAACAACATCAAAGCACATAAATTATGTAGGTTCTGAATATGGCTACGAGGTACAGAAAGTAAAACCACCAACAGACTTTAACAAAAGAACAAAGTATACAAGGTAAACTAACTTACAGAAATTAAGGGGGGTGTGTAATGCATCCCCTTTAGGAGAAAATATGAAAACTATAAAATTACATATTGACAACAAAGTATATAGAAGTTTGAAAACATCATTAATTGCCAAAGCGATGGGCGATTCATACGGTAGCTTTACAGATATTTTTGCAAAGAAAGTATTACAATTAATTGAGGAAGGTGTAGAGGAATACACCATAGAATTTAAAAATAAGGAGAAAAAATGAGAGCAAAAAAAGAAATAAAGCTAAAAATAAAAGAATTACAAGAGGATGATCCTTTAAATAACGACATGAGGATTCAAGATAAAATTGCATTATTAAGATGGGTTTTAAAAAGAAAAACACCTTTTGAAAAGTGGTTAAAAATAAGTAATAAATATAAAAAATAAATGGGAACTTTATTTTAAGAGTGTAGTATAATAAACAAACAAACAATAAAAGGAGCAGTAATACAATGAGTAATAAATACAACGGATGGACAAATTATGAAACTTGGAATTTTAATTTGTGGATCACAAATACAGAGGGAGATTATAGACACGCTTTAGAACTTACAAAGGATTCTATAAATAAGTATGAGTTGTCTAAAGACCTTGAAGAGTGGGCAATGGATATGGCTGATGATGTATTGAGTTCGTATGAATATACACATGGGTTTATAAACGATGCTGTAAATAGTTATATAAAAGAGGTCAATTTCCATGAGGTAGCTGAACATTTGTGGGATGAGATACATGATGGGGAGGAAGAGTAATGAAAGAATACATAGGAAAAAAAGTTTTATGGGATCAAGATTATGGAGATGGACAGCCGAAAGATATTATAACGATTGATTCAATATGTTACAAAGGAGGATTTGATAAACTAAACGAACCAGTCTTTTTAAATAAATCTAAAGATAGGTACATGACTTTAGATTATGTTAAGAAACATATAATGAAGGATAAATAAAATGCACATGATAATAAGAAACATAGTGTACGCCAACAGCAAAGGCGAAGCACTAGGCAAAGCTAGAAATAACATGGACTATCTATGCAAAGGACAATACCCATTTGACTACTACGATACCTTTGATAATGGTGGTACTTCGTACTGGGGTGATAGGTTACAACCAGTGTCCGAGATAAACACCGCAGAAGGGCGTAAATTGGTGGTAGATGGATGGAGAAATACATTAAGGGATATGAGGTATCACTTACAAGAAATACGGAAGATTACAGAAAATAAGAGCGACCTAGAAATCATACAATCTCTGAAAGAAAATCATCTTCAGCACCACTATTATTCTATTGGAATGTATCAAGGTTCAGGAGTGTGGATGTATGACACTGATGGTGAAGGGATAAAGTCTAGGAATCATTTAAACAATGCATTAACCAAGTGGGGCGGTATAGATATTACAGAAGAAGAAAGAGATCAAAAGGTTTTTGTAGTACCCGCAGATGTACATTATTAAGGAGGTGTAGGATGACAGAAACAAGAACATGTAAAGGATGTAATGTCAGTATGGATTTATCAGAGTTTGCTAAGACGGGTATGTTTGACAAGTCGGGTAATCCATACAGAAGATACTACTGCACAAAACATGGATGCTATTGGGATCACAAAAAGAAAACACCTAACGGGAGAATGGAGAAGGCTAGAAAGGTGAGGGAGTACAAAGAACAACTGAGTTGTGGAAGTTGTGGTTACTCTCAGAAATCAAGAGGTAAAAAGTTTTCTACTTGGGCATTACAATTTCATCATCACGATCATACGAAGGAAGCCAATGTTGGCAACATGATTAGTAATGGATTCGGACTTAAAAAGATATTTGATGAGATCAAGAAGTGTATTGTCCTTTGTGCTAACTGCCACATGGAATTACATGGACATCAAAACTATTAAACAAGGAGGAGTAAGTGGTATTAGTAAAAGTAAATGAATATGGACATGTAAATATTGGAGATGTATTTCCTGCCAAAAAAGGAAAAAAAGAATCTGCATTTATGAAATTTTATACGGGTTCTACATGGGTGTTGTATAGGAATGACAATTATGAAGATGACATTAGCAAAGAGTTTCCTAATGAATATTATAAAAGCAAATCATCAGTTCCTATTTATAGGGCATATCATAATGGATATAAGAAGTCTAATTTGTACGCTCGTAAAACAGAAAATGGATTTAAGTTTATTGTTTCCATTCAAGAAAAGATAAACAAAAGAACTTTAAAAAAATACAATCAAATGTTTTATATAAGCACTGGGTTTGACAAAGACTACAAGATTATGAGACCAACAGAATTAACTAGAAGTACAAAGGGGGTATTTAATCAATATGAAAATTATTAAAATAAATTGGAACCAATACGAACTAACCTCGTATAACTAATAAACAAAGGAGAAGTAATGGGTAGAATAAAAGCATTAGTAACTGATATGGGTTACGATAGTGCCAAGAGATACTTGGAAGAAATCAAAAGAAAACTAGAGCGTGATAAGGAAAGGAGTAAACGTGCCGTATCCAATGACAAAAAAGATAACTAAGGAGGATGTAGTCATGTTCTTTGAACTAGATATTGACAACTGCAAACTAAAGAAAAAAGACTTTTGTGAAGTGATAGCAAGTTTCATAAATGATCCGATTTCTACAAGCAAACTATATAGAGAAGAGATTAATCTATACTTTGAAACTAGGAGAAACTTATGAACTCAAAAGAATATCAATTTATGAGAGAAGATTTCCTTAAAAAAACTCTCAAACTTTCAGACGACAAACGCATTGAGTATACAGAAGGACACCATAACTCAAATGTTTTATGGAACTTCGAGAACATAGCAAAAACATTAGGGCTATCACCAATGAAGGTACTTTCTGTATATTTAATGAAGCACACAAGTAGTCTTTTTAACTATTTCAAAGATGGTAAAGAGTACTCTGAAAGCATAGAAGGTAGGATCATGGACATCATTAACTATCTTTTATTATTGTTAGCTATGATAAGAACATATAAACAAAAAGGAGAAGTAAAAAATGGACAACAACGATCTGATATTTGATGAACTTTGCGATCTATTGTTTCCTGAATTAGATGAAGCAGTAGACCGAGAAGCAGAGCATTTGATGAGTGAACACAATATCAATTCTGAATTGATGATAAGAATAATAGAAGCGTTCTTGTATAAAAGAGCAAAGCAGGTGGAGGGATAATATGATACACTGGTTACAATCTTTATCACAAAACGGCTTTGATGTTTTTATAGTTGTGTACCTTGCGGTGCTACATCTTATCTACCATTACTTAATGAGATGGTATATAAGAAATGAGATTAGGAAACTAAAGGAGGACAAATGATACTGATAGATTTGGTTGAATGGATAGTGAACTTTCTCGTACTCGGCATGGGTTTGGTAGCTTTCTCAATGGGAATGTTTTTGGTAACTTTAGTAGTTTACACAATCCAAGACTGGAGGGGAAAATGACAGAGTTAGCTATATTGCTATTGATAATAATTTTATGCACAGCGTTTGTAGTTTCCATAGATGAAGTGAAGCGTGAAAAAGATAAGAGGTTTCGTAAGTGAATAAATATCAGGAGTTACAGCTAGAGCTATTGCAATATGAATCTATGATAGAAAGGCGGGATGCAAAGATCAGGAGACTCAAAGATGTTATTAAGGCTCAGGATGATAACGATTGCAAAGTGTTCCGCTGTTGGCAATGTAAGTCAGAGTTAATATGGGGTGGCGATCACGATGTTCAAGAGGTGTATGAAGATGAACAGAGCGAAGGTATCGTATCTAACTTTACTTGCTCAAATTATGATTGTAATACCCATGTTGAGGTCTACCATATCTTTGACGTGAAAAATTAATTTGGAACTTTTTGAAACTTGGTGCGTTTAATAAGTAAGCACGAAGCTTAAAACAACAACAATAAAAAGGAGCAAGGAATGAATAAAGAAACTTATTTAAAAATGAGAAATGAGATGTGGAATATAGGGGAATTAGAATACGCTTGTATATGCGTAATGGAAAGTAATGACTTTGATTATTACGATTACGAAAAGTCAACACCAAAACAATTAATAGATGATGCTGAATATGTTTTAGCCACTTATTATGAGTATGGTCATGCAAGAAACGATGCTTTAAAAGAGGGGGATGAAGAGATTAAAAAAGAGTGTCGTGATGAAATTCGTGATATTAAAAAATGGCTTAGGAAGTGGAAGCCAAAAGCAAAAAGGAGCAACTAATGAAAGAATACTACTGGACAATAACAGCTAGTGGATTTGTAGAAGCTGAGTCAGTTGAGGAAGCTAAGTCTATCCTGAAAAAAGATGCGATTGGTTATGTTATGGATGATGAGAAATATTTAGAGATAGATGTAGACTCAGGTGAGTCAAAAGAAAACATTGAATCTGAAACTAGGAATAGCTAAATTAACAGAATCGAAACTTGAGATGTTGAAGAGATGTGCCACATGTAAAGAAGAGAAACCCCGTAAGGAGTTTTATATCAATCGTGCTAAACCCGATGGTAGACAATACTCCTGCAAGGTTTGTCAGAAGAAATACCACAACGATACGTGGTATGAATCTCATAGGCAACACAGGATACAGCAGGTCAAAGAAAGAAAGGCTCGTGTAACAAGAGAAAATTATAAAAGAATATTTATGGAGTACTTTATTCATGGCTGTGTAGATTGTGGTGAGAACGACCATCGACTTCTGGAGTTCGATCATGTTAAGGGATCGAAAAAGAGAGGGAAGTTTAGACCAACTGAGGGAGTCGGTCATCTTGTGAGAACTGGATACAAGTGGGAAACCATAGAGAAAGAAATACAGAAGTGTAAGATAAGATGTAGGAACTGCCATCACTTAAAGACCCATAAGCAATTTGGTTACATGAAGCATATAGAAGATGTTGTAAAAGAATATAATAAAAAACGGGAACAAATCAGGAAACGATGCGTTACATAATAGAACAACAAAAAGGAGACAACAGTGTTTACAGTACTAAGTAAACTCAAATATCAAATAGCTAAGGAGATTACTAATGTGGAGAAGCAGTGGGATGATAATCCATCTAACGATTATTATTTCGCTGAGATTACTGGTCTAAGAAAAGCTCTGGAGTTCGTGCAGAAAGCAGAGTCGTCTGAATACAATGCACTAGACAAGTGGGCACAAAAAATACAAGGAGAGGACAATGCAGTCAACACTAGGAAATTATCAAGAGGTTAACGTACATAACGTTAAGTCCTTGTCTACTGAGACATCGGCTATTAGGAATGGCAAGTACTACGTCAAGACTATATATGCCAAGACAGATGAGGGTGCTGTGATAGAGATCAACTTCTACTCAGACAAAGAAAAAACATTGGAGACAAAAGACTAAATGAAATTATTACAGGGCAGGCAGGATCGGTTTTTGCTCCAACGAATTTTCCGATCCACTCCGCAACTACACATCTCAAAGGGCCTGCCCTGCCTCATTATACCAAAGGACAAAATATGTTAAACATTCAAAAGATATATGAAGACTGGTTGCGGAAAGGCAATGACCTTCACCAGAAAAAACGTTATCAGGGAAAGGAAGAGTGGTTTCATGCTTCTGCATCTGGAATGTGTATGCGAAAGCATTACTTCCAACACGTTGCAGACGTAGAGCCAAAACAAATAGATGACGATACAATGAGACTATTTAGACTTGGAGACTTAGTGCATGAAGATATACAAAGTGCACTAAAAGATTATGCAAGAATCAATGGTTCTCAGATAATGATAGAGCGTGAGATACAACTACCTGATGTAAATGTGCGTGGCTTTCTAGATGTAATTATTGTTGAAGATAACGCACTCTACGATATAAAAACATGTAATGCTTGGAAATGGAAAAGTTTATTTGGTCGCAACCCTGACCCTAATCCATCTGTTAATTACAATATACAGCTAGGTACATACGGTTGGTGGTTTGAAGAACATACTGGGAACAAATTGAAAAAACTAGCGTTACTATATTATAACAAAGACAATTCAAGAATGAAAGAAAAGGTAGTGCCAACATCATATATACAGAAAGCAAAGGAGTACTGGTATGATGTTAAAAAGATATTTGAAACAGGTAATCCACCTATAGAGTTAGGCATAGCTCCTGTATACAAATGGGAGTGCAACCCTAAGTATTGCAACTTCTATCAGATATGTGGTGGTGGATACAAAGAGAAAGGAGTCGATCTATGAGCGACAAACAACCCGATTGGGATAAAATAACAGAAGGTAAAATACGACACGGTGTCGCAGTAGCCTTCATTGAAAAGGGACATGAACTTACACCTGACAACATGAAAACAATGGAGAAATGGGTGCAGTTTATCATACATGGTTATCACGGCATTAAAGAAATACTCGATAAGAAAGAAGCCATGACAGATGAAGAACTGGTTAAGGAGGTAAAGGATAAGTTTAACGGTACAGTAATTAAAGAGACTGATGAGGAATATGTTGAGAAGCAGATTAAAAAAACAGTGCAGTCTTTAGGTGCTAAGAACAAAAACAAAGTGCTGTATCAATTAAAGAACGGCAACATTACTATTGATAACTTAGATGCATGTCTATCTAAAATAGAGGTAATGAAGTCAGCCTAAGATGGATTTAGGAGATGCATTTTACCCTGACGATCCGCTTGATTTCAGTAAGTCAGTCCCTGCGGGAAGATACACCGCCAGTATTGTAAGCATGGATATATCTGAGAACGTAAAGTTCGGTAGGTATGTGGCAGATATATTCAAGCCTGAATACGCAATAGATAAGGACGAGCATCCCGACTATGCTGATAGTATCGTAAAGGATAATGGGATATTCAGATACAAGAAGACGGAAGATTCGTTATACGAGCACAAGAAGAACTGGGGCTTTGCAAAGTTTATCTCTATGATGAAGCTTAGGAAAGAAGATGGGAAGGGCAACCAACTGCCCTTCCTCTATCTTCACGATATTAAAATGGCTAAGGTATTGATCGATGTATACAGGAAGAAGTTTATAAATGATTTAGATACAGAGGTTCACTACCCAGTAGCAACAGTAATACAATTATTAGAACAACCGCCTGTACCATTCTAATGGATATACTAACAGATAAAGGACAGAAGTCTTTAGAGTATGAAAGAAAGATGTTAGATAAAATAAACTTTCATATATGCAAAGAGCACAAAGAAAACTCTATGTTGATAGAGACTGACAAAAACATGGATGCTAAGGTGGATGGGATTATTGTGAAAAACAATCAGGTCTCAGGAATTTTCGAGTCTAAGTGTAGAGATATGAGTCTTATGAAACTTAGAGAGTTTGGGTCTTGGCTGATTACCTTTGACAAAATACTTGAAGGTAGGAAACTATCACAGCTTTTGAGAGTGCCTTTCATTGGCTTTCTTTATTTGATACCAGATGAGATTATTATGTATTGGAAAATAACAGATAAATATGGAAACTTTTTGTTTGATTTTGACGTTAAAAATACAAAGACACAGAAAACAATTAACGGTGGTAGCATTGTTAGAACCAATGCATACCTACCAGTAAAGAGAGGAGCAGAACTATTATGAAAAAATATACTTGTACAGCTTTGATTAAATATTCTAAAGAAGAAGTTTCACTGCATATCAATGCATTAAACATGGCTATACTAAGTTTTAAAGATAATGATATGCATAGTTATATTAAACCTTACAAGTCTTTATTAAAAGATATGAAGAGGATAGAATCTAAAATGGCAGACAAGGAAAACAATGCAATCTTAGATAGACTATCTGAAGAAGAATTAACAGTAGAGGGATCGGTAATAAAAAATGTTTGACCTCACCAGAACAAAATATGTAAATGGTCATTACGTTATAGAGTACTTGTATGAGTGCGATAAGTGTGACAATACTCACTGGTCAGATTCTAAAAGGCTTTACATGAGTTGTCCTCGCTGTAGAAATAAAAAGGTGCATAGTAAAATGAGATTAGCAGTATGAAGAATCCTAAGAACGTAAGACGTGGTAGAAGAGCAAGGCAACGTGGTGCAGAGTTACAGAGACAAGCAGTACGTATGGCGAAAGAAGCAGGGCTTGAAGCTTTTAACAGAGACAGAGGCGGTGCACAGCATGAACAGGGAGATATAGAGATAGAAGGTCAATACTTTGGATGCAAAAGAAGAAAACAAATAGCGATGTGGATGAAGCCAGAGAAACAAGAGCATGGCGTAGTAATTCGTGAAGATCGTGGCAAGCCTTACATTGTTTTGGATTATGAATATTTTATTAACACATTATCTATAATGAAGGAGATGGCAAATGAAGACAAATAAACTAATGGGAGCTAGGGGGCTAGTTACGTATTACAAAAAAATTATTAGAGAAGGTAGAGTTTCACCAAACGGATCAACTTACAAAAGAATGGTAGAGCTTGAAACAAGATTGAATAACAAAACAGGGCGGGCTAATGAATACAAAAAAGAGAATGACAATGTAAAGTCTCTTGGTTGGCTAAAAAAGGTAATGAATTAGCTTGCCCATAACTAGGAGGCAAAATGGCCGAATACAAAATAAAAGACAACAGCTTTACGCTGTGGAAAAACAAGTACAAAAAAGACGGTGATAAAAAGCCTGACTACACTGGCAACGGTATGGTAAACGGAGAGAAGAAAGATTTTTCTCTCTGGATTAACGAAACCGATAAGGGAGATAGGTATCTTTCTGGTCAGTTTAAGGAAGAGTACAAGAAAAAAACGCCATTTTAGGTCTTGTTAATAATAAGGGGGCTACGGCCCCCTTATTCAATAGTTTTTATTTAGGCGATACTTATGTCCAATAATTTATTTTACAGCGAAAATCGTGAGATTAGAGGGGGTTTTTTAAAGCCAATGTTTGAAATTTGCAGTAAAACCAATAGAACCTGTGGTTTTTGCGGTAAATCGTATTTTAATCCACAAAAGCAAGAAAATGATGACCAACTTAAAAAATTTTGTGGAGTTGCAGGTAGTTATGACACTCAAGTTTCTTCACTTCCAGACTGTTGGTTGAAGATGACAAAGAGTCAAAGGTCTACATACACAAAGAAAAAGAAAGAAGAACTTTTTTCTATAGAAATAAGGAGTGGTAAGTAATGGATATATTAGATGACTTTCCAGTAGAAGAAGAACCTATGGAACCTGAATTGGTTTCTGAGTTTATGGTAATTATTAAAGATTTAAAAAAGAAACGTATCACAACAAAAGTATATTACAAAAGATTAGCTAAGTTCTGGGAGAAGCATGGGTTTCCAGAATTTGCAGAGGAAACCTTATTGTATGTTACGGATTAAAACTGAAATAGTTCAGAGTAAATATCCAGTAACTCATCATGCCTTAATAACCTACTATATGCTTTGTCACCTATTCTTTTTCTTAACTCCGCTAATCGTTGAGTATAAATTAAATCACTTTTCCCCGGAGCAATCTTAGACTTAATTAGTAATCTTTTTCCAATAATTGATTTGGATATGCTAGAAGGGTCTTTTCCTGTATCACTAACAGCATCCACAATATACTTACTTACTGTAGATGGATCGTCTCCTGCCATGATAGCATCATAAGCCTTATTCATATTTCTTCTAAAGTTTTTAATTTCTTCGTCTGGCTTTGATATGTATGTTCCACCATACTTGTTTTCAAACTTCCATCTATAATAGGCACGAATAGCATTATCATCTTTTTTGGTTTCTGGATTACCAAGACCTACACCAACTAAAGTTTGTTTAAACACTCGATTGGCAGGAAAGAATCTTTCACCAAACTTTATTGCTCTATCCATAGCTTCGTCATAAGTGTATCTTCCTGTTCCCCGTATTGCTTGAGTCAATTCTTTTCCCAAAACCCAAGGATAAAAAACATCCATAACACTTTCTTTTCCTCCGGCCGTAGACTGAATGATTTGACCATACAACCCGGCAAATGTCGTATATGCCCAACTTTTTGCAAGGAACTCTAATGGTTTTTCTTTTACTTCATTCCATTTTATTTCAACATTATCTTCACCGCCATACATATATGCCAACAAGAACTGTGCTGTAGCACCAGAGACAGCTCCCCCAAATAGATCACTCATTACTGATTGTGTTACATTTACTAGCTTTTTATAGTCTTGCTCAGCGATTGACTCATTAATTGCTTTTGAATTTGTTCTAATGATTCTATTAAAAGACCTTATTTTCATCTGAGCGTATGTTTCAAAAGCCGTTACGGCTCTAAAAATTCTTGCTTGTTCTAACCTAGATTGCTCACCTGCTCTTTGAGCACCACCAGTTAAAGCGGCCGGGGCTCTTCTAATTAAAGCATCATACATTTCTTGAGGAGCCCTTCCAGAAACCATTAGCTCTGCATTGGATCGTGAAAAACCCATCTCCCTTAAAAGGATAATGTCTTTACCTGTTCCTTTTTGATTTTTAAAACGTTCTACTTTATTTGAAGCTACAACAGCACTTATTTTCTCTTGAAATTCATTTAAATACCTATATAAAAATGCACTTCTTTGAGCTTCGTTTAGTTGTCTAATTCTAGATTCTACAGGCCTTACTGGATTTGTAGCTAAATTGGTAACATCAGATGTAAACGCACCTAAAGAATTTAAAGTCGCCTCCAAAGCTTTTGCTTTTCCAGATGGTAAACCTAGCTTTAAATCATATACCCCTTTTATTAAACCCGTTGTTCCGGAAAACCTTCTAATACTACCTAAAAATTCAGCTACGTTTGGAATAACAGAAGCTGACAAAGAACTAGCCCTTACAGTATTGTAAGCACCTTTAACTGCTCTCATAGCCTTGCCACCCATAGAACCCGCTTCTAATATAGGAGCCTCAACAGGTGCACCGCTTAAAGCCCTGACCATTTCGTGAAATTCTATCGTAGTGCCACCCTCAGAATCTATTGCTTTCTTAAATTTATTTACTGTGCTAGTGTTGTTAATTTCTTGACCAAATACAGTTGCAACTCCAACTCTAGCGGCTCCTGTCTCAGCTATTCTTTGAGCATATTCATAAGGTCTATACTCTACTAAAGGTATAATGTCTCCACCAACTTCAATCGCATGTGGTATATGTTTCCACTTACGACTATGCTCTACCTGAGTAGTTCTTGTTGGATTTTCTGTGGATTTACCAGAGATATTATCAGTAAACTCCTTAAAGTATTCTTTTACATTAGCTTCAGGACTTCCTGTCGCTTGGGAAAACTTAGAAACCATTTCTGTAAATTCTTTTGATCCTGAACCCTTACCTAGTATAGCGTAAAATTCATTAGACATAATTCTAGGTGCAATTTCTCTACCTATAACTTTAAAAGGTCTGGCAATGCCATCTTTACCTTCTGTGTAAATATTGTTTTGTTCAAATATGCGACCCCTTTCTTCTATTAAATCACGTTGTAATTCAATAAGAGGCTTTTCTTTAGGGTTTGTCTTAATTGTACCTTCAATCTTACCATGTAAATTTGACTGTAAAATTTTATTACCACCTATATCAACTTCTACAAAATCAGAAAGCTCCCTAATTACTTTACCATCTTCACCAAATCCTTTACCACTAAGCCCTAACACCTTGTCAAGAGTTGGTGCTAATTCACCTCTTACCTGCTTTTGTTTGTCAATTACCCTTTTACCCAACTCTGCTGACTGAACAGAAGATTGAGTCCCTACACTAGCGGCCCTCTCAACCATATCTGAAAATGCATAATTATAAAATTTAGTAACTAGATTTCTTTTGTTAGTTACTGGTGGATTATTTGTAGACGGGGTAACAAAAGATATGTTGCTATCTGCTTGTTCTTTCTTGCTAAGTCTTTCCATTGCACTGTTATACAATGTATTTAATTGAGCATCGCTATACTTCTGAGGTCTTTTTTTGCTTGATCCAAATAATCTTTTAAGCATGCTAGGAGTTGGTATTCCAAAAAAAGCCATTAACTCAATGCCTTCGCTATTTGCCCTTTCTTGAACATCCCTTCTTAATTCTTTAGCTTTTTGATTAGAAGCCTCAAGGCGTTTTCTTTGAATTTCTGTAAGGGACTGGCTTTGTAGGGCTTGTTCATTTGATCTAATCGTTATATCTAAATCAGCATACTCTTTCTGTAACAGATACCCTTTTGCTTTTTTCTCAAAGGCTCCCTTTGCAGGTAACTCTTCTATTGTTTGCTTTGGTGGCTTAACAACTTCCGTTACAGGAGCTGTTTGCTTTGCAGGCTGTGTAACCTCTACTGTATCAATAATTTTTCCATCTTTTCTTATAGTGATAGATGGATTTGTACCTTTTGCTCCAATATTTCTTTTTTGTATTGTTTTTTTAGTTCCCTTGTTCGGCCCATCAACCACTTCAACAGTAATAGATTTCTGGGTTTCATTTAAAATTTTTACGTTTGATCCGTTATTAGACCTGTACACTTGATTTTTAACACCAGAAACCTCATTAAAAAAGCTAGAAAAAAAACGCTGTCTAGTAGATGGAGCAACACTAGCTTGTGGAAACTCTTGCGTTGTGGGTTGCTCAACTTGTGTAGTTCTTTCCCTTGTAGGTGGTGGATTAACAGGGATTTCTACAAGAGAATTAACTTTTACAGGTTGACTTTGTAGTCTAGAAGTTTCAAGTAAAAGCTCTAATTGAGTTCCTTGGCTACCAACTCTTTTCTGAGCCTCCTCAGCAATTCTTTCCCTAGCATCTATCTCTATCTGTCTAACTTGCCTTCTTCCTACGTCAGCAGGATGTAGTGATACTTCTAACGTTGGGTCTGGTACAAAAGGTTTGTTTAAAATTCCTGTTTCATCATAGTATTTATTTAATCTTTGCTGTTCAGAGCGAGACCTTCTCTTCATTTGCAATCTCACTTGCTCTGTACTCGGAGTTGTTTTGGGAGTTAAAGCTATTCCTTTTTGTATGGTGTCTGGTGTTTTTTGAGAGGCCTTTACTTTGTAAATTTTATTTACCAACTGAGCTTTGCTATCGGTATTAGATACTTCAACAAATTTAGAGTCTAAAAATTCTATTAAGTCTGATTTTGAAAATTGATTATTTAAAGATTTTCTAGAAAACTTAGTAAGATCAGGTATTAAACTTGTGTTAATCTCTGCTTGACCAACACCAATTTCATTTAACCTAGCCACCTTTGAATCTATTTCAATTTGCAAGTCATCTAAGATTCTTTGATTAGAGCGATTTCTTTCTAAAGAACTCATATCCTCAGCAAGTCTTTTGATCTCTTGGTTTAATTGCACTCTTTCACTAACAGGTTTTATACCACGACCTTCAGGCTGAAGGACGTTGACATCTGAAGGCTTTGCCTCTGCTCCTATTTCTTGTATTATCGTACCTCTATTTACTTTAGTAGGTGTTTTTCCCTCCATAGCTAACTCTAAAGAAGTTTTTAACTGCCTACCAGCAGTGTTTGCAACTACATCTAAAGGCTTACCAGTAGCCTCTACTATATTTTTTAATTCATTAGCAATGGGTTCAGTAACTTGACGTATTTGTTTAGCACTGGTAAACGATTTAATTGCTTTTATTCCTATGATAGTACCAGCCGCATCTAAGTAATTGTCAAATGTTAACTCTTCTCCAGCTAATAATGTTGGAACAGTTCCTAATCCAAAAACCTCACCGGCAAACTCACCAGCCTTAGCACCTATTTCACCACTAGCTTTTTTACCAGCAATAGTCCCAGCAAGACCAAGAGAACCAACCGTAGTTCCCGTTACTGTTCCTTTTAAAAGTG
>ERZ869936.1278-NODE-1278-length-18573-cov-5.125824_pt1 | contig 18573 bp, 16 predicted proteins | sample MGYA00520876_ERZ869936 | MGnify/ENA primary metagenome ERZ869936 (study PRJEB32218, sample SAMN09650985) | biofilter metagenome | isolation source: enrty point of leading RO module | place: Saudi Arabia: Thuwal, RO plant located on Red Sea | collected 2016-02-17 ...
CGACAAGTCGGCGGCCATGGTGAGGAAGCGGTTGTCGGTCACGTAGTTGAGCCAGCGCCCGACCTCGCTGATTGCCCGTCGAGCCCCCCACTTCTTACCCGCCGGCATGAAGAGGTCGATGGTGCTGGACACCGTCCTCCCGGACCTCGGGTCGGTGACCTCCACCGTCGGGGACTCCACGGGTAGGCCGTCGGGGGTCAGCCGCTCGTCCAGGAAGGGGTCCCGGGTGATGTCCAAGGAAACGGGCATGTCGCGGTCCAGTCCGTCTCCGATGGCCACCAGGCGGTCGGCGATCCACTCGCCGAGTCCGGCCTTCTCCTCCATGACGGAGAGCGCGATGTCGATGTTCGTCTTGAACTGGATTAGGCGTTCGCGCTCCGAGCCCGGGGCTCCGTCACGAATCCCCTCGAATTCGACGCCGTACCTGCGTTCGAAGCTCTCGGCCAGGGCCACGAAGTACTCGGAGTTGATACCGAAGCCGTAGGGGTGGCTCGGGAACCCCGTGATCTGGTCGCCGAAGCCGGGCAGCTTCCCGTTCTCTGCGCCGGGCCACCAGCCCTTGACCGTCGGTCCGACCAGGATCATCGGGCGAAGGTCGTCCTCCGGCCATTCCTCCATGGTCTTCAGGGCCGCGAACACGTCGTCGAAGTCGTTGCCGTTCTCGATGCCCAGGACGTTCCAGCCGTACGAGCTCCACTGCTGCGCCAGGTCGTATCCATCGTACTCGGGCTTGATGACGCCCCCGATGAGGGAGTCATCGATTCCGGCATTGTTCTCGCTCATGAGAACGCGAAGCCGCTTGCCCACACGCTGGGAGAGGGCTGTCGTCTTCAGCTCCTGGGCGTGTCCCTCGGTCATGGCGAACTCGCCCTCGAGAGCGAAGACCTTCAGGCTCTTCGGCGCACCGGCGAAGTCCCAGAACATGGCCTTGCCCGCCGCCGTGGCGATGCCGATGCCCGAGGGCCCTCCGTTGACGTCGTTGGTGACGTCAGTGCTCTCGGCGTGGCCCATGAGCGGCCGGATGCCGCGGCCCTTCGCCTGGGCGAAGAGGGGGTGATCCGCCAGGTCGTTGGTCTGCAGGATGTCGGCCATGGCGCCGTGGCTCCGGCGGAACCCGATGGCGTCCACACCGAGCATGGCCACGTCGGGGTCCACGGCGAAGCGGTCATCGCCGGTGGCGGCGTGCCGACGGGCCATGGCTTCGTAGAGGATGATCCAGAGGGCGTAGCAGGTGGGAATGCAGTGTCCACCGGCGAGCATGAACTTGTCGGTGTAGGGGTGCTTCGGTTCCCGGATATCGTACGACATGCCGCCGAGTTCGGTGCCGCCCAGGTGGAGCGCGACGTTGTAGGGCGTGTAGGCCGTGGGACCACCGAAATGGCCCGAGCCCCGGTAGTTGCCCATGAGCACCAGGACCATACACGTCATGAACGCGACGTCGTCGAAGTACTCGCGCTCGTACGCGGGCAGCTCCACGGAGCGGGAGGAAGTGCTTCGCTCGGATTCGACGGTGGTGACGGTGGCCGTGCGGGGGCCGGTCGCGACGTCTGGGGTCATGCCGAAGGTGGTCCTGGTCTGATGTGGGGAGTCCGGGGGCGAGCAGAGCCTACAAGGTGAGGCTCAGTCCGGACTGGGGGAAGGTCTCGAAGCCCGCGGCGTCCGTCGATGCGTCTCCGATCCTCTTCACCGCCTCCACCAGCTCCTCGTCGGCGTTGGCGGTGGAGAGGCGGAGGTAGTGCTGGCCCTCGCTCCCGAGCACGCTGAAGGACCTGCGGTCCATGGTTGCCACCCGGTAGTGATGGAGCAGGAAGAGCTGGAAGAGGGTGGAGGGGCTCGTCTCGGCTCTCACCCCTTCGTCGAGAGCGTGGTACGCCTCGATGGCGCCGATGCGCTCGAGGATGCCCCCGACGTTGGGAAAGGCGTAGAAGGCGCCCTTGGGATTCTGACACGTCACGCCGTCGATGGCGTTCAAGGCGTCGACGACCACGTCGCGCCGGCGCTGGAACGCCTCGACCATCCGGCCGATGGCGACGTCGCTCTCCGCGGACGTCAGGGCCTCGATGGCGCCCCACTGGTTGTAGGGCGGAATCGAGGCCACGTAGTTGATGGCCAGCTTCCGATGGACCTTGGCCTCCGCAACGGTGGGGTAGACGGCCCACCCCACGCGACCGCCCGTCCACGAGTACGTCTTGGACACACCCGAGGCGATGATCGTACGCGCCTCCATGCCCGGCATCGAGGCGATGCTGATGTGCTCGTCGCCGTCGAAGGTGATGGCCTCGTACGACTCGTCGGAATAGACGCGCACGCTGGGGTCGGTCTTCTCGAGGATGAGCTCCGCGAGGCCCTGCAGTTGCTCACGGGTGGCGACGCCCCCCGTGGGGTTGGACGGGAAGTTGAGGAAGATCAGGCCGGTCCGGTCGGACAGAAGCGGCTCGAGCTGGGTCCGGGTGAGGCCGAAGCCCTCCTCCTCTCGCAGCACCACGGGGACCGGCTTGCAGCGGAAGTAGGGGATGAAGGACTCGAAGAGCGGGTAGCCCGGTGACGGGTAGATCACCTCTTCGCCGGCTTCGCTGTAGCTCATGTGGGCGAACCCGATGGGGGGACGCCCCCCCGGGTACACGACGACCCGCTCCGGATCGACGTCGAGCCCGTGCTTCTTCGATACAGAATCGGCTACGGCCCTTCGAAGCTCCGGTATCCCCTGCGGATCACAGTAGGTCGTCAGACCATCGTCGATGGCCCGTTTCACCGCTTCGGCGATGTGCTTCGGAAGCGGGAAGTCGGGCTGCCCAAGGTTGCAGCGGATGACCCGCTCCCCCCGCGCCTCCACCTCGCGGATGAGTCCACCGAGGGCGAAGGCCGCCTCGGTACCGATGCGTTCGACACGATTGGCGAACAGTCGTTTGGCGGGAGCGGCTGTCGTCATGTGATCCTGGTCGAAGGGAGCGGGGTGCCTATCAACATATGCACCGGGTGGGCCCGGAAGGCGAGGCAGCATCGCCGACCCGATGGGACGTCGCAAGGGTCGGTGGGCCGGGCGGCGGCGGGCCGAGTGGTGGCTGCGGGGCGTTGCCCTCCACCGGCGGGCGCGGGATCTTCGGGCCATGCAGCCCAGCCCTCTTCCCGCGCCGGTGTCGGAGCTCGCAGCCGCCTACCTGCAGCTCGTGGTCACCCTCGGGCTCATGCTGCTCTGCATCCTCCTCCAGCGTCGGTACCGGAGGAGATACTTCGGATTGTGGGCGGTGGCGTGGGCCGTCTACTCCGTGCGACTGCTCGCCATCATCACGTTCCTCTCGTCCGGCGCCCGGGTCTGGCTCTTCTGGCACCAGGTGGCCACCGGGTGGACGGCCGTCGCCTTGTTGTGGGCGTCACTGGTGTTCGTCCGGCGGGTGGAGTGGAGAACGCCGTACGGCGCGCTACTCGTCTTCCCCGTCCTGTGGTCCTTCGTCGCCATCTACGTCCTGGACAGCTTCCTCTGGGCTGCCGGGCCCATGATCGCTTTCCTCAGCATCACGACGGCGTCCGCGGGGTGGGCCTTCCTGCAGTACCATCGACGGGTGCGGTCGCCGGCGGCCCGGTACCTGGCCGTGGTTCTCTTCCTCTGGGCGCTCCACCACCTGGACTACCCGCTCCTCCGAGCCCAGGGGACGTGGAATCCCTGGGGCTACTATCTCGACATCGTCTTCGAGGTGGCCGTGGGACTGGGCATCATCTTCCTCGTCCTCGAAGATCTCGATCAAGGGCTCAGCACGCTCACCGCGCTCTCGGGCGAATTGCAGGGTGGACTTGCCGGCGACGAGCCCATGGCGGAAGCCATGCTTCGGCGGGCCCTGGGTCTCCGGGGCGTCCAGGGCAGTGCTCTGTGGATCGCCACGTCGTCCGGAGGCCACTTCGTGCAGGGGGCCGGCGTGGCGGCACTGTGGCCGTTCGAAGAGGCACCCGAATCTGCCCGGGCCGCGGCGGAGTGGGTCCGGGGCGAAGGTGTCCCCCTCGTCGCGCCGTCGGGAGGCGATCACGCGTACACGGCGGCGTTGCCCGTCATTGCCGACGATGCCGTCGTCGGCGCTCTCGTCATCGTGGGAGAGGCACGGGACCCCTTCACCGTTCTCGACAACCGCTTCCTCCTCGCCTTTGGTCAACAGGTCGGTGCCGCCCTGTCCACCGAGGAACTCCACGGCGACCTCCAAGCACGGACCGAGGAGCTGGAGCGCCTCCAGGCCCGGATGATCCACCAGCACGAGGAGGAGCGGAATCGGTTGTGGCGTGAACTGCACGACGAGACCGCCCAGGTGCTGGCGGCGCTGAATCTTCAGCTCGGCGTCATCGCCGAACGGAGCGGCGAGGGTCTGACGCCCGCCCTCGATCGGGCCCGCACCCTACTCGGCGAAGGCATTCGGGGCATCCGTCGGGTCACCCGGGACCTTCGCCCCGTGGCCCTCGACGACCTGGGACTCTTGTCGTCGCTGCGGGCTCTGGCTCGAGACTTCACCGGCGGGGACGGCGATGGGTCCGACGGTGTTCGGGTGGACTTCAAGGCGCCTTCGACAACGCCCCGTCTCAGCGCCGACTCGGAAGCCGCCCTCTACAGGACCATGCAGGAAGCCCTGTCCAATGCGGTCCGGCACGGAGCCAGGGAGCGCATCTCCGTCGTTCTCGACGTGTCCGCGGGGATCGTGTCCATGACCGTCACCGACGACGGCCCTGGGTTTCCCGAAGACGCCACCGGACGATTGAGGAGCCGGGGCGGATTGGCGGGCATCCGGGAACGGGTGACCTCGCTGGGGGGTGACTTCTCCATGGACAACGCAGAAGGGGCCGGCGCCAGGATCCGAGTGACACTTCCCGAATCGTCGAAGACCGAAGAGAAGGCGGAGGTGGTGCAATGAGCGGAACCACGATGCGGGTCGTCATCGCGGACGATCACGGGGTGGTGCGCCAGGGGATCCGCGGGGTCCTGGAGGATGTCGAGGGGCTCGAGGTGGTGGGCGAGGCCGCCGACGGAGACGAGGCGCTGGCCATGGTCTCCGACCTCGCTCCCGACGTCGTCATCCTCGACGTGAACATGCCGGGCAAGACGGGTCTCGAGGTGACGAGTCACCTTCGCGAGGCCGCCCAAGGCGTCCGGGTGCTCATCCTCTCCATGCACGACGATCCGGAGTACGTGCTGCAGGCGGTTCGCTCGGGAGCCGACGGCTACGTCCTCAAAGACGCTCCGCCGGCCGAGCTTCGGGAGGCGGTCGTGGCCGTCCACGAGGGGAGAGAATACTTCACGGCCCGCGTGACCCAGCAGTTGAGCGTGGGCCTGAGGCAGGAGATCGAGGAGGAACAGCTACGTGCCCGACTGGACTCCCTCACGCCGCGTGAGACGGAGGTGCTGTTGCACGTCGCTCAGGGGCTGACGAATCGGGAGATCGGCGAGCAGCTGGACATCTCACCGCGCACCGTGGAGACCCATCGTGAGCGCGTCATGGACAAGCTCCGCATACGCACGGTGGCCGGGTTGACCCGCTTCGTCGTGGAGAACGGGCTGGATCAAGACGACTGAGGTCGCCGTTCGGACCTAGGTGTCCTTCTTCTTCCCGAGCTTGAGCCACTTGAGCGGGTCGGGCCCCAGTCGATCGAAGGGCTTGGATGGCGAGGGCGCCGGGGGCTGTGTGGGCGGCTTCGGCTCGCACGGACCCTTGGGCACCTCGAACTTCGGCGACGATTTCTTTCCCATGTGGTTCCTCCTAGGAAGAATCTACGCACGATAGCCTCTTCAGGGTTCAGTGGGTGAACCCTTTCGCCCCCTGCGCTGCGTAGGAAGATTCGGGCGGACGGACATCCTGGGGAGTGCCGTGACCGAGATCTTCGCAAACGTCGAAGCGTGGCTTGCCGCCATGGGGTTGTGGGCCTACGTGGTGGCTCCCCTCGTCATGGCCGCCGTGTCGGTCCTGCCCGTCCCGGCCGAGGCTCCGGCCATGGCCAACGGGATGCTGTTCGGCCCCGTGGTCGGCTCGCTCATCACCTGGGTCGGTGCTTTCGTGGGTGCCTGGCTCAGCTACGAGATCGCGCGAAGCTGGGGTCGAACGCTGGCCCTCCGCATGGTGCGGCAGGAAGCCATGGAGCGCCTCGACGGCGTCGCCCAGCAGGCGGGCTGGTGGGGCCTCCTGGCGCTCCGCTTCGTGCCTGTGGTCGCGTTCACAGCCCTCAATTGGGGTGCGGGGCTGTGCAACGTCCCCCGGTGGCGCTTCCTGTGGACCACCGGAGTGGGGATCATTCCCGGCGTCGTCCTCTTCACGACGTCCGGGGTGGGATTGAGCGCCATCTGGCGCCGTTCCCCCCCCGTCGCCGCGGGCTTCGTGGTGGGGATCATCGTCCTCGCCGTGGTCTGGGAACGGCGGCGCCGGGCGGCCCGGGCCGCTGCGGGCTGAACGCGGGCGGGCCTACGGTCGAGCCAACTCCACGGCACGGTCCACGCCCGCCCCGAGCGCCTCTCCCCGAAATCCCCGCCGACCCAGGTAGCCCATGAGGCGTCGCCGGGCCTTTGTCCGGGCCTCGTGGCGATGGTCGGACACCAGGGCGTCGAGGACGTCCGCCGACTGGCGGTGGACCCACTTCTCGGCGACGGAGCGAGCGATGCGGACGTCATCGGTCTCCTCCGCCTCGAAGACGTCGTCGATGGTCTGGTGGATGACCTTGGCGGCGACACCCTTGGCTCGAAGCTCCGAGGTGAGGGCGACCTTGCCCCGGGGTCGGTGGCGGAGGCGATCGCGCACGAAGGACGCCGCCACGGCCTCGTCGTCGATGAACCCTCGCTCCTCGAGCCGATCCAGACAGGGTCGGATGCGGGCGGGGCGAAAACCCTTCTGCCGAAGCCGACGCTCGAGCTCCCTACGCGTCCGGGCACTGTAGGAGAGGAGGTTCAGCGCGGCATGACGGACCCGGATGTCGGCGTCGTCGTTGACGAGATGGTGATGACGATCGGAGGGCAGGGGATCACCGACGCCCAGGCGGTGCAGTTCCAAGGCCTCCAGCATGACCTCGAAGGGTTCTCCGCGATCCAGGTGGACACGGACCTTCAGGCCACGAGGGCGGAGAGGCTCGATGCGCTGGATGACGGGCGGTGGCGACACGGATGTGGTGTGGTGGTCGGTCGTGACGGCCGGAGCGGTGTGGTGAATCCGTGCACCAACCTACCGAGGGGGGTAGGGCGCCGGAATGTCAGGTGGGGACTAGGTGCGGGTCAGCCGCGCTGGACGTGCCACGAATCGTCGAGGAGGTCGTGGTACAGCGTCAGAACCGCCCCGTCGTCGAGGACGACGGTCCTGTACTCCCGGGAGATGGTTTGGCGCCACCATTCGTCGTCGATGCGCCAACGCTCCCGAACCACGGCGACGCGTCGAGCCGTCTTGCCCGGAAGACGCACGAAGAGGGGTTCTCCATGGTCGTCGGTGCGCACGGTCACGACCTTGGGGCGAGCCAGGGGCTTGAGGCGGGGGCGATGGCTCACAGGAGGGTCAGGGGTCGAAGCTGAGGAGGGCGTGTCGTCGTTCGGGGATCCTCGACCAAGGGTCGACCTCGACGACACGGTACAGGGGAGAATGTCCTAGACGCAGCTTGAGCTCCTTGACCGCATCTCTCAATGTGACAGGGACTTCACCTTGATCGAAATCCAGGCTGGATGTCGCTCTTCCCGACTCGATGGTGCGGTCGAACAAGCCGGTCTGGGTGCTGGCCGCTCCGAAGTCGGTGAGCTCGACGATGAGGGTTTCCACGGCTTTGGGCGGGGGCGAAATCTCCATCTTCGACCGAAGAGGAGAGGCGATGCGCTCACGGTCGGACGTGGGTTCGCGTAACACCGTTTCCACGAACCACGAGCCTCCGCCCTCCAGGTGGGCTCCCATGCGCACCCCTGTCACGCTGCGTCCTCTTCTCGCAGGCCGGGCGAGGGCGCGCTCGACGAGTCGGTCGAGGGCGCCGTGGAGCGTGCCCACCATGCCCACGGGGGTGGGAAACTCCAGGGAGACACGAATGGGGCGGGGACGATACTGCGGACGTACCGGGTCGATGCGCCGTGCCGTGGCCCAGGCGAGAGCGTTCTTGCCGTCCTCTCCGAACTGGGCGACCAGGGAAGGCTCGGGAAAGCGTCGGAGTTCACCGAGGGTCTGGATGCCCAGGCGCTCGAGACGGCTGATGACCAGAGGATCGACGGGCAGGGCACCGACAGGGCAGCGGGCGAAGAAATCCCGGAGGCGCTCGGGGGGAACGACGACGGGAGACCCGGAGCGGGCAGAGGCGGCGGCGACCCAGGCTCCGAACTTGCCCGGCGCCATACCCGCTCGGGTGGCGGCGACGAGAGGGGAGGGGAAGACCCGGAAGAGGGACCGGAGAGCCCGCCGGATCTGCCGATGGGGGGAGCCGAAGAGGCGCTCCAGGCCGTCCATACCCAGAAAGACCCGGCCACGGCCGGCTGGCTCGACCACCGGTGTGATCTCGGTGAGGACCTCCAGCATGGTGTCGACGGCGGCGTCGTAGTGGGCCGGATCGGGCTCCAGGAGGGTCAGGGACGTGCAGAGGGACACGGCCTGGGAGACCAGTTGCCCCGGGCGCACGCCCGAGGCGTGGGCCCGCTCGGAGACCTGCCAGACGGTACGTCGTGTGCTTTCCCCCGGAGAGAGGAGGGCGACGGACGTGCTGTCGAGTTCGGGTGAGCGGACGAGTTCGAGGCGGAGCTCGAAGGTGGGGAGCCAGAGGCAGAGTGCCTGGCGACTCTGCCTGGAGCTTCCCGTGGAACGGCGAGAGGACGACGACGTCGACGCCCGGGCTTCCTGGCGCGTGGCCCACTCGATGTCGTTCGAGGTGGAAGCGAGCCAGTCGGCGGAGGTTCTGTTCTGGGCCCACCCACGTCCCTGGTGGGTGGGAACACCCTGCGCGCTGGAAACGGGCTTGGCCATGACGGAGTGGGACGAAGTTCTCGAAGATTCCAGGGACGACGATCCCCGGCTCCCGAAATCACCTCGACACCACCACACGTCGCGAACCGGAACCGGGGATCGACCCGAACAAATACCGAATAAACCGAAGATAGACCGAAGATCGAGGGCGTGCAAGTAGACCGGAACGGGGGAATGAAGAGGGGGAGAGAGGCCCGTCAGGCGGTCAGGATCGCGCCCACCTGCTCCAGGAGGGACTCCTCGGCGATGGGCTTGCTCAGCAGCCCGCTGGCCCCCAGAAGCCCGGCGATCTTCACGATGCGATCCACGGTGGGGCCGCGCCGGGACGACATGACCAGGACCGGCTCGTCGGGCCAACGGTCACGGATGGTCCGGAGGAACTCGATGCCGTCCATGTCGTCCATGTACAGCTCGGTGATGACGAGGGCCGGGACATCCACGCCCATGGCCCGCAGACCTTCTTTTCCGTTGTTCGCTTCGACGACGTCGTGTCCCGCGTCCTCGACAAGCGCCCGGATCACTCGCCGGGTGGTGCCGTCCTCGTCGACCACCAGGATCCTGGCCATCTAGCCGATGACCCCCACATCCGATTCGATGAGCGCTTCGGTGATTTCGGGGGAGAACCAACGGCCCTGATGCAGGAGCAGGATTTCCATCCCCTCCTCGCGCTGTCGGCCCTCGCGATAGGCCCGTCCCTCGAGGATGCCCGTCCACGCCTCCGCGATCCCGACGATCTGACCGCCGCGCGAGATCTCGTCCTCCTTCTTGCCCGCCGGATATCCCGAGCCGTCGAGTCGTTCATGGTGCTCGAGGATGAACCTCGAAGCCGAGCCGAGGTGCTTCATGGGCTCGATGATGGCGGCTCCCGCAGAGCAGTGGGAGCGAATGCGGGCGGCTTCTTCCTCGGTAAGGGTCGCGGGCTTGTCGACGATGGAGTCGGGGATGCCGATCATGCCCACATCGTGGAGAAGGGCGGCGATGCGGATCTCCTCGACCTCGTTCTCGTCCAGCCCCAGCGTTTGAGCCACGGCAGCGGCCTGCATGGCGACGGCACGGCTGTGACCCTGGAAGTAGGGGCTCCGGGCATCGAGGGCGTTCATGAGAGAGCTGAGGGTGCCCAGCGTGACCTCACGGATCGCGTTGGCGTTGCGATCCATGGCGTCGTGCATCCAGTTCGTCATGGCCTGGTGGTGCTGTGCGGCGGCGCGCGTCAGGTAGGCCTGCCGCACGGATCGGGCGAGCTCGGGCGGCTCGACGGGCTTGGACAGATACGACGAGATGTCCAGCCGCTGGGTGGCCGTGACTCCCTCCTCTTCGCCGGCTCCGGTCACCAGGACCACGCCGATGTCCGGGTCGAGGTTCCGCGCTTCGCGTGCCAGGTCGACGCCACTGAGGCCCGGCATGACGAGATCGGTCACGAGCACCTCAGGCGGCCGCGTACGCATGGCGTCGAGGGCCTTGGCGGGGTCCTCGAAGGTGCGGACCGGGTGTCCCTCTCGTTCCAGAGCGGCCTGCATGACGGTGAGGGAGACGCCTTCGTCGTCTACGACGAAAACCTCGACCTCGTGGACCTCGGGTATGTGGAAGGTGAAGCCGGGCTCGAGCGTGCGCCTCGATGCCGATCCGACTCCCCCGAAAGAATCACTGCTCAGAATGCCCTCGCGATGGCCCGATCAATGCCGTGGGGGGGCGTCCGGGATCGGGCATCCGAAAGGTATGAAGGCCGGTGGTCCAACCTCAAGGACGGGCGGAAGTCGGGTCCGGCCCACGCCCGTCGCCCTAGTGAGGAACGGTCGACCCTGATGCGGGTCCTTCACCCCATGTCCCACCTCCTTGTCTTCGGGTACGGCTACACCGGTTCGCGCATCGGCTCGCTGATGGCGTCGCGCGGGTGGCAGGTGACGGGCACCCGCACCACGTCGGCGAAGGCGTCGGAGATCGTGGACGATGGGGTGAGCGTCGCCGTGTTCGATGGTCGGAAACCGTCCAGCGGGGTGACCAGGGCCCTTCGCGGGGCCACGCACGTCCTCTCGACCATCGGCCCCGACGACGACGACCCCGTCCTGCGGCACCATCGCCGCGACCTAGAGGAGGCGGCGTGCCTACGCTGGATGGGGTATCTGTCCACCACCGGCGTGTACGGGGATTGGGACGGTGCCTGGGTCGACGAGTCGGCCGAACTCGAGGCGGGTACCGAGCGGAGCAGGCAACGGATCGCGGCGGAGGACGCATGGCGATCGGTGGCCGAAGCACGAGGCGTACCGCTGCAACTCTTCCGGCTGTCGGGGATCTACGGTCCGCAGCGCAGCGCGCTGGATCGCCTCCGGGACGGATCGGCCCGTCGGATCGTCGGACCCGACGTGGTCTTCAACCGCATCCACGTCGATGACATCGTCGGCGCCGTGATGGCCGGCATGGAGCGCCCTTCGGTGACGGGCGCGCTCAACGTGTCCGACGACGAGCCGGCTCCTCCTGCCGACGTGGTGGAGCATGCCGCCGGCCTCCTGGCCGTGGAACCGCCGCCCGCCGTCCCCCTCGAGGAGGCGGACCTGTCGTCCACGGGTCGGAGCTTCTACGAGGAGAACAAACGCGTCTCGAACCAGCGGCTGGTCGCCGATCTTGGGTACACACTCCGGTATCCCACGTACCGGGAAGGCCTCGCCGCCATTCTGCGAGACGAGTCCGGGCGACGGGGCTGACACCGCGGGGCAAGCGGAGGCCGGGCGGGAAGGGCCCCGCTGCAACGAGCGGCCTCCTTTTCGTGTATCTTGAGAGGATCGCAGGTCCCATCAATCCCACGAGGAGAAGAACCCATCGACAATCCAAGGGTCAACGAAGACATCCGCATCAGCCCCGTTCGCCTGGTAGGCGAAGACGGAGAGCAGATCGGCGTCGTTTCACTGCAGACGGCGAAGGAAAAGGCCGCCGAGGCAGAACTCGACCTCGTCGAGGTGGCGGCTCAGGCCCGACCCCCGGTCGTTCGCATGATGGACTGGGGCAAGGAGCGCTACGAGCGCCAGAAGGCCAAACGGGAAGCGAAGAAGAACCAGCACACAGTGGAGCTCAAAGAGGTTCAGCTCCGGCCCCGCACCGACGATCACGACTTCGACGTGAAGCTCAAGCGGGCCCGCAGGTTCCTCGAAGATGGCAACGTGGTTCGCGTCGTTCTCCGTTTCCGGGGCCGCGAACTCCGACAGGCCGAAGTGGGCGTGAAGACCCTCGACCGCATGCTCGATGAGCTGTCCGACATCGGACGCGTGGAGCAGCGCTCGAACACCATCCAGGGACGACGATTGGTCGCCCTGGTCGAACCGATGTAGGACCCCGAGGGAGGGCCCCGCGCTCGCGTGGCCCTCCCGACGTTCCGGCCCTCCCGGGCTCCTCTACGCGCGGTTCTTTCTTCCGTGGGTCCCTCGCTGCGGCGTTGCTAGATTCGTAGGGACACCGTGGAGTTCCGGGGGGGACCGCTATGTACGTCGTACGAACGCTGGGTATCGGGCTGCTGTTGACCGCAGGGGCGTGTGCATCGTCGGGTGCCTCACCCGCGACGGGTCCCACCGTAGCCGCCCTCGACACCGTCTTCGTGACGGACACCGTTGTCATGGAGGGCCGGAGTGCCGCGCTGGAGGCCCGGATGGCTCGCCTCGAGATCATGCTTCTCGAGCGCGATGCCCGGATCGCCGACCTGTCCGCTGCCCTCACCGAGACCCGGCAGGAGGTCGTCCGGAATCTTGCCAAGCTCCAGAGCCAGGCGAGTCGGGCGGAGGCGGCGTCGGGATTGGCGGAGGCAGAGATCGCCCTCCAGACCCTGGGTCGGACGTCCGGAGCCGAGAGCCTTTCGTCCTTCATCGAGGCCGCTGCTGCCCTGGAGCAGGGGTCACAGGCGTTTGCCGCAGAGAACTTCGGCGGTGCGCTCTACCTCGCCACGCAGGCCCGATCCATGGCCGCAGCCGCGCGCGGGCGGTTGGCCGCAGGCAGTGGCGACGAGTTGCGACCGGGCGAGACGGTCTTCGCCACGCCGGTACCCCTGGAGACCACGAATCAGCGGGTGAACGTTCGCCGGGGTCCGGGGCTGGATCACGCCATCGTCGCCACGCTGGAGGCGGGCACTCCCCTGGTGGGCCAGTCGTACACCGACGAATGGGTGCGTATCGAGGACGACCAGCAGCGTGAGGGGTGGATCTTCCACACCCTCGTCGTCGCCCGGAGTCGCTGACGGCCCCTAGCCGGCGTCCTTGGCGGTCTCTTTCGACGCCACCACCCGGTCGCGTCCACCTTCCTTGGCGGCGTACAGAGCAAGGTCCGCGGCGGCGATGACGTCGTTGGGATCCGGGCCTTGGCCGGGGAATTCGGCTGCACCGATGCTCACGGTGACCTTGCCGCCGTCGAAGACCTCATCGGCGAGCCGCGCGCGGATGCGCTCGCCTGCGTTCACCGCTCCAGCGAGGTCCGTATCCGGAAGCACCACGATGAACTCCTCCCCGCCGTAGCGCGCGGGGACATCCGTGTCACGCGTAGCGTCGCGCAGCACCTCGCCCATCCCACGGAGCACGTCGGCGCCGGCCTGGCGACCGTACGTGTCGGAGTAGTGCTTGAACTTGTCCACGTCGAGCATCAGGACGCCCACGTGACGTTCGTACCGGGCGGCTCGGGACACCTCCAGGCGAAGCACCTCCAGCACGTGACGACGGTTGTGGAGCGTGGTGAGGGCGTCGGTACGGGCTAGCTCGTCGAGCTCGACGTTCTGGAGCCGCAACGCCGACGCCGCCTCTTCCAGCTCCCGAGCGTTGTCCTGGAGGCGTGCCACCATGCCGTTGAACACCTCGCCCAGGTAGCTCACCTCATCCCGACCGGAGACGGCCACCCGCTTGGACAGGTCACCCTGGGCCACCGCCCCCGCCGCTTCTGTGAGGCGCGCCAGGGGACGGGTGATGAGCAGTCCGATGCCCCACGCGGCGCTCCCGACGAAGAGGAGGAGCACAGACACGAGGAGGACGGTGGACCGCGTCAGGTCCGACACCCTTTGGTACGCTTGCCGCGCCGGGAGATGAGAGAGGACATGCCAGTCCAGCCCCGGGAGAGGGGTCAACGTTCCGACCATCGTGTCACCCCCTCCGTCGGGGTACTCCACGGTGGCTCCTGCGGCGTCGACGAGCCGGCGTCGGGCATCGGTTCCGAGAACAGTCTCGAATTCGGCGCCTGGTTCGGAGGAGACGACGACGCGGCCTTCGGGACCGAGGACCTCGATGGATCCGCCGTCGGGGGGCGCCAGGTCGTCGAGGAGTTCGCCGAGGCCGTCGAAGGTGAGGGTCGCCACCAGCCCGCCGAGGTACTCGGCTTGAGGACTCCGGATGGGCACGGCCAGCGTGGCGGTCACGGCTCCCAGCTCGTCGTGGCGGTACGGCTCACTCATGGGTGATTCGCCACCCTGGAGCGCCGCGAGCAGGGCCTCGTCCACCTCCGACGGGTGTACGGCACCGGCTCCTTCGGCCACCAGCGTCCCTCGCGCGTCGTACACGAGGAGCCCCGCGTACTCGGGGAATCGCTGCTGGAGTACCGAGAGATAGTCCGAGACGCGGGTAGCAGCCTGCCCGTCCGGCTCGCGGGACGCGCCCTCCAGGTTCTCGATGACCTCGAACGAGCCGACGAAAACGCGCAGGTCGTACTGGCGTTCTTTGAGCCAAAGGTCGAGTTCCCGGGCGGCCTGCGCGCCGATGCCCTGGAGTTCTCCCTCCAGCGTCTCAGTGAGCGCGGCACGGGCACGGACGTAGGAGAGCACGGCGGTGCTGACGGCCGGAACGAGCGTCGCGGCCAATGCCAGGAACAGGATCTTGGCACGAATGCTCCCCCACCACGGCAGGGTCGTCGGGTCGGGTCGAGCCTCTTCAGTCTCGTTCAACGCGCGCCCCCCGGGGTAAGGTCGACGGGATGAGCACCAAGATAGGAAGGTCGGGGCGCGGCAACAGGTTCACGTTTCCGGCGCGGGAGCCGGCTTTCGCCCCTTCGCAGAAGACGCCTGTCCACTCTATACTGCCTCGCCCATCGACGGATGCCCGCTCCCACCCCTTCACTTCGCGATATGACGCACTCCCCCCCCATCATCTACACATGGACCGACGAAGCGCCCGCCCTGGCCACCGAGGCCTTCCTGCCGGTGATCCGTGCCTTCGCCGGTGTCGCGGGTGTGCCGGTGGAGATACGGGACATCTCCCTGGCCGGCCGCGTGCTGGCCGTCTTCCCTGACCCGCGCGGGGCACAGGCCGCGCCCGACGCCCTCGCCGAGCTCGGTCGATTGGTGAAGACGCCCGAGGCGAACGTCATCAAGCTTCCCAACATCAGCGCATCCGTCCCGCAGCTGAAGGCGTGCATCGCCGAGCTGCAGAGGGCCGGCTTCGACATTCCCGACTACCCCGAGGAACCGGCCGACGACGACGAGCGCGCGGTGAAGAAGCGGTACGACTCGGTGAAGGGGAGTGCCGTGAATCCGGTCCTGCGGCAGGGCAACTCGGATCGGCGGGCTCCACGGGCGGTCAAGGAGTTCGCCCGGAACCATCCGCCCCGCATGCGGCCCTGGCCGGAGAATTCGGCGAGCCACGTCTCCACCATGAGCGCCGGCGATTTCCGCCACACCGAGACCTCGACGACCGTGCCCGAGGCCACGACCGCCCGCATCGAGCACGTCGGGCCCGACGGCACGGTGAGGGTGCTGAAGGAAGCTCTTCCGCTGGAAGCCGGCGAGGTGGTCGACGGCGCCGTCATGCGCAAGGCGGCCCTCGTGACGTTCCTCGAGGAACAGGTACGCGAGGCCAAGGAGCAGGGCGTGCTGTTCTCGGTGCACCTCAAGGCGACCATGATGAAGGTCCAGGACCCCATCATCTTCGGTCACGCGGTGCGCGCCTACTTCCGCGACGTGTTCGATGCCCACGGTGAGGCCTTGGCCCGTGTGGGAGCGGACCCCAACAACGGTTTGGGCGACGTCCTGGCCAAGCTCGCCGAGCTTCCGGCCGACGAGGCGACGGCCATCCGCGCCGCCATCGACGACGCCCTCGCCGAGGGGCCGGCGGTGGCCATGGTGGACTCGGACCGTGGCATCACGAACCTCCACGTGCCCAGCGACGTCATCATCGACGCCTCCATGCCGCCCATGATCCGGGACTCGGGACGCCTGTGGAATGCCGCCGGGGAGCTCCAGGACGCCAAGGCCGTCATCCCCGACTCGAGCTACGCCGGCATCTACGCGGTGGTGGTGGACGACTGCAAGGCAAACGGGCAGTTCGATCCGGCGACCATGGGGAGCGTGTCGAACGTGGGACTCATGGCCATGAAGGCCGAGGAGTACGGCTCCCACGACAAGACGTACGAGGTCGATGCGCCGGGCACGATCCGCATCGTGGACGGGAACGGAGCGGTGCTCGTGGAGCACGCCGTCGAGGTGGGGGATGTGTGGCGCGGGTGTCAGACGAAGGAGATCGCGGTCCGAGACTGGGTCGAGCTCGCCGTGCGGAGGGGACGCGCCACCGGGGCCCCCGCCGTGTTCTGGCTCGACGCCGATCGTGCCCACGACGCCGAGCTCATCCGCACGGTGAAGGACCATCTCGCCACGTTGGACACCGACGGCGTCCAGATCGAGATCCTGGCGCCCACGGAGGCCATGCGCTTCAGCCTGGAGCGGATTCGTCGCGGTGAAGACACGGTCTCCGTCACCGGCAACGTCCTGCGCGACTACCTCACGGATCTCTTCCCCATCCTGGAGATCGGTACCAGCGCTCGGATGCTGTCCATCGTGCCCCTCCTCCAGGGAGGCGGCCTCTTCGAGACCGGGGCCGGGGGCACGGCCCCGAAGCACGTGCAGCAGTTCCAGAAAGAGGGTCATCTTCGCTGGGACTCGCTCGGAGAGTACATGGCCCTCGCCGCCTCCCTGCAGCATCTCGGGGAGCAGTTCGACAATCCGGGAGCCATCGTCCTGGGTGATGCGCTGGACTCGGCCACGTCTCGGTACCTCGAGCAGGCCCGGTCCCCCTCCCGGGAGGTCGGAGAGCTCGACAACCGGGGAAGCACCTTCTACCTCGCTCTCTACTGGGCGAGGGCTCTGGCCGAGCAGCATCGCGATCTGGAGATCGCCCGCCGGTTCGAGGACGTGGCCCAGGCCTTCACGAAGAACGAGGAGCGCATCGTGGCGGAGCTAGCCGACGCCCAGGGGCAGCCGGAGGATCTGGGGGGCTACTACCACTTCGACCGGGCCAAGACCCGCGACGCCATGTGCCCGAGCGGGACCCTCAACGAGATCCTCGCCCACCTCCAGGAGTAGCCATGAAGGAGCCGTCGCTGACCCTCGGCATCGAGGAGGAATACCAGGTCGTCGACCCCGAAACCGGCCAGTTGAGTTCCTACATCACGCAGATTCTCGACGCCGACGGCCAGATCACGGTGGAGGGGGTGAAGCCCGAACTCCACCAGTCCGTCATCGAGGTGGGCAGTGGCGTCTGCGAGTCCCCGGCGGAGATCCGCGAAGAGGTCGTACGCCTTCGGAAGGCCGTTTCGGACCTGGCGGCCTCCGACGGACTGAGGATCCTGGCGGCGGGCACGCATCCCTTCTCGTCGTGGATGGACCAGCAGATCACGCCTCTGGAGCGATACCTGGGCGTCGAGCAGGACCTTCAGGATCTGGCCCGGAAGAACCTCATCTTCGGTATGCACGTCCACGTGGGGGTGGAGGACAAGGAGTTCCTCATCGATGCCATGAAGGTGGCGCGGTACTTCATCCCCCATCTCCTGGCCCTCTCCACCAGCTCTCCGTTCTGGATGGGGCGAAAGACCGGGCTCAAGTCGTACCGCAGCGTGCAGTGGAGGAATTTTCCACGTACGGGCATTCCGCCGACGTTCAACACGTACTCGGAGTACGAGCACATCGTACGTTCGCTGGTGAACGCCCACGCCATCGAGGATCCGTCGAAAATCTGGTGGGACCTCCGTCCCCATCACCTGTACCCGACCCTCGAATTTCGGCTGTGCGACATCTGCACGCGCGTGGAGGAAGCGGTCTGCATTGCCGCTCTCATCCAGGCCATCGTCGCCAAACTCTGGAGGCTGAGGCGGGACAACATGACGTTTCGCGTCTACCCGCTGTCGCTCATCGAAGAGAACAAGTGGAGGGCGGTTCGGTACGGGGTTTCCGGAGACCTTCTGGACCTGGGTCGGGAGAAGCCGCGCCCGGCCAAGGAACTCATCGAAGAGCTCATCGGGTGGTTCCTCGACGACGTCCTCGACGACCTCGGAAGCCGGAAGGAAGTGGAGTACGCCCAGACCATCCTCGCGGAGGGCACCAGTGCCGACCGTCAGTTGGCGACCTTCGAGGAAACCGGCGAGCTGAAGGCCGTGGTGGATCGGCTCGTGGCCGAGACCGCCGAAGGGCTTCCGCAGGACGACTGAGCGCCACCGCCGTCGGCTCTGCTGCCCCATCGGGGCGGCCCAAGCAGCAATGGACCTGGACGGTCGTTCGCGCGATCATCTAGCGCCCCGAATTCCAGCAAGGACACGACCTCATGCAGCTTCGCTTCGTCGACACGGATGCCGCCACCTACGAGACGCCCCTGTTGGCCGTCCCCGTCGTGAAGGGCAGCGACGGGTCGACGGG
>ERZ869936.1280-NODE-1280-length-18520-cov-6.381316_pt1 | contig 18520 bp, 7 predicted proteins | sample MGYA00520876_ERZ869936 | MGnify/ENA primary metagenome ERZ869936 (study PRJEB32218, sample SAMN09650985) | biofilter metagenome | isolation source: enrty point of leading RO module | place: Saudi Arabia: Thuwal, RO plant located on Red Sea | collected 2016-02-17 ...
CCGGAGGGGCATCGCAAGACAGCAAAACACAAGCAATGAACATCCATACCGTAACGGGCCAGGTCGGCTCGAACCCCATTACCTTCGAAACGGGCAAACTCGCCAAGCTCGCCGACGGCGCCGTCGTCGTGACCAGCGGCGAGACCGTGGTGCTCTGCACCGCCGTTTCGCAAACCAAAGTGCGCGAGGGCCAGACATGGTTCCCGATGTCCGTCGAATACAAGGAGAAGGCCTCGGCCGCGGGGCAGTTCCCCGGCGGCTACTTCAAGCGCGAGGGTCGCCCCACCGAGAAGGAGATCCTCACCTCGCGGATGACCGACCGTCCGCTCCGTCCGCTCTTCCCGAAGGGCTACCTCTACGACACCCAGATCGTCGCGCTGCTGCTCGCCGCCGACCAGGTCAATGATTCCGACATCCTGGCGATGAACGGCGCCTCGGCGGCCCTGACCATTTCCGACATCCCCTTCGCCGGCCCGATCGGCGCGGTGCGGGTCGGCCGCGTGGACGGCGAGTTCGTCGTCAACCCGACCTTCGAGGAGCGTGAGGACAGCGACCTCGACCTCGTCTACGTCGGCAACAAGACCGACGTGATCATGATCGAGGGCGCCGCCAACGAGCTGCCCGAGGAGGATTTCATCAAGGCGCTCCATTTCGCCCAGTCGAACGTGACCAAGCTGGTCGAGGCGCAGGAGGAACTGCGCAACCTGGCCGGCAAGGAGAAGCGCGAATACAAGGTGACCGTGGCCAAGGAGGAACTCCTCGAGGTCGGCTACGCCGTCGCCGGCGACCGCATCGAGGACGCGATCTACGCGCCGTCGAAGGTCGAGCGCGGCAAGAAGGTCGGCGCCCTGCGCGACGAGGTCGAAGCGGCGATCAAGGAGAAGTATCCGGAGACGACCGATTTCGAGATCGAGCAGGTCTTCGAATACATCCAGAAGAAGGCCTTCCGCCTCTCCATCATGGAGAAGGGCGTGCGCGCCGACGGCCGCCAGATCGGCGAGCTGCGTCCGCTCTTCGCCGAAGCCAACTCGCTGCCGCGCGTCCACGGCTCGGCCATCTTCGCCCGCGGCGAGACCCAGGCGATGGGCATCTGCACGCTGGCCCCGGCCGACGAGAAGCAGTTCTTCGACAACTACGCCGGTGGCGACGACAGCAAGCGCTTCCTCCTTCACTACAACTTCCCGCCCTTCTCGGTGGGTGAGACCGGCCGCATGGGTGGCCTGAACCGCCGCGAGATCGGTCACGGTGCGCTCGCCGAACGCTCGATCGCCCCGGTGATCCCGGACGAGGACGAGTTCCCCTACGCGATGCGCGTTTCCTCGGAGGTCATGGAGTCGAACGGCTCGACCTCGATGGCGACCGTCTGCGCCGGCACCATGTCGCTGCTCTGCGCCGGCGTGCCGCTCAAGGCCCCGGTCGGCGGCATTTCCTGCGGTCTGGTGACCGATTGGAACGAGGACGGCACGATGAAGGAACACAAGGTGCTCCTCGACATCATCGGTTCCGAGGACTTCTACGGCGACATGGACTTCAAGCTCTGCGGCACCGACGCCGGCGTCACGGGCTACCAGCTCGACCTCAAGCTTCCCGGCCTGCCGCTGAGCATCCTCGAGGAAGCCGTGAAGCTGGCCAAGGAAGGCCGCACCAAGGTCATCGCCAAGATGAACGAGGCCGTGAGCGGCCCGCAGGAACTCAGCCAGCACGCCCCGCGCATCGTCTCGGTGAAGATCCCGGCCGACCGCATCGGCGAGCTGATCGGACCCGGCGGCAAGAACATCAAGGGCATCCAGGCGGAGTCCGGCGCCGACATCAACATCGAGGACGACGGCACCGTGCACATCTACGCCTCGAAGGAGGAGGGCCTCAACCGCGCCAAGGAACTCATCGACCGCATCTTCGCGGAGATCGAGGTCGGCAAGGTCTACACGGGACCGGTGGTTTCGGTCACCAACTTCGGCGCCTTCATGGAGGTGCTGCCCGGCAAGGACGGACTCATCCACATCTCGGAGCTGCAGGAAGGCCGCACCGAGAAGGTCGAGGACGTGCTCAAGAAGGGCGAGAACGTCACCGCCAAGTGCATCGGCGTCGACGAGAAGGGTCGCGTGAAGATGAGCCGCCGTGCCTATCTCCGCGACCAGAAGGCCGAGCAGTCCGAAGAGACCGAGACGGTCGAGGCCTGATCGCTTCCGAACTCATCCCAAGGCCGTCACTCCGCGAGGGGTGGCGGCCTTTTTGAGTTGGGTCGCCGGAGGGGGAGTCGATGTCCGCTTTGAGACCGGCTTATCTGGGCAGCCTTGAGAGAATATCGCTCAATGCCACCCCTAAACCACCCGCGAGCTGCCAAACCGTTACCGCTGAAGGACTGCGTTCGCCGCATTCAATCATTCGAATGGCCTGGCGGGTGATGCCGCTGCGGTTAGAAAGTTCAGTCTTTGACAAACCCTTTTCAATACGGATGCGCCGTATCTCGGCAGCGAGAGCTTCCCGGAAAGCATCGATGTCTCGTTGCGAGGGCACTTGACAGGATTTCCGGAAAGGCACAACTGAAGGCACGGAACACCTGTTTCCGTTTCTGCCTTGACGCTGGGTGGGTGATTCTTGTAGGAGACTCCGTGTAGTGCTTCTCGATTTCGGCGACTGGGCCGAGCGGCCACACGACAACTCCTTCACGATGAAAATCCTTCAGCCCGTCGGTGGCGTTTTCCTTCTCCTTTGGCCGGTGGTTGAAGCAGAAGAGAGCGAAACGCTTTCGATTCCAGAGCCGATGGCGAGTGGGATCGAGGTAGTGCCTGCGTCCCCACCTGAGCCGATCGATTTCGAGGTCCGTAGCGCATGGACCAAACGGCTCGAAGTCCGTGAATCGCCGCCAATGGCGGGACTTCCGCCGGTGACTGGGACGATCAATCTGACGATGAGGCGGGTGGATGATCCCGGGCTGCCGGATCCGCCTTTGCCGCCGACTCCGAGGCCAATCATCGATCCGGACCTTTTGGCTGCGATCGAGGAGTTCAAGCGGAACTACAAGGGGAGCGAGTTCATGCTTGTGTCGGGAATGGTCCATGATCATTCGCGCTCCTTCCTGCGAACTTCCTGCGAATCTACCCCAACGGGGCCGTTGAAGAGCAGGTCGCGGCTTGGTCAAACGTCGATTTCAACCACTTCGGCGGTTTCCCGACCATCCGGGTGACGCAGGCGGATGGAAGTTTCACCGACCATTCCTTCATTGGCGCCATGGGGCGGAGGCATCGAGGGCAAACAGCTTCACTCGTGAAGATGCCTACGGCAAGAATGCGAATCTATTGGGCCCTGATGGCGAGCCTTATGAGGTTCTGAAGACTACGCACAGGGACGGGGGCGATCTTGAGATTGAGCATCACAAGTGGGGGCACGAGTTCGAGGATGACGGAACCTATGAACTTCCTCACTATCAGGGGCCACGCGGTGAGCACATTTCGTATGAGCGCTAGCCAAGATGTGTTTGGGGAAGTTGCTGAGCTTGTATCTTCTTTCAACCTCGAAGTCCGGGTCGATGGAGAGTTCGCTACTGGCCACTCAGGCTGGAGCAAGTGGATCACATTTCCGTCTCCTAGTTATGTGGAGTTATCAGGATTAGGTCCAGTCAGGATCGCGGAGGTCACCTGTATCGAGCTAAGATTGTTTGAAAGGCGAAAAGGTGGTCGATTGCTTCCGGAGCAAAAAATTGATCGAGCAAACGAGGTGCTTCCGCGTTTGGCGGAGCTTTCAATTCCGCACCAGAGGACTGGGGATTCAGTTGTGCGAATCAACTTAAGGGCTCAAGAGTGAAAGGGAATCACAGCCATCCCACAAAATGCCGGCGATGTTGGGCGAAAGCGGGCTGGTGAACAGTGGCAACCAACCGCAATAGTGGCAACCAACCGCAGCGGCCATGCAATCCGGTTTCGAAAACTTGTTCCGGCTCTGAGCTTCTTCGGGAACGGTCCGGCAAGAAGGCGGCGTGGCTCCTCTATTATCTCACGACGTTCCAATGCACGGGCCACCCACATCCAGCACTCGTCCTTGAACTGACGGTTGCCCTTCATGGAACTCTTCGTCCTCGGGCCTGCGTCCGAAAAAGTAAGAAACGCGACTCGTCCGGTGTTGCGAAGGAAGACTGGGTGACTTCTGACTTTCAGCTCAAGGCTCGATTTTGTAGTTCCTCGACGTGCGATTGCGTATCGTCATCCTTTCGATGCTCTGGTCTTCACCGCCTCCACGTTCATGACCGGGACGGTCATGTCACTGGCAGGGGCTCAGGGCGATTCGACCCGCGAGAACTCGGCGGTCGTGCTGAGGTAGTAGATGCCGCCGAGGGTGCCGAGAACGGCGACCAGCAGAACGATGGCAATCAGCATGCCGAGGCAGGACTTCATGGAGGGAGGCTCGGGGTTTCAGGCGGAAGTTTCAAGCCTGGCCGCGAAGGCGCCGTCGGTGCCGTCACGGTGGGGCAGGGCCTGGCGGGTGCCGGCGAGCCTCAGTTCCGGGTGGTCGGCGAGGAAGCTTTCGATCTGGCCTTCGTTCTCCTCGGGCTCGAGCGAGCATGTCGAGTAGACGAGGCGTCCGCCGGGCTTCAGGCAGGGAAGGGCGGCATTGAGAATCGCGCGCTGGATGCCGACGAGTTCGGTGAGCTGTTCCGGATGCAGGCGCCAGCGGACATCGACCCGGCGGCGGAGCACGCCGGTATTCGAGCAGGGGACGTCGAGCAGGATGGCGTCGAAGGCGCCGTGCCAGCGGCCGGGCGCGGGGCGGGTCCAGTCGTGGCAGGCGACCTCGTTAGGCGTGATGTGGAGGCGTTCGAGGTTTTCGCGCAGGCGGGGAAGGCGCTTTTCGTTGGAGTCGGTGCAGACGAGGGCGCCGAGGTCGGGCTGGGCGGCGGCGATGAGGAAGCTTTTGCCGCCTGGTGCGGCGCAGGCATCGAGGACGACTTCGCCGGGTTGGGGATCGAGAAGTTCGACACAGTGCCGGGTGGCGGGGTCGGTGATGTAGATGGCGCCGGTGGCGAGGAGGTCGGTGGGGAGCGGGCCGGGAACCTGGAAATAGCCTTCGAGGTCGGTCGGGATGCCGATTTCATAATCGGCGCTCCCTGCGAGGGGATTGAGGCGGGCGATGGTCGGCGGTGGCTGGTTGTTGAAGGCCATCAGCTCGACGGCGGCGTCGCGGCCGAACTGTTTTTTCCAGCGGTTGAAGAGCCAGTCGGGATGGGAGAAGGCGACGGCCGGCGGCAACTCCGAGAGATCCAGTAGTTTGTTCTTCGAGGACTGCGCGCGGCGCATCACGGCGTTGATGAGTCCGCGGACCGGGGACTTGCCGAGCTCGACCGTCTCGAAGACGGCGGCATGGTCCGGGAGTTGGAGGATGAGGAGCTGGCAGAGGCCGACGCGGAGGATGTCGCGGGTTTCGTGGTCGAGCTTGCCCTTGCGGAGGTGGCCGATCCACTCGTCGAGCAGCCTGCGGTGTCGGAGCACGCCGAGGACGATGGCGTTGAGCAGGGCGCGGTCGGCGGAGGACAGCTCGTTGCGCGAGGCGTGGCGCTCGATGAGGCTTTCCGCGTAGGCGTGACCCTTGCCCCAAGCCCGGAGGATGGAGACGGCGGCGCGGCGGGGAGATTTCATCGGAAGACGGAAGACGGAAGACGGAAGACCCGTCGACCGGGTCAGTTCACGTCTTCCGTCTTCGGTCTTCAAGTCTTGCGTCTCCATCAGTGAGGGAGAATCCGGTCGCCGAGGAGCATCACGATGGCGAGCGTGAGGAAAAGCACCGCGAGCAGGATCTTCACCGCGGCGGTGGATTGCTTCTGGATGCGGATCAGGGTTTCCGACCGCAGGCCGGCCCAGACGGCGATGAAGATGACGACCAGCGGCAGGATGAAGGCGAGATTGTAGAGGAGGAGCATGCCGACGGCGTCGGCGCGGCCCTGCTGGATCTGATAGATGATCGGGGCATAGACCTGGCCGGTGCAGGCGAGTTCGAGAAAGGAGATGATGATGCCGGCGACGAACGCGGCGATGACGAAGCGGCGGGCGCGGGCTCCGGTGCGGATGACGCCGCGGATGCGGTCCTTGAGGAAGGCGGGGAGCTGGAGGGTCATCTCCTCGGCCCGGCCGCGGTGGGCGAGGACCGCGTCGCGGGCGGAAAGCACCGCGGCGAGCAGCGCGAGGAGGCCGAAGATCCAGTTGAGCCACTTCTGGATGCCCTGGACGTGTTCGGTGAGGGTGGCGAGCACCCGGTGCAGCGCGAGGCCGGCGGCGAGGTAGGCGAGGAAGACGGCGAGGATGAAGGCGGCGCCGACCATGAGCATTTCCCGCGGGGTGCGGCGGGCGACCTGGAGGTAGGAGAGGAAGAAGATGATGGTGGCGAAGGCGCAGGGATTCACTCCGTCCAGCAGGCCGGCGCCGATGACGATGGGCAGCGTGAGCGATTCGTAGCGTTCCTCGACCTGTTCCCTGGCCTCACTGATCTCCGTGCTCCCGATCCGGCTCCAGGCGTCGTCCTGGGGGAGTTTCATCGTGTCGGCGAGCAGGGCGCCGAGCGCGCTGGGGACGATCTTTTCATCGACGAGGAACCCGGCCTGGACGAAGACCGAGGGAGCGATGTTCTGCTGGTTGGACGGGACCCGGAAGCGGTCGCAGAGGGCCTGGTTGAGCAGCGTCGAGGGGCCGTCGAGGATGTTGTGTTCCTCGACATCGAGCAGGGGGAAATCGTAGGCCAGGGCTTCGAGCAGATCGCTCACGCGGGCACATTCCCGGCAGCCGGGTTTGAAGAAATAGACGAGCTTGAGGGAGTTGCGCTCCGCCGGCTTGGTCGTGGAATCGACGGGCCGGACCTGCTGGCTGCTGTCCCGGGCTTCCTTTTCGCGTTCGACGAGTGCCGCGAAGCTGGCGAAGCCCTGCGCGCCGTCGTCCGAACCGCCGACCGCCCGGGCGATGTTCTGGATCCACTCCGGGTTGAGGCGGGCCGTGTCGAGTGCGGAGAGGACGGGGGAGAGGCCCGGTCCGAGGCGCTCGGAGTGGTCGTTCATCCAGTCGGCCAGGCGGTAGGAGGCGTTCGCCTCCTCGGGCTGGCGCGGGATGAGGCTGGCGAAGGCGTCGACATCGATCTCGCGCCCGTGGCTGAGCAAGGCGAAGGCGGCCTCGAAGCGGTTTCCGGGCGAGGGATCGGTTTGCGCCATTTGTTCAAGAGCCGCGGCGGTGGCGGCGTCCAGAACCCGGGAGTCGCGGCTCGAATCGTAGGAGCTGTTGTTTTCGCCGTGGGTGTCGGTGAAGCGGTGTTCCCAGCGGCTGGACATGCGGCCGGCGATCTCGGGGAGGACGGCGCGCACCTGGGGCGAAGGATCGGCCGCGAGATCGGGGACGAGTTCGCGGAACCCGGACGGGTTCGAGGAGCCGAGGGCGTGGAAGGCCGCCCTGCGGACCCAGCGGTCGGGCGACCGGGAAGCCAGTCCGGCGATCAATTCGTGGCCGGAATGCGCGAGTTCGACGAGTCCGAGGACGATCTCCTCGGCGGAGGCTTCGGCGTTGGACAGGGTGGCCACGGCCCAGTTGCGGATGACGCCGCCGGTGCGGCCCGAGCGTGCGGCGTACTCGAATCGATAGGTGTAGATCTCATGGGCCCGGAGCACGCCGTCGGGCCGGTTGAGTTCCTCGAGCACCATGGCGGCGAAGGCCGGGGCGTTGCGGTTCGACAGGGCGGCCTCGGCGGCGGCGGTGCGGATTTCGGAAACGGGTTCGTTGAGAAGCTCGCGCAGCAGTTCGAGGGCCTCGCGCTGGGACGGCTCGTAGAGTTTCTCGGCGATCGCGGCCTTGCGGGCCGTCGATAGCTCCGGCAGCATGGAGATCAGGATCTCGAGCCCCTCGGGGTGGCCCGATTGTCCGAGGACCAGGGCGGTGCGGAAGGCATCGTCGGAGTCGGAACGCGCGATCTTGAGCAACTCATCGGCCAGCATGCCGAGCGCCCCGGGAAGGGCCGGGGCCTGCCGCGGGGCCGTGTCGCCGACCTTCAGAAAGGCGTCATACAGCGGATCGAGGGAGGTCTCCTCGGGCGAGTCCGCAAACTCGCCGAGAACCTCGGCCATCGCGGGGTCGAGGGCTTCGGTCTTCGGCAGGTCGAGCCGGTCGAGCACGGCCGAGCGCTTCTCGGCAGGACCTTCGCGCAAGGCGGTGAGAAGCGCGGTCGCCACCCGCTCATCCTCCACCCGGTCCTCGTCCGAACCGAGATAGCGGAGAGCCGCACAGGCGACGTCGAGGTCCGCGTCGGTGGCGAAGCGGAGGACGACGGGATCGAGCGAGTCGTTCGATTCCGCGGCACGGATCACCGAGAGACGGGCGTCGGCCGGATAGCCCTCGAGAGCCTTGAGCATGGTCTCGTCCGGCTGCCTGCCGAAGGTGCCGTAGCCCTGCAGCACGGGCCCGACCATGTCCGGGCCCGCCAGGAACATCTCCTTGAGCTTCGGCAGGGCGTCGGTCGCCTTGAGCGCCCCGGCGGCCTTGATCGCCTGGAAGCGCACGAATTCGTCGGGGTCATCGAGCATCTCGACGACCCTTTGCTTCGCCTCGGCGACCTGGCGGCCGGTGATGAATTCCAGGGCGGCGGTGCGGACGCGCCAGCTCGGCGAGTCGAGCAGTGCGATCACGGCCTGGTTCACCTCGGCGGCGGTGCCGCTCGCGGGCGTCGGTTCGGAGGAACCCCAGTAGTTCCGCTCGGCCCCTCCGACGAGCTTGAGGCAGGTCTGGATGGCCGAAACGAGGAGATCCTCGTCGTCGTGATCGAGGAAGCCGGCGGCGAGCTTGAGCGACGCTTCGCCGGAGACATCCTTGAGACGCCGGAGCGCGCCGTGGACCACGTTGACATCGGTCTCCTCCTCCAGCACCGGAGCGATGACGGGCAGGGCCTGCGCGCCACCCGATGCGAGCATCGCATCGATGGCCGACTCGCGGACGAGCGGGTCCGGGTGACGAAGGAAGTCACGAAGGATGGGCAGGGCGGCGAAGCCGGCCGAGCGCAGCGATCCGAGTGCCGAGAGCATCTGGTCGCGGCTGCCGAAGGCGAGGTTGCGGGCGACGGAGGGGGCCTGCTCGCCGAAGGCGCGGGCGAGGACGATCTGGTACTGTGCCTGGCGTACTTTTGCCCGGCTGCCGGGCGGAAGGCCGGGGGATTCCGTGAGGAAACTCTCGAGGAAGCCGACCGAGCCGAGGCCGTCGGTCTGGAGCATGTGGCGGGCGCGGGCGGCCTTGTCGCGGTCGTCGGAGAGAAGGTCCCGCAGGTAGCCGCGGCGTTGGGTTTCCTCGAGCAGAGGGCGGCCGGATTCCGCGGAGGAGTCGGCCTCGGCCCATTGGCTCCAGCGTGCGAGCGGGCCCTCGTTGTCGGCGGCGCCCGGTTTCAGCCAGGGGTTGAAATCGAAGTCGCCGCCGGCTTCCTCCTCAAGCAGTTCCAGCGCGCCGAGCCGGACGGCGAGTTCGGGATGCCGGAGGTTCTCGATCAGGGCCGGCGCCGGAAAGGGATCGGCCTGGAGGAGTTCGAGCCGGATCGCGCTGCGGGCGGCGGTCTCCGCCATCAGCGGCAGGATGCCGGCGAGCAGGTCGGCGGAGGGCTCGTCGGCGGCCTTCAGCTCGCGGATCGCGGCGGCCACCGGGTCGGGCTCGTCCTGCGCCGGGGCGGCGAGGGTGAGCGGGACGAGAACGAGGAGAGCGAGGACGCGGGACACGGCGGGTCGAAGTGGGAGGCTGTCTAACGTGAAGCAGGCGGGAGTGGCGGGCGGGGCGTGCCGATTTCATCATGGGCGCTCCTTACCGCGGGGGCGCGTGTCCGAAGGCTCGTTGTCGAAGGATCTTCCATCTCTTGTCCACCGTCCCCCGGTCAGTGGAGCAGGGCGTAGGCGAGGATGTTGGCGTTCATCTCCATCGCGTTGCGGATCTCGTTTCCACCGCAGCAGCAGCAGCCCTCCGCATTCGAGCTGTCGTTCAGACCGTCCGAGGAGAAGACCACGACGATCTTGTCCTCGTGGAAGACGCCGCGCAGTCGGGCCTCCTCGGAGCCGTGCGACAACTCGAGGTCCTTGATGGAGAACACCGTGCGGAAGATCTCGTGGTCCATGGGAATGTCCTTGAGGGAGTCGTTGCCCATCAGCCGCTTGATCTCGCGCTCGAAGGCGGCGGCCCACTCGGCATTCGAGCAGGACGGCGAGGCGACCAGGAAGCCGCCGCTTTGCAGGTACTTCCTGAGGTGCTCCCGCTCGGCGGACGAGAGCGTGAAGTCGCCCTCGCCGCTCATCACGACGAAGGGGATCTTGTAGAGCTCCTCCGATGCGAGCTTGACGGGCTTGAACCTCCGCTCGGTCGCGATGGAGGTTTTCTGTTGGACGGTGGTGAGGAACTCGTCGCTGAAGCACTTCGAGGTCTTGGTGCCGGAATAGATCAGGTTGCCGCACTCGACGGCACCTTCCTTGGCCGCCGCACAGGGCAGCAGCAGGAGCGGGATCAGGAGCAGGTGTTTCATGGGAGATGGTGGTTAGTTTTCCGGGGTGAAGTAGGCTTTGACGGCCTCGCGGTAGGCTGCGGGAACGTTCTCGAGATCGGGGGAAGCCTCGCCGACGCGGGGTGTCTCGACGGGCTTCATCGTTTCGGTTTCGGAAGCCTGGTCGAGCGGGTTGCCCCGCTGGCCGTCACCGCCCGACCGGCCTTCCGCATCCATCGATGGCGGCTGGAAGAACATCCGTTCGGGCCCGACCACGGGGATGTCGAGGGTGGCGAAGCCGGGCTGGGCGTTTCCGGTCGGGCCGGTGCCGCCGAGACCCATGCCGCCGCCGCCGAATCCCTGGTTGGGGCTCATGCCGGGATTCTGGCACATCATCCCCTCGAGGAGCTGGCGCATGGTTTCGTTCACGTCGGGCCGGGGGATGGAGAATTTCGGGCAACTGCCCTTGCAGGCATTGCAGAACGGATCGTTCTGACTCATCAGGCTCTCGAGCATGCCACGCGCGAGTTCGGCGCTCACGAAGGCGTCGTTGGCCTTGCCGAGGCGGGCGGATTCGGTGGCGAGGTCCATCACCGAACCGGGATCGGAGAGCGCGAGCCGTTCGAGGAACTCGAGGGACGAGGACTTGAGCGGCGCGAGGGCCGGATCGCGGATCGCCTCGGCGCGCTTCTTCAGTTCCCCGGCGAACTCGTCGAGCGCCTCGCGGTTCTTGCGCTGGGTTTCGCCCAGCGACGGGAGCAGGCGGCGGTTGGAGTCGTCGCCCTTGGCGATTTCCTTGGTGATGTTGTGGATGCGCTGGGCGACCGAGACCTGATTGAGATAGATCTGCTGGAACTTCGCGGCCATTTCGAGGATCTTGCCGGCTTCGGCCAGGGTCTGCGCGTCCTGCTGAAGCTGGTTGAGTTTCTCCTGGCCGCCGCCGAGGCGTTCGCGCATCTCGCGAATGGCGCGGCGCTGGTCGCCTTCCGGTGCCTTCGGATCGAAATTATCGAGCGCCTTCATGTTCTCGCCGACCTGCCCCGCCTGTTCGCGGGCGATTTCCTGGAGGCGCTTCTCGATTTCGAAGGCGGGAAAGTCGTCGGCGAGTTTCTCCAGCATTTCCTCAGAGCGCTTGTGGGCGTCGGCGGCCTGTTGGCGGGCCTTCTCCATGGCGTCGGCATCATTCAGGTCCGCGGCCCGGTCGAGGGCGTCGAGTGCCTCGCGGGCTTCCCGGAGCGCCTCGTTGAGGGCGCGGAAGCGGGTGGAGAATTCGGCGAGCGTGGTCTTCGCGCGGATGCGGTAGGCGTATTCCTCCTCGGAGATGATCTGAATGCGGGAAATCTCCGACGCCCCCTGGCCGAGCAGCGACGGGTTGTGGTCGGACGCTTCGAGGAAAAGCTCGATCGTTTGGCCGGGAGTCACGCCGATGTTGCCGAGGTCCAGCTTGTCGGAAAATTGATACTGTGGTTGCCGTAGTGAGGGGGCGACCATCCGCGCGCGGTCACGGAAGCCCTGGAGCGTGCGGACGAACTGGACGCGGGCGAGGGCGTTGTCGTCCTCGACGTTGCCCTTGAGCGGGATGCGGGTGGTCGGCGTGGCGAGCAGCAGCCGGGGCGGGGAGGTGAGATCGACGGCGGGCGGCTGGTCCGGCACCGCGCGCAGGGCAAGCTCGACCGGCGACGAAGCGGGGGTGCCGCGGACGTCGCGCAGGGTGACGGACAACCGCCCGGTGGCGTCCGCGGTCCAGCGGAAGGTGATGCGGTTGGTGTCGCCGGGTTCGCCCTCGATGGTCCGGGGCAGGGCTTCGTTTCCCGGCGTGGTGGCGGGCGTGATGACAAGCGACGACGGTGCGAGCGGCCGGTTGCTGGTGAGTTCGAGGACGATCTCGGAGCCCTGCAGCGCGGCGATCTCGTTGCGGTCGAGCGGCGTCTCCACCGGCGGGCGCTCGGTGTAGGCGGGCGGGGTGATCGTCACCTTTCCGGCCAGGACTTTCGGCTGGAGAAGCAGTTCGACCGGGTGCCAGCCGGAGCGGGCGCGACCGCAGGCGAACGCGACTTCGATGGGTTCCGTCACTCCCTCGAGCGTGCGCGAATACTGGGTCGCGGACTCGCGGAAGGCGGGAAGCCGGCTGACCTCGCTGGAATCGGTGCGGCGGACGAGGCACTCGACCGGGAATTCGAGTTCTCCGCCGGTGATCTCGACGGCGAGGTCGAGTTCGCCGCCATAAACGCAGGTCGGCTCGGCGGGAACGACCGCGAAATCGAGCGGACTCCACGGCGGCAGGTCGGCGGAGGGATTCGCGAGGCGGTGGGCGATCGTCTGGAAAGCGCGCGGGGCGGCGGCGGCGAGGATCGCGACCGGCAGCAGGCAGAGGATCACGACGGCGGCGGCGCGGGCGAGCGGACGCCAGGCGATCAGTCGCCGCCCGGGCATCGCGTTGAGCAAGATCGAGGCGTCGTCGAGCGAGCGCTGGGTGAGATAGCGGGACAGGGCGGAACCGGATTCCAACCTGCTCAGCGAAAGCGCCGCCGAGGCGGAATGGCGTTTCGCGTCCGCGAGGCGATCGGCCAGCGCGGAAGCCCGGCCGCGGGAGAAACGAAGCGCGATGACGAGCCCCGCGACGAGCCCGAGCAGGGCGATCACGCCCGCGGTCGTCACAAGAGCCTGCCGGGCACCCGGTTCGAAGCCGGTCCACGCATCGGCCAGACCGAGCAGGAGGACGAGAAGCGTCGCCGCGGCGAATGCCGCGAGCACGGCGGCCATCAGGCGGCCGAGGCGCTGCCACCGGCGGACGCGGTCAAGGGCTGGGAGGAAGCTCATGAGAGGAAGGACTTTCGAACTTGGAACTTATCACTTGGAACTCGGGTCAGGCGAGCCCCTGGCGTCGGCGAAGATACCACTCGGCGGCGAATAGCGCTGCGATGGCGACGGCGACGGGCCAGATGGCCCATGACGATTGCCACACCGCGCCGCCGCTGCGTTCGGCCGGGGGCTCGGGTTGGAAGGCTTCGGCGAGGAAATCCGGGAGTTCGGCGGCGGTATGGAGGGCGCCGCCGGTCGATTCGGCGAGGGAGGCCAGGAAAGCGGGGTCGGGGCTGAGGTCGTCGGCCTCATTCGGCGGCGCCGGGACGAGGTAGGCCGCCTCGGGAGCCGGAGGAGCATCATCGCGCGGATCGGTCACGCGCAGGCGCCACTGGCCGGGCCGGTCGGGATGGAAGGTCGCCCGCCAGGTGGGATGGCCGCCGGGGTCGGGCTGGGTGGCAGGACGAAGTTCGGTCGTTTCACCAGCGGGCGATTCGATGACGAGGCCGGGCTGCGGGTCGGCGTCGCGGCCGCGGTAGGAAACCTGCACGGACACCGGGTCATCGACGCGGCCGCGGCTCGCCGGAAGACGCAGCGAGAAATCCTGACCGGGAAGGAATTCCGAGTAGGAGGCCATCCACTGGATGAGCTGGGTCCAGAAGTCCTCGTACATGTTGCCGAGTTCGCGGGCTTCCGGGTAGAAGTCCCACTTCCACAGGCCGTCGCCGTTCACCAGCCCGCAGACGCCCTGGCCGTAGCGTCTAACAAGCAGGACGGGCGTCTTTCCGGCGAAGCCGCCCTCGGTGGAGCCCTCGGCGAGGATGCGGGTGAAGGGCTTGACGAAGGACACGGTGCGCGCGTCCTGCAGTTCCGGGAGGTTGGACCAGACCGAGGCGTCGGGAGGCGGCAGGGCTTCGCCAAACAGTCCGGCCGCCTCGCCATCGGGCGTGGGGACGAAGCGGAAGCGGTCGCTGCGGGTCGCGGCCCAGGTGACCGGCTCGAGCGCCTCGAGCGCCGGCATGGTGGAGGTGGTGGCTTTTCCCCGCGCGAAAAGAACGGCACCGCCGCGGTCGCGGATGTAAACGCGCAGCGCGTCGAGGCGGGCGGGAGTGAGGAAGGAATCGACGTTCTTGCCGAAGACGATCAGGTCGTAGGCGGAAAGCGCCTCGAGGGTGTCGGGAAAGACCGCGTCGTCGGTCTCGGTGGCGTCGCTTTCCCCGGTGTCGATGCGGAAGAACCGGTCCTCGGAGATGCGGTGGACCGAGTGCACCTCCATGTGGCTCTGCTGGCGCAGAAGTTGGGCGAGGAACTTCGAGTCCCAGTAGGGGGCGCCCTCGGCGAGGAAGACGCGGGTGCGGGAGTGGAGCACGCGGATGTTTACGGCGGAGACGTTGTTGGCGGCGCGGACTTCGCCGGGGACGGCGGCGGTGCGCAGCGACCAGCGGGCGCCTTCCGCCGGGGCATCGACCTCGAAGGAGGCGAAGGCCGGCGAGCCGTCGGACACTTCGACCTGGGTGCGCGCGAGTTCCTCTCCGTCGGCGTTTTCGAGGATGACCTCGGGTTTGAGTTCGCCGAGCCCGGACGCCTCGACGACGAAGGGCACGCGGGCGGTCTGGCCTGTGAATACGGTGACGGTCGGCCGGGTTGCCCGGAGCGCGAGATCGCGGAGCGGTTCGCCGGCACCGATGGCGACGGCATGGAGCGCGGTCCGACGGGCGCGGAACCGCAGCGTGAGTGACTCGAGTTGGGCGTCGGTGGGAGCGACGGTCTGGCGTCCGTCCGACAGCACGACCACCCCGGCGAATCGGTCGCCGGTGGCCGCGGCCTCCTCGGCGAGGGATTTCAGGGAGCCGACGAGATCGGTGCCGTCGCCGTCGGCGGTGGCGGCACTTTCGATGTCTTCCAACGCGGCATCGACCGACGATGCGAAAGGTCGCACGCGGACCGGAACGTCCGGCGGTGCGATGGCGACGGCCTGCGCCGCGAGCTTGGTCGCTTCGCCGATCCGGGTGCCGTCGCCGAGCGGTTGGGACATCGATGCGGAGCGGTCGAGCAGGACCAGCCACGGGCTCTCGCGCTCGTCGGTGGGGCGCACCCAGCGGCCGGGATTGAGCAGGAGCGCGGCGAGGGCGGCCACGGCGAGGGTGCGCAGGGTGAGGAGCAGCGCGCGCTTCCCCGTCTCAAGCGAGCGGGAACCACGCCACGACGCCCAGGCCGCCAGCGCGACCAGCGCGAGCAGCACGGGAATCAGGAAAGGGAGTGGAAGGGGAGGGTTGATGAAAGTGCCAAGTGAGAAGTTCCAAGTTCCAAGTGCGAGATGACAGGGCGGACCGGCTAGGGGGTGGCGGGCTTGGGGGTGAGGGAGGCGACGAGGGATTCGGTGAGGAGGAAGAGCAGGGCGGCGGCGAGGAGCCAGGGCCAGAGGGGCAGGCCCTCGTCGAGGGCGGCGAGCCGGGCGCCGTCGGCGCGGGACTCCCCGGTGCCGAAGGTGGGAGGCTCGGGCAGGGGGGCGAGGTCGGACTCGGATTCGGGGAAGTTGACCGCCGTGTAGTGGACGGGCTGGCCCGAGACGGTCCAGCGGAAGAGGCCGGTGCCCGGGGCGGATTCGGTTTGCCACACGGTGCCGTCGCCTGAGACGGAGGAGACGAGTGGCACGCTGGAGCCGTCGGGCGCCTCGAGCACCGGTTGCCCGGCGGCATCGTCGGTGGTCCAGGAAATCGGCTCGCCGGGTTCGTTGATGAAGGATTCGCCGGCGGTGGCGGGGCCGAAGTGGAGGATCAGCTCGGCGAGGGCGGGGAGGAACTCCGGTCGGTCGGTCCAGGTCGTGTGGGCGGGATCGAGCGGCAGGTTGGCGAGCACCAGCGGCGCGTCCTTGGCGGCGAGCAGCGCGGGGACGCTGTCGGAATACCGGGCGATCACCTCGGCATTCCCGATCTCCGGCAGGCGGAGGCGCTGGCGAAAGCGTCCGCCGAGCGGATTGCCGAACTCGCCGCCCGCGAAGAGCGCGAACGCCGGATGCTCCGCGACGGGGGAAGCCTCCCAGCCGGCGTCGTCGGACTGGAGCGCGAGGCGGCTGCCTTCGCTGGACGTGGCGGACGGGTTGAAGAGTGTTTCGATGGCCGACCCGGTCGCGTCGGTGGGAAATACGAGGACCATCGTAGCATTCGCCGCGACGGCACGGATTTGCTCGGCTTCGGTGCCGGTCCATTCGGGAATGGCGAGGATGTCGCAGGCGGGCGGGTTCCCGGGATCGACACCGGTGAGCACATCAAGCCATGGCAGCGCGGCCGCGGCGCGGAGCAGCGGTCGCGCCGCGGCGCTTCCGGCGTCGCCGGTGATGGCGAGACACAGCGACTCGCGCACGCGGACGACGGCGTGGCGTTGGTCGTCGGGCGTGAAGGCATCGCCATCGATCTCGGCCGTCAGCGGCAGCAACCCGGCCGCGCCGCAGCGGACGCTGAAGGTGGCCTCGGCCGCGCCGCCGGGCGGGAGGTCGAGCGGTTGCGACTGGCGCGAGCCGCCGGCGTCGAGGGTGAGCGACACGCGCCGGGCTTCGCCGGAGTGGTTGTCGATGCGGCACTGGACCAGCAGCTCGCGGCCGGCGACCGGCGAGGCGGGCACCGGCACCAGCGAGGCCACCGAGACATTGGGCACCGTGGTTGAAGCGATCGGCACGAGGTGCAGGTCGATGTTTTCCGGAATCAGGGGATCGACGTCCTTCCACGTGCTGGCCTGGAAGTCGGAGAAGACGTGAAGCTCGCGGCGGCCCTCGGCCTGGGGAAACTGCCGCGCGGCGAGTTCGAAGGCGGCCTCGATCGCGTTCGGCTCGGGCCGCACGCCGGCACGGCTCAGTTCGTCGGCGAGGAAGTCGCGGTTGGGCCCGGGCTCGGGAAAGGCGGCGTCGGGCCGGGCGTCGATCCAGACGAGGTTGGCGAGTTCGGGCCGGGCGGATTCCAGCAGCGCGGCGGCTTCCGCGCAGGCGGTGCCGAAGCGCGAGGTCGCACCATCGGAGGCGGCCATCGAGCCGGAGCGGTCGATGAGACAGACGACGGTGCGCTTTTCTCCCGGGAGCGGAGCGGAGTCCGAGAGCAGCAGCGGCCCGAGGAAGGCGGCGGCGAATGCCAGCAGCGCGAGCGTGCGCAGCGCGAGCAGGAGCCAGTCCTTCGGCTTGCGGAGCCGGCTGGTGAGTCGCAGGACCTTGCGCAGGAACTCGATGTTCGAGAAATGATAGTTCGGTGGCTTCGCGCGGGAGAGCAGGTGGACCAGCAACGGCACGGCGGCGAGCGCGAGCAGGCCGAGAAGCGCGGGGTGCTGGAGGAACAGGTTCACGGCTTCAGTCGCGAAGACGGTCGAGGAGGGTGAAGTAGGTCTCGGAGGTCGGGGCCAGCGCGTAGTCGGCGCCGCGGGAGGATGCGAGGGTGCGCAGGGCGCGGATGTGCGACTGGAGGTGGCCCTTCCACGCCTCGCGCAGCGACTGCGGGTGGACCGTGAGGCGGTCGCCGCTTTCCATGTCGATGAAGCGCGACAGGCCGCGGTTCCCGAGGTCCATCTCCGATGGATCCAACAGATGGAAGAGATGCACGCGGAAGCCGCGGTGGAGGTACGGGTTCAGCGCGCTGAAAAGTTCGGCGGGGTCGCAGAAGAAGTCGGAGAGCAGCACTAGCGTGCCGCGTCGGCGGAGCAGCGGATGGGCGCGGCGCAGCGTCTCGGTGATCGAGGTGCCGGAGCCGGCGCGGTTGGCCTCCAGCGTGGTGAGGATGTCGTTGAGGTGGCGGCGGGTGGAGCCCGGCGCGAGGAAGCGGCGGATGCCCTCGTCGAAGAGCGTCAGCGAGACGCGGTCGTTCTTCGAAATGACCAGCCACGCCAGGCAGGCGGCGAAGAAGGATGCGTATTCGAGCTTGTTGAGCGCGCTCTTGTCCCCGGCGAACTCCATCGAGGCGGAGCAGTCGAGCAGGACGTGGCACTCGAGGTTGGTTTCCTGCTCGAAGGTGCGGAGGAAGAGCTTGTCGTTGCGGGCGAAGACGCGCCAGTCGATCTGCGAGAGATCGTCGCCCTGGGTGTACTGGCGGAACTCGTGGAACTCGATCGACGAGCCGCGCTGCTTCGATCGGTGCCGGCCCGCCAGGTAGCCCTCGACCATCGCCTTGGCGCCGAACTCGTAGTTCGCGAGGCGCTTGATGTCCTCGGGCTTGAGGTACTTGTAGGTGGCCATCCGGTACGGAGTCAGAGGCTGGCGGTCAGCTTGCGAATG
>ERZ869936.1281-NODE-1281-length-18505-cov-5.983035_pt1 | contig 18505 bp, 11 predicted proteins | sample MGYA00520876_ERZ869936 | MGnify/ENA primary metagenome ERZ869936 (study PRJEB32218, sample SAMN09650985) | biofilter metagenome | isolation source: enrty point of leading RO module | place: Saudi Arabia: Thuwal, RO plant located on Red Sea | collected 2016-02-17 ...
AAAGCAGGATGGATTGGGCATGCACTGCGGTGGCCGAGAAGGCGGCGACCAGAGCAATCGACAAGGTTGGGGTTTTCATGGATTTTAGGGAGTCGGGCTTTTTGGATTCTTGGTTTCCTGAGTGGGACGATATGCGGCGCTCATTAGCCGATACTCTTTCCTACGGCTACAAGGCTAGGGGAGTTGGAAACTTCTCGTCTATCCCCCGTCTGGGTGGAAAACGAATCACCACCTACCCTGGGTCCGCTCGCACTTTTTTGGGGGGATTCCCCCCAGACGCCCCCCCGGCGATGACAATCATGACCCAGTTACAACCACGACATCCATCGACACCCCAGTCGGGTTCGGGCCCGGCGCGGCGCGGAGTGATCGATCGCCTATCGATGCACGCCCACCTGGAAGAACCGGCGCGGCTCGCCGGGAGCTTCCGGAAGCAGGTAGCTGGTGGTCGAGCCCGGGGCACCCGGGATGAAGGAATCGAGTCGCTCCCACGTCAGCAGGTCGAGGCTGACCCGGATCAGGTAGCGACGGTCCGGCGATGACGGCCAGGAGATCGAAAGGCCTCCAGAGGGATCAAGCTGGGGCGCGATCACATTGGAAGCCAGCGGATTCGTCAGCCACAAGAATTCCTCGAGATTGGTCAGGCCATCCTGATCATCGTCGCCGCCGGGGTCCTGGCCGGTGTTCCCGGTCCCCCAGTAGAGTTCCTCCCAGTCGTCGTCGAGGCCGTTGGGGTCGCTGTCGTTGATCGGCACTTCCTGCATGCCGGTGGCGAGGCGGGTGCCGATGGTCAGGTTGCCCGCGGTACCGAAGTGGATCGTGCTGCTGCCGCCCATCGGCACGTCGTCGGTGGTGACGAGGTAGTTCTTCGCGTCGGCGTCCGCCACCGCGGCCTGCGCCGCCTTCACGGTGGCCAGGCGGGTCGGGTCGAGCATGGTCTGGTTGTCCGACAGCTGGACGATGCCGAATTTCAGGTTGCTGCCGTAGGTGGCGCGGACGTCGGCGATGAAGTTCGTGAGGTTCGTCTGGTAGTTGCCGGCGTTGGTGGCGTTTCCGGCATCGGCCTCACCCTGAGACCATATCATCCCTTCGAGTTGGATGTCGGCTGCGGGGTAGAGGGCCGCCAGCGCGATCAGGCCATTCGAGACCGTCGTCTGGAAGGCCTGATAGACGGCCCCGTCGCCGGTCGTGGTGTTGTCGCCTCCGGGGAACCAGTCGGTATGGAGGCTGCTGCCGCCGAGCGTGTGCTTGATCACCGCGATGCGGGCGCCCTCCGAGCCGAGCGCCTCGTGAATCCCGATGCCGAAGTTCAGCTCGGGGCCGAAGCCTCCGGCATTGCCGCCCATCGAGCCGCTGCCGGGCTGGAGGCGGATCCAATTGTTCGCCTGCAGCGGGCTGTTGCCACCGCCATTGCCGTGATAGAAATCGATGTCCGGCTGGGGCGCCTGGAGTTCGGACGGCAAGTCGCCGGTCACACCGTAGCCGTCGGCATTCGACTGGCCGCCGACGAGATAGACGATCACCTTGTCGGGAGTCGCCGGCGGGACGACCACCGTGGTTCCGGTGAAGCCGATCTCCCGCATCGCCACGAAGCCGCTGGTCGTGTTGTTGGCCTTGTCGTCGATCCGGAAGGTCACCGAGCGGACTCCCGCGTGGGTCGTGCCGAAGTCAAAGCTCTGGGCATCGTAGGTTCCCGTGGCCGGAGCTGCCAACGCCACCCCGCTGTAGGGTGAGCCGATCGTGCCGCCCGTGCCACCGGGACCATCGTAAAAGGTCAGGGTGAAGTCACCCACCCCGCTCGCCGGGGCGCCGCCCCCGTTGTTATTGCTGTGGTTCCAGAGGTGGAAGGCGCTGAGCGACGAGGGCTCGTTGAAATCGAGCGTGACCGTCACCGGAAAGCCGCCGGTTGGCGGATTGGCCGTCGCGTAGGACTCGTTGAAGTCCGCCGCGTTCTCCACGGCACCGGGGGATGCATGACCGGCATTCTTCAGGTTCCCGATGGGAAAGGATGCGTTGAACTCGCCCCCGTCGGTGCTGGCACTGTCGTGGTAGAGGAAGTTGACCGAACCTTCGAAGGCGATTTCCCGCATCGCGACGAAATTGGAGCTTGGATTGTGATTGTCGGCCTTGAAGACCACGGATCGCACCCCGATGTAGGGCGCTCCGAAGATGAAGGTTTCCGCACCGTAGGTCCCGGTGGCGGGGGCCTTCGCGGCGCTGCTGGCGTAGGTGGACCCAATCTGGCTGCCCGTGCCCCCCGGCCCGTCATAGAACATCAGCGTGAAGTCCTTCACGCCCTGGGTGGTGGCGCCGCTCGACCCCGCGTTGCTGTGGTTCCAAAGATAGAAGGCGCTCAGTGATGCCGGAGTGTCAAACTCCAGCGTGATCGTCACCGGATAGCCGTTCGCCGGGCCGTTGGTCGTCGCATACGAAAGATCCGCGGCCGGGAGGGCGGCGTCTTCGAGGTCGGCGGGAGAGGTGTAGCCGCCGTTCTTCAGGTTGCCGATCGAGAAGGTGCTGTTGAACTGCCCTCCGTCGGTCACGGCGCTGTCGTGATAGATGAAGTCGGCCCTGACCATTCCGGAGAGGGCGATCAATAGGCTTGGGAAAACGGCGCTATTCATGGGTTTTCGAACGATTTCGAGGCTCGCACAGGCAACCTCCGCCCGTTGCCACGGCCTGTCGCGGAAAATTTGGTGATGCCCGCCTAGCGTCGGCGGCGCAGCAGAAACGATCCGAGACCGAGGCCGAGAAGGGCCAGCGAGCCGGGTTCGGGAATGGCTTCGAAGCCGAGCTCGCGCACCGCCACCCAACTGGAAGTGGACCCGCCCTGCTTGTTCAGAATCGTAAACTCGACAGAGCGGACTCCAAAGTAGGTCGCAAAATCGAATTCCTCTGAGCTATAGAGGCCGGTTGCCGGAGCCGCTGATGCCGTGTCGGTGAATACCGCGCCAATCTGACTCCCTCCACCACCGGCTCCGTCGTAGAAGGTCAGCGTGAAGTCGCCGACACCGTTGGCCGGGGCTCCGGCCCCACCGTTGTTGCTGTGGTTCCAGAGGTAAAATTTCGTAAGGTCAACCGCCTCGGCAAAGTCCAGGGTAATGGTCACGGGATAGGTCGTCCCGGTTTGCGAGGTGGCATAGGATTCGTTGAAGGCGTTGGCGTTCTCCTGGTCCGATCCCGACGTGTGGCCCGAATTCTTGAGGTTTCCTATGGGAAAGTTTGAGTTGAACTCACCATCCGTGGTCGTCGCGCTATCGTGGTAGATGAAGCCAACGGCGGCGATCGCCTGATGGCAGGCAAAAGCCAAAACGAGGGAAGCTGCGGCAGAAATCTTGAGGCTCATTGCAGGAAGAAGTTATTTCGGCATCGAGAAGGCCTTTCTCGACCTCATTGAGCCTTGTATGGTAGCCGGAAGCACAATCGTGTCCATCCCCCGAGTGGGTTAAAACCGTTGCTCCTGCCGAACTTCGGCCACTGGAGCGGCCGTGGGGCACAAGCAACGCGTCTGACCAGACGTCAGGGATCCGTGACCTTGAGCCGGGCGAAGTCCCCGGTGCCCGTCGGGAAGGTGAACTTCACCTCGGTCGCGCTCGGGAAGGTCACGGTGAAGCCCGGGTCGGGATCGGCGGCCTGCATGGTCCACGGCGCGGCGAGCGTGGCGGAGGTTTCGACCCGGAAGTCGGTGCCGTAGACGCCCGGATAATCCGCAGCCTTGGTCCAGGTGACGCTCAAGGTGCCGGCATCCTCGACCACGCCGGGCAGTGCGGTGAAGCCGGTCGTGTTGCCGTCCGGTCCGCCGATGAAGTACTCGATGCCGTTGGCCACGCCGTCGCCGTCGTGGTCGTCATCAAGGCCATCGTTCACGCCGACGATGACGCCGTTGCTCGTCTTCCACGAATCGAAGCCCGCCGGGGCCGCGACCAGATAGCCGTTGTCGTCGAGTGAAAGCGTGCCGCCACCGCCGTTGACGGTGATCAGGAGAAGCTGGGCCACGGTCAGTCCCCCGCTGCCGGTGCCGAAACGCAGCGAAGAGCCGGAAACGAAGTCGCCGGTGATGTCGAGCGTTCCGCCGGTCCAGTCGATCGCGCTGCTGTCGGCGAAGGCGAGCGCGGCTCCGTCGCCGAGCTCGATGGTGGCGGAGCCGGCGACATCGAGGGCACCGAGGGCGTCGGTGAAGGTGGCGGCGTCGAGTATGGCATTCCCCAGCACCACCTCCGAGGCATCGGGCAGGACATCGCCCGCCCCCAGGGTCAGCGTGCCGGCTTCGATGCTGGTCGGCCCGATGTAGGTGTTCGCGAGGGTGAGCACGGTGTTTCCGGTGCCGACCTGGGAGAAGCCGCCCGAGCCGGTGATCGCGGGCTTGAGGGAATCGGCCCCCTGGGTGAGGGTGTCGCTGCGGTTCACCGCGAGCGTGGCTCCGGTCTCCACGACGATGTTCGGGGAGTTGCGGGAGAGGCCGCCGCTCGTGCCGCCATCGCCGATCATCAGGGTGCCGGCCCCGACGATGGTGTCGCCCCAGTGGCTGTTCTGGACGGTGAAGGCGAGCGTGCCCGCCCCGGCCTTGGTGAAGATGTTGGCGGTGCTGTTGGTGGTGCTGGAGCCGCCGGTGATGATGCCGCTCATCTTCGCGTCGATCGGGGCCGAGCCGTCATCGACCTGGACGATGCGCGCGTTTCCCCAGAGGGAAATCGCCTGCTGCCAGTCGAGCGTGGCATCGGCGGTGTCGTGCCCGAGGACGAGCACCCGGCCGGCACCGATGAAATTCGTGGTTGTCCAGGGAATGGAGGCATCGCTGAACTTCACCGCGCGGTCGGCGCCGAAGGCGGCGAAGCCGCCCGAGCCGGTCCACTGGACCTGATTGTCGCCGGTACCGATGGCGCGTGCGGTGAAATCGCCCGCGCCGAGCCCGAGGACTCCGCCGCCGGTGAGTTCCAGATTGCCGCCCGGCAACGCGGCGGCGTGTTGCAGCCGCAGGACGCCGTCCGCCACCGTGGTGGTTCCGGGGTAGGTGCCTTCGTTGGCGAGCGAAAGCACCCCCGGGCCGGTCTTGTTCAATCCGGCAGGCGTGCCCGCGGTGCCGATCAGCCTGCCGCTGAGGATGGCGTCCACGTCGGCTCCGCCATCCGCCACCTGCACGGTGCGCTTGTCGATGGAGAAGCTGATGCCATTCCTGATCTCAATGGTGTGGGTGGCCGTGGGGTGGCTGAGCATCAGGACATTGCCGGCTCCGATGATGTTCGTCGCCCACGAGAACGTTCCGGTTCCGTTGTTGAGCCTCACCTCGCGGTCCGCGCCGAAGGCCGCGAAGCCGCCGCTGCCGCCGCCACCGGTGTCCGGATCCCAGTTCAACTGACCGGGCCCGGTGCCGAGCTGGCGCGTGAAATCGCCATGCAGCCCGAGCACGCCGCCTTTGAAAAGCAAGGCGCTCTCCCCCGCCCCCGAGGTGTTGTCGATGCCGCCGGGGAGTCCGCCGGCATCCTCGAGGAGCAACAGGCCGTCCTCCAGCGTGGTGACGCCGGTGTAGCTGTTAGAAGAGCTGAAAACCACCGTGCCGGCGCCGGCCTTGGTCAAGAAACCGGCACCGCCGATGCCGCCGGAGAAACTCAGGTTTCCGGAGGCGGACTGGGTGAGCACCAGTTCGCCTGCAAGCGACACCGGTGCCGTGACCGCATCGTTGCCGCCGCTCGTCTTGCTCAGCTCCGCAGGGTTGGCGAACGCCAGCGACCCGGAGGCGAGGGTGAAGGCGTGCGTGCCGTTGGAATCACCCAGGAACAGCCTGCCGACCGGCGTGGCACCGGTGAGCTGGATCGTCTGGTTGCCCGTGATGTTGTTGTTGATCCTCACATTGGGGGCGAGACCGGCGGGCACGCTTCCATCGACCCAGTTGCCCGCGGCATTCCACTGCTTCGCACCCCCGGTGGTGGCCAGCCAGGTGAAGCCGTCGGGGACCACCCCGGTGACCATGAGGCCGTACTGGCCCAGGCTGGCGTAGTCCGAGTAGCCGGTCGTCGCCGGGTTCCCGTTGCCGATGCCGTCGATGGAAATGTAATGGATGCCCGCGGCGACGGAGCGGCTCAGCGTGACCGGCTGCGTGCCGTTCGTGGTGTCGGCCGCGGTGGCGGTCTGCAGCAACTGTCCTCCGCCATTGTAAAGTTTCACCTCGATCCGCAGGTTCGCGCCACTCGGCGCGGGCGTGGCATCGATGGTGAGGGGGCCGCCGGTCGCCTCGACGCGGAAGAAATCGATGTCGGAGCGGCGCTCGATGACGCCGTCGATGGTGGCGGAACCGGAGTCGGTGCCGACCTTCGTCGCGGTGGCCATCGTGCCGCCGTGGTCGTCCGGACGGTAAACCGCGCCCTGGGTGAGCATCACCGCCAGATCGTCCTCCGTGTTGTTGGCGTCGGCATACTCGCCCCTGCTCCACTGGCTGATGGGCTTGTTGTAGCTGTTTCCCATGATCGGCGCCCAGTTGCCCTGGCCGGCGTAGTAGGACGCCCCGCCCTCGATGCCGTCATGCAGCAGGCCGAGCGTGTGGCCCGCCTCGTGGCTGGCGGCTTCGGCGACGTTCTTCGCGGTGTATCCGGAGCCCGCGGGGAATACCCAGCACGGGAGGTCGTTGCCCGCGTCGAACGAGCCGACGATGGCAACGCCGCCCACGTTGCTGCCGAACCAGTCGTTGCCACTGCCGCCGATGACGACGCGGATGCCGTAGGCGGAATCGCCCGGGGCCGTCTTTCTCAGGGCCTCGATGTCCGGCTCCTCGGTGGTGACGTCGATGTCGTACATCGAGTAGTCCTCGGCGACCCGCTGCCAGATCTCGATGATCCGGTTGCGCTCCTCGGTGCTGAAGGTGGCGGGGTTGCTGTTGGGAATGTTGTAGGGCGGGGCCGAGGCGCCGTCCTTCCAGTTGCCGGGCGTGTCGTCGACGTGGCCGTCGAAATCGAGGTAGATCACCCGGTTCGCCCCGGGGCGGCTGTGGAGCAGAAACGCCTCGGAGGTGTCGAACGGACCGGGGTCGGTCGGCTCGATGCCCGCGACCGGCGGGGATTCCGCGGGCGCCTCCTCCTTTCCGCAGTCCTCGCATCCGAGTCCGCACGCATAGACGAGTTCGCCGTTCTCCTCGACCCACAGGGACGGGTCGGCGCGAAGGTGCCGGCGGAGGCGTTCGGGGGAAACGGCATGACGGGCGGCAACTTCCGGCAGCCGCTCGCCAAGGGCCGCGATGGCGTCATCGCCATTCGCCCTGGCAGGCAGGTGGATGCCCGCGGGAAACCCGGGCTCGGTCGGGTTCCGGCCCGCTGCGAACGGCGCGGACACGGCCAGCGCCAGAACGGCCAGGGCCGGACTGCATCGGGGAACGGGGAATGGGTTTGCTGCGATGATCCTCACGCTTCCGGAAGGCTTGGTTCATCCCGGGGCTTGGACCTGATTTCCATCAGGAACGACCATCTTGCTTCCCCGGACTGCATTCTGTCCATCTCCCAATCGGGTGAGACACCACGCCCCGCCGCCGGGAGGGAATCCACTGGACTGCCTGACCCATCAGGGGTCATTCATCCGGTATGCCGGATCACGGTTTTTCCTCCATCACCGAACAGGTCGCCCGGGTCCTGAGGGAGGGCCTGCGTCAGGGACGCTGGCGGGGGACGGTCCCCGGCCGCATCCGGCTGGCGGCGGAACTCGGGGTCAACCACAAGACGGTGCAGGCGGCGCTGCGCCTCCTCGAGCAGGAAGGCCTGCTGGCACCGCAGGGGAACGGGCGGGTGCGCAGGATCGTGGACCCGGGATCGCCGGAGCCGGCGAGACTGCGGGTGATGATCCTCCTTTACTAGAGGTCGGACAAGAAGAGGGACGACCTGGTGGACCTGCTCCACCGGCTGCAGGAATCGGGTCACGAAGCCGCCTTCGCGCCGAGGACCATGCGCGACCTCGGCATGGATGCGGGTCGCATCGCCCGCTTCGCCGAGGCCACGGAGGCGGGTGCCTGGGTGGTGGTGGCCGGTCCTCGCGAGGTGCTGGAATGGTTTTCCAGGCAGCAAACTCCGGCCTTCGCCCTGTTCGGGCGGGCTTCAAGCGTCCCACTGGCGAGCACGGCTCCGAGGCGGAGCGAGGTCTACCGCGAGGTGGTGGATCGGCTCGTGACGCTGGGTCATCGCCGGGTCGTGCTCCTGGTGCGGAACGACCGTCGGAAACCGAGCCCCGGGTGGGAGGAGCAATTGATTCTCGAGGAACTCCGTGCGCGCGGCATCCGGACCGGACCCTACAACCTCCCGGATTGGGACGATAGCCCGGCGGGCTTGAAGCGCCTGATCGACTCGCTGTTCCGCCACACCCCGCCCACCGCCCTGCTCATCGACGAGGCGGCGCTCCTCGTCGCAGTCCGCGACCACCTCTCACGCAAGGGAATTCTCGCCCCGGACCACGTTTCGCTCGTCTGCTGCGACCCCGACCCGGTCTTCGACTGGTGCCGCCCGCCGGTGAGCCACATCGACTGGGACCCCCGTCCGCTGATCCGTCGTGTGGTGAAATGGGCGGGCAACGTCAGCCGCGGCAAGGACGACCGCCGCAGGAGCCACAGCAAGGCGAGGTTCGTCCCCGGCGGGACGATCGGGCGGGTTGGTGGAAAAGCGGGAAGCCGATAGGTCGTGAATTTCCCGACCTTTCATGGCATCCGGGAAGAATCCGAGCAGACTGGGCGGCAATCGCTGATTCCCTCCCGCCGGAGCGTGTCGATTCCCTCCGCGATTCTGAAATACCCGCCGGATTCGTGCGTTACTGACAGGGCAAAAAGATACATGGGACCGCCCGCCGGCCGATGACCGCGACCCGTCCCTCCCATCCACGCAACACCAAGCCATCCAATGAAACCGAAAACCATGCTCGCCTTCCTGACCGTGCTGGTCGCCTCGTCGATCGGAACGTCCAGCGTCTGGGCGAAGAAGAACCAGCCGGCACCCGTGCCTCTTTCGGAGGCGGGTGAGAAGCTCGAAGCCCGCTATGCCGGACAGCTTGATGCGCTGAAGAACGAAATCATCGCGGCCCTGCCGTCGGTGGGCGAGGCGAAGAAGGCCGCCTTGGCGAAGGCCCGTGAGGCCGAGGCCGCCGCGGATGCCGCCCACCAGGAGGCGCAGAAGGGCATGGACGACATCAAGAAGGGCCATGGCCTCGTCGCCCACGCCAAGGGCAAGTGGATCGGTGGCGCCGAGAAGGGCATCGCCGCTGCCGAGAAGAAGATCGCCGAAGCCAAGACCGATGCCGAGAAGAAGGCGGCCGAAGAGGAGCTTGCCAACTCGAAGAAGAGTCTCGCCGAAGGTCAGGCCGCGCTCAAGGAGCGCCAGGCTTTCCTCGACGATGCCCTCGCTCGTCAGCCGCAGCTCGAAAAGGCCCTCGCCGAGGCGGAGCAGGCCCACGCCGCCGCCAAGGCCGCGACGCTGCAGGCGGTGAAGAACCTCGGCCTCGGCCCGGTGCTTTCGTCGGACAAACTCGATGCCAAGCTCGCGAAGTATGTGGCGATGATGGAAGCCACCCCGCGCGGACTCGCCGCCTACGCCGCGCAGGGCGACGTGCAGAAGCAACGCATCGACCAGCTTCTCTCGTCCGGTGATCTGCTGGTCGAGATGGTCGTCGCCGACGGCGCCGCGGGCGGCCGGTACGGCCCCGCGATGGAGATCCTCGAAGCCATCCGCAAGGCCAGCGACAAGGCGAAGGAGGACGCCCTCGGCCGGCTGGCCCTGGCGATCGCCTTGGAACACGCCACACCGATCAAGCAGCGCAACGCCGTGGCCGAGACCGACGCGCCCGAGTTCGTCGATCCGGTGAAGCGCTACCTCAGCTACGAGAAGGCTTTCCTCGACGGAGAACTCGACCCCGCCTTCAAGGACCTGAGCGTCTGGGACTACCGCATGGTCGTCGATGGCGAGGAGCCCGACAAGATCGCCGCCTGGGGCCGTGAGATGCTGCGCAACTACCGCCCCGACCAGGTCACCAAGCCCGACTACCGCTGGCGCTACGTCGAGCTGGTCCGCAGCGACATCCGCTACGGCTCGCAGGACAACAAGTTCGACGAGGACGAGCTGCAGTTCTTCCAGAACATCCTCAAGAACGGCGGCATCTGCGGTCGCCGCGCCTTCATCGGCCGCTTCATCCTCCGCTCGTTCGGGATTCCCACCACCGCCCGTCCCCAGCCCGGCCACGCCGCGCTGGCCCACTGGACGCCCGACGGCTGGGTCATCTGCCTCGGTGGCGGCTGGGGTGCCGGCAACACCAAGGGCCGCTACGGCAAGGACCTTGATTTCCTCGCCAACACCCAGGCCCGCATGGCCGGTGCCGACGACTTCATGCAGGTCAAGCGTGCCCAGTGGATCGGCGACGTGATGGGCGAGGACCGCGTGTTCGGCTTCCACGCCAAGCAGCAGCCGGGCTTCTGGTATGGCGTCTCGCTCTACACCCAGAATGGCATCATCGAGGCTTCCAATGCCAAGACGCTCGCCGCCGTCGGCGAGGACATCGGCGAGGCCAACGTGACCAAGGAACACATCGAGATCGCCAAGGTGGAGATCACCGAGGAGGACCGCAGGATCCACGCCGACGCCAAGGGCGCGATCATCATCCCCGCGGCCGCGACCAGCAGCCCGACCCAGAGCAGCGGGCCGATCATCTTCATGGACAGCGTGCTCGGCGGCAAGCAGCTCCACTACAGCCGCAACGGCGACGGCGAGTTCGAGTACGCCTTCGACGTCCCGGCCGCCGGCAAGTATGAGCTTACCGCCAAGCTGGTGACGCCGAGCTGGCAGCAGAACCTCGTGCTCACCGCCAACGGCGCGAAGGACCCGGTCGAGATTCCCCTGCCGTTCACCGTCGGCATGTGGGGTGAGACCAAGCCGGTCACCGTCGAGCTGAAGGAGGGCAACAACACCTTCTCCTTCACCCGCAAGAGCGACGGACAGGCGAAGGGATTCTCGATCAAGGAATTCAAGCTGACCCCGGCCACCGGCCAGGCCAGCCGCTGATTCCACCGGAACCGCTCAAGCTGTCATGCCGCCCCTTTCCTTGGATCGGGGCGGCTTTCTGTTCAGTCTTCGAAGCCGCCCACGGCTTTTCCAAGGCGCCGCCTCCTCATGGGAACCGCGCTCCTTTCAGCACCTGCGCCGCAGCAGACCAGCGGCCGCAGCCATCAGGACAAGCACGCCTCCCGTCGGCTCCGGCACGGCTCCGACCTGGATCGCCCCGCCCGTGTCCTCGTAGGCCCACGAGTGGAGCGTACCAACTCCGTCGTTGTTCTCGAAGGTCACAAGGGCCCAGCCATAGACGGTCTGCTCGTTGCCCGAAGAGCCGATGACCAGCGAGAACCCAAGGTAGCCCGCCACGCCGTCGGTGAAACCCGAGGCCGTGCCCATGTGCGGATTGATCTGCCCCGAGGCCCCGAAGCCGGTCGAGTAGAACTCGGAATCGAGATCGATGGTGGTGCCCGGAGCAAGCCGGACGATGGCATCGGTGTTGCCGGTCCCGACGCGGATCGGCTGCCAGGTCGGCGAAGTGCTCGGGGCATACGCGTCATTACTGACGCGCGATCCGCCGAGGAAGAAATTGGCGTCGCCGCCGGCCAAGCCGTTCAGGTCCGTCGACCAGGCGCCGGTCTCGAGATCCACCGAGACGCCGGCGTAGGTGCTGGGAATGGCGATGTCCTCACCCGGAAAATGGACGATGGCACCCCGGGCCTCGCCGAGCAGGGCGAGGCCAGTGGCCAAGGTGATCCACTTCAGGGGGCAGCGCATGAGTAACTCGTTGGCGCGGAGACTATCAGGTCGTTCAAGGAGCCTGGGTCACCTCGACCCTTCCGAAGCGCGCCTTCTTGCCGCTGCTCGGGCCGGCACCTGGAATGGCGTCGGGAAACTCGATGGCCACTGCCTCGATGGCCACTCCACCCGCACCGGTGCCGGTGCCGACCACGCTGCCGCCGGTCGCATCCTCGAAGGCGCCGGCTTCCAGCGAGTCCGCCGTAAACTGGGCGGTGTAGGTCAGACCGGCGGCGACGAAGTCGGTGCGCCGGGTGTAGCGGAGGTAATACTGACCGGTGACCGGATCCGTGTAGAACTGCGGCGGGCCGTTCTGGGTGATATTGTTGCTCCCGTCGATCGTGAGCGTACCCCCGCCATCCGAAACGGTCGGATCGAAGGCGAAGCCGAACTCGAGCAGGTTGGCGAAGGCATCGCCGTCGGAATTGCCGGTCGCGGTGAGATCGGCACCCGGCAAGCCGGAGAAGTCGAAGCTCCCAATCCAGCTTTCGTAGGCCGTCAGGGTTGTGATATCCACCTTGGTCGGCGATGCCTGCAGATTTGGAGTCCCTTCGTCATCCTCCGCCACGAACCAGACATCGTAAGGGGTGCCGGGTGTCAGGCCTGCGATGCTTGCGGTGTTCTCGGTGTCCGCCACTGTCAGGCTGATGCTGCCGCTGGCAAGCTCACCCGAGCCGCCGGAGCCTGTGCCGGCCTTAACTTCAGCGGCGGTCGGTGCCGAGGCCGCGTCGGCGACGACCACGTAATAGGCCGTGCCTGGTTCGTTGATCGCCGCAGCTGCGGTGGCACCGGTGGCAGAGATATCATTGACCTGCGGGTAGATGGCAGTCCAGGATGGAGGAGTGGTGTCCGAGCCACTCGTGCTGACATATCCACTCAGCACAATGTCGTCGAACCTGTGCTCGCGAGTAGGTGACGTGCTACCGTCGCTGGCATAGACGCGGAACTCAATCGTGGTATCGGTCAACCCTTGGAATTCAGCGCCGGTCAGAGGGATGATGACATTCTCGCTTCCGCTTGCGCCATCGGTGTAAAGTGAGTAGAGACTATTGTCTGGCGTTGGGTAAGAGAAGCCGGTCTTGTCCGCAAAAACCCCGATGCCGAAACGATACGGACTACTTGTTACGTAGCTCAGAGTCAAACTGGTCACGGTTCCACGCGGAATGGTCACGGTGAAGGTGAAATACATGTCATTACTAACTGCGTTGGTCACCTGAGTTTCCACGTTCGTAGCCGACGAGGTTGACAACGTGTCGTTACCACCGACTTCCAATCGATCATTGGCAAACGCGGCGCCGGATATTCCGGAACCGAAGGTGATGTCGGAGGCGGTTGTATTTGCTTCGCCGTCAGAGCTGGATTGGGAGCCGGAGGTGAACTCGAACAACGCGACCGTATCCGGATCCAAAAGCGTGGTAATATCGACCACTGTGGGGCTGGCCTGCAGGTTGGGTGTGGGTGTGGCGTTGTCCACATCGTCCTCCGCTACGAACCATACGTCGTATGCGGTGCTGGCGGAAAGCCCGATGATGGTTGCGGTTACCTCCGTGTCGGCTGCGCTCAGCACGATGCTGCCGCTGGCGACTACACCAGAGCCGCCTGAACCCGTTCCCGCCTTCACTTCGGCTGAGATGGGTGCGGTGGCCCCGTCGGCCAAGACCACATAGTAGGCCGTGCCCGGTTCATCGATTGCCGCACGCGCTGTGGCGGCGGTGGCAACAACTTCGTCCACCTGCGGGTAGCTGGCAGTCCACGAAGGTGCAGTGGTGTCGGGCACCGGTGTGGCGATGTCCACTTTCTGCACATCGACGTCAGTCTGCGAATTCGGTGTGGGGCTCTCATCGTCCTCGGCCGTGAAGTAGACATCGTAGGCGGTGCTGTCCGATAGGCTGGAGATGACTACGGTGCCCTCCGTGTCGCCCACGGGCAGCGGGATGCTGCCGCTGGCAAGCTCACCCGATCCGCTGGATCCGGTCCCGGCCTTGATTTCTGCTGCGGTCGGTGCACTGGCCCCGTCGGCGACAACCACGTAGTAGGCCGTGCCCGGCTCGTTGATCGCTGCACGCAGGGTGAAGCCGTCCAGCGTCGTCGTGTCCGCCTGTGGGTAGGTGGCGGTCCAGGCGGGGGCTGTAGTATCGGCGATGTTGGCCACGATATCGGTCAACTCAGTGGTGATGTAGAATTCGTCGAAGCGAACTTCGTCGCCGGTGCCAACAGTTCCCCTAAAAGTAGCGCTAGTAAAAGCGGTTGGGGTATTGTTGGCGGCAAGGTCATGGACAATCCCGCGGCAGTCATCTTTATCCGGAGTTCCCAGACTGCCACCCGAGATGGCCGGATTCAGCCAGACCGCGACATCGTCATATCTTGCGTCACTGAGGTCTTCCGTCACCTGCAAAACCAGCAGGTTCCAGTCGCCGTCGGTAAAGGCCTTCTTTACGCCGCTGTTGTAGTTGACGGCGCTCGCACCGCCGAAGGATACGCTGACAGTCCCATCGGTAGCTACAGAGACAACAATATCAAAGCTTCCTCCATCAAGAGTGAAGCCAAGCGGAGCCGCATCCGCAGTCGACCAGCTCATAGCAATGTAAAAGTTCCCCTCGGTCGGGACCGTGTAGGAGAGAGCACGAGAGATACTACGACCCTGGGGTGATATGCCTGCCCTTGCCTCGAAAATCTCAAGTGCGCCGTTCGTGCCCGTGAGAAGCCCTGTGAAGTCCGAACTGTCATCGCGTATCTCGAAGTCGAGATTAGTAGCGACTAACGGATTGCCCCATGCGCCGGTGAATCCGGTCCTCGCGTCAGTCTGGCTTCTAAGCGTCGCGTCGATCTGGTAATCGTCGCCCGATCCGTCCGCAGACGCGCTGAAGCCTTCGTAAACCAGCGGCGCGGCGTAGGAGGCGGTTGCGAGAACGAGGCATGCGCCCAGCGCAGTGAGGAGGGTTCTGATTGCCATATTCATTGTTTTTCCGGAGTCAGGGAGGTCTGGGTCAAAAGTGGGTGAGTGTCATGGTCTGTCGGAGAGCATCACCCTGTTGCTGGTAAGGGGCGCCGGTATTCGGCGTCGTGCAGGCCGGTCCTGGCATCGGCCTGGCCCCTGATGGTCGAGTCATACTGGTAGTCATCCCCTGCACCGGAAGCCGAAGCACCAAATCCCTCATAGACGAGCACGGTTCCCCGGGAGGTCAGCGGGGCCACGGAAAGCACGAGGGCCGCGAGCTTGAAAAATCTGGTGGCGGGACTCATGGGACGGCAGGTTTCAGGAGACTTCGGCGGAAGAGGCGATCGGTTCACGTCAAGGATGTCAGCGTCCGCCCGGATTGGACAAAAAAGCGGAAATCGATGCTCAGCGCCCCCCGGGTCCCGGATTCCGGACCGGTTCGAGGCCCAGTTCCAGCACGGGTCCGGCGGCGACCGGGTGGGTGCTTGAGGCAAAACCGTGAACCAGGCTCCAGGTGTCGAGCGGCGGGGTTTCGCGGACCAGCAGGAAGCCAACCTCGCCGGTCGTGTCGGCGCGGATGAACTCGGCAAGCCCTGGCGATTCGAAGACCACGGGGCCGCTGGTTCTGCCCCGGGGAAGGTCGAAGCTGCCGAGTCGGATGACTTCGTCGTCGTCGATGATTCCTTCCTTGTCCACCGATCCCGGGGCATCCTCCCAACGAAGACCGTCCACCGGCCAGTCTTCGAGCGCGGCATCGTCACGAATCCCATAGACCGCGAAGGTGCAGACCTCCGGCAGCAGCGAGACGAAGCCCAGCCCGGTCGGGACCAGATTGAGCCGCAAGCGGGCCGTCCCGACCTCCCGGACATGGATCCCACCAAGTGCGAACCCGATCAGGGACCGCCGGTCCTTGGGCAGGCCCCACTCATTCCCGACGTCCTTCTTCACCATCAGGAAATCAGGATCGAGCAAGGTCTCCGTGGGATGGGCCTCGGTGTGGCGGATGATCGAGGTCTCCTTGCCACCGGTGCGCAACCGCACCATGCCGGCATCGGAATCCGCATCGACCTGCCGGGAAGGCAGCATCTCAAGGCTTTCGATTCCTTCCTCCGTAAGGCGCACCGCCTTGGCATCCGTCAGGTCTGCGATGGTTCCACTGCGGGCATGATGGACCGAGATCCTCCCGCTCAAGACCTCGAACTCGGCGGATTCGCCGCGCGGGTCGACGTTGACGGCAAAGCGCGTGCCGTGGTCCACCGCATGGCCGCCGGGCGTCTCGACGATGAAACCCTCGGCACCATCGGGCACCTCCACCACGGCGGTTCCCTGATGAAGGCGGCAGCGCATGGGGTCGACGAGATCGAGTTTCACCGGTGCCTCCAAGGCCAGCAGCACCCCGGACTCGAAGCGCAATTCCACGAGACCGCTCTTCAGCTCCAGGCTGCCGGCACTCAGGGCCCCATCGGCGCCGACAGGCACCATCCCGGACCACGCGGCCTCGCTCTCCGAGACCAGCCGGGCCAAAACCGGCTCATGGGAGGCACGTCCCCCGGCGGAGCCGGCCACGAAGGCCAGCACCAGCGAAGCGGCGATGCCGAGACCGGCGGCGGGCACCCACCAGGGACGGCGTCCGGAAGGCTGCCGCCCGCCCATCACCGGCGGCACCAGCTCCGGCTGGGCGGAGCGGAAGGTTGCGAGCAGGTGGGACTCCATCCGCATCCGGGCACGGTAGTGATCCCGCAACGCCGGGTCGGCCAGCAGACTCTCCTGGAACGCGACCATGTCCTTCGCATTCAGGTCACCGCCCCGCATCCGGTCGATGAATTCTTCGAGATCCAGCTTGTCGTTGTCGTTCATGGCCGTCGCGTCAGTGGCTTGGCTTGCTTCCGTCGAATCCATCCTCCGCCATTCGTTGTTCGATGCAGTGCCTCAGGGCGTCGCGGGTGCGCAGGAGCGTCTTGTAGAGTCCGGCAACGTTGCGCCGGAGGGCCTTCGCCACGTCGGCCATCCGCACGCTGGCCGATTCGTAGTAGCGGCAGATCAGGTCGCGCTGACGGTCAGGCAGCGCCTCCACGCACGCCACCAGGGCCCGGAATTCGGCATGCGCCCTCTCCGCCTCGGATTCCCCTTCGATGGCGAGGAGCTCGGCCAACTCCTCGCAGTAAACCAGCGGGCTCCGCTGGCTCTTGCGGATCTTGTTGAGCGCGGTGAACCGCACGAAGGTGTAAGCCCACGACCTGAAGGCCTTCTCACATTCCAGCTCGCCGATCCGCTGCCACATCGCCACACAGGCATCCTGGATCACGTCCTCGGCATCCGCCGGGCACGGCAGAAGCGTCAGGGCAAAGGCCCTCAGTTCCGCCTCGTGGCGGACGAAAAGGCGAACGAACTGCTGCTCCAGGATCATGGGTCGTTTTTCCCACGAAGGGATGTCGCGGGGGCGGAAAATTGGACAGGGAATTCCTCCGCACCATGACGACCGGTCGCGGCGGACTCAACCACCCCCGACCTTTCAATCCGGTCACGTCGCAGGCCCTTCCCATCGGAAGGCCACGAAGCGAGTTCCGGGTTGCCGGTGGGCGCGGGACGTAGTCTGGTGAGCGCGAAACGATGCAGCATTTCATGAATCGATCCCTGACACCCCTGCTCGCGACGCTGGCGCTCGCGGCCTTCCTCGTTCCGGCGCGGGCGGATGCGAAAGACCGCCCCCACATCGTCCTGATCATGACCGACGACATGGGCTGGATGGACCTCGCCTGCCAGGGGAACGACAAGCTGCGCACGCCGAAGATCGACGCGTTCGCGAAACAGGGCGTGCGATTCACCGACGCCTACGCCGCCTCGCCGGTGTGCTCGCCGACGCGCGGCGCGCTGATGACCGGATGGGCGCCGGCCCGCCTGCACATCACGCAGCACGGCGCCGACGGTCCGCGCTTCTGGCCGGAGGACCGCAAGGTCCAGCCGCCGGCCACCGACGACATCCTGCCGCATGAGCGGGTGACCATCGCCGAACGGCTCCGCGACGCCGGCTACGCGACCGGCTTCTTCGGCAAGTGGCACCTTTCGGGATCCGAGGCGGAAAAACACGGCGGCGCCGGCGGCCCGGAATTCTACCCCGACAAGCAGGGCTTCGACATCAACCTCGGCGGCTGCGGCTTCGGCGGCCCGCCGACCTACTTCGATCCCTACCGCATCCCGACGATCGAGCCTCGCAAGGAAGGCGAATACCTCACCGAACGCCTCGCGGATGAAACGATCGACTGGATGCGCAAGCATCACGACCAGCCGATGTTCGTCTGCCTGTGGACCTACAACCCCCACTACCCTTTCGAGGCGCCGGAGGACCTGATCGAGCACTACAAGGGCAAGGAGGGGCCGGGCCTCGTCAACCCGATCTACGGCGCCCAGCTCGAGGCCACCGACCGCGGCGTCGGCCGGGTGCTCGACGAGATCGACACGCTCGGCATCGACGACGACACGCTCGTGATCTTCACCAGCGACAACGGCGGCTGGGACGGCGCCACCGACAACCGCCCGCTGCGGAAGGGAAAGGGCCATCTGTATGAAGGCGGCATCCGGGTGCCGCTCATCATCCGCTGGCCCGGAGTCGCGGAGACCGGAAAGACGGACGACACGCCGGTCATCGCGATGGACCTCACCGCGACCATGCTCGATGCGGCCGGCGTTTCCTTGAAGAAGGACGAGACCATCGACGGCACCTCGCTGGAGCCGCTGCTCCGCGGCGAGGAGTTCTCCCACGAGCCGCTCT
>ERZ869936.1282-NODE-1282-length-18486-cov-33.822907_pt1 | contig 18486 bp, 8 predicted proteins | sample MGYA00520876_ERZ869936 | MGnify/ENA primary metagenome ERZ869936 (study PRJEB32218, sample SAMN09650985) | biofilter metagenome | isolation source: enrty point of leading RO module | place: Saudi Arabia: Thuwal, RO plant located on Red Sea | collected 2016-02-17 ...
GGCCGCACCAGGGTTTGGAAATTCAGGCCAGGGCCGGCGCCCGAGCGCAACAAGTTGAGGTAGGGGCTGACCGAGGGCGTCCGCACAAACTGATTGCCAGGTGCACGTGGGTCCTGGTATTGGGCTTCCGCCGTGGTGCCCACGAAGAGGAACAACGTACCTGCGGTAAGAACCAGAAATGAGTAACGCATGAGTCCCTAGCCTCCTGTTGCGCGGTCACTTAACTCGCTTCCCTATTCCTATTATTGGCCATTCGCCGCAGGCAGGTCAACATTTTGCCGAGCCGCAATTAGAGCGCGTTTGGTTTATCTCTAGCGTCTTGGCTAGCTGCGGCGGTGCTTGGCTACGTCGAGGGTGCATCGACGAATCTACCAATTCGTCTGCTTCGATCTCCTTGCCAAACTTGCCTCGCCGGCGCCAACGACGCTACCCCTATCCTAAACACGCTCTAGAACGTGTTGTTGTTGTTTCGCGTACGGAACGAGATGCTCAACGTTCGAATCGCACTGGACGCCAGCGAGATGAAGGTCGCCGTGCGTTCCAGCGGCGAAATCACACGGAACATGAAGGTGTCGAGTGCCGTGAGTTTATTGCCCGAGATGTAGATGCGATCGCCGGGCAGAATCTGGTAATTCGTGGCGTTGGAACCGCGGGCCGTGATGGCGTGCCAATCGATCGGCAAACGGGTCTCGAAGCCGGCCTTGTCGGGACTGCGGCGAGCGATCCACATGTTCTCGCTCGAAAACGGCGCGAGCCCGCCGGTGTTGCTCAGCGCGTCCAGAACCGTTTCATTCCCGGTGATGGGAATGCGCAGCACCTGGTCGCCGCTTTCGGCGCTGGCCCCGTCGGAGATGATGTAGTACACCTTGCTCTGGAACGTGCTCACGTCGACGGCGACTTCGGGCTCCGCGAGAAACTCGGAAAGGTGTTCTTCGATGGCGACCTTGGCCTCGCCAAGCGTCATGCCCGTGACGTAGACCTGGCCGTACAGTCCCAGATTCACGGTGCCGTCGGCGGCCACCTGGTGCTCGCCGGCGATCTGCTGGGTGCCTGCCGTTTGGAACAGCGAGATCGAGACCGTGGTCAGCGCCAGCTGCTTGCTCAATTGTGCCTGCACGGCCTGGGTTGCTTCTTCGATGGTCAGACCCATCACACTGACCGTGCCGTACGTCACGCCCAGGTTGAGAATGCCCGAGCCTTGGACCTGGTAGCGGCCGTCGATGGGAAAATCGGGCAGGGCCCCCGTGACGCGGATGTCGACGACGTCGAGCGGCTCCAGACGATAGGGCGGCTTGGGGACGACCTTCAGGGCATCGATCAGCAGCACGTCCGGCGGCTCGATGCGGTAGGGCGCGTGCGTCGTCCGCAGCTCGCCGTCGGGAACTTTCGCTTCGACCGGCACCGGAGGCAGCGACGCCTCGAGGGCACGATTCCGGTGCAATTGGTGACAGCCGGTCAGCAAGACCAGCAGGCCGAGCAGCGCGAGCGAGACGCGTCCGCGTGGCGAAAGTAGATGTTCGAAGCAGGCCATGTCGGGGGTCCTTTGGTAAGCGGCCGGGCCACGTATGTTGGCCCAGGAGCCGCGGTCCCCCCGGCGGCGCGCGAGCATCTCCGCCGGCGGGAGACGCTCACGGCCCCATAATCGGCATAACCGGCCGCGAACTTTGAGCGAAATCTGAAATCCTGCCACCGCTGTCAGCGACAGCACGAGCGCCCCACGGGCAATGCGGCGTTAAGCTCGCTTAACGTCGTGAATAAGGTCGCGCCGGCGCGCGCTAAGCAGGCTGAACATTTCGCAATTCGGCCATGCCGCAGCTGCGACTTCAGAGGGCCGCCACCAAGGCACGATATCTGCTGCCTGGAGGCGAAGTTGCGCCGATCGGCAGCCGACTTCGCGGCGAGCCGGCTCAGACGACGGAACGGAAACTGCAAGCTCACCGGGTCAGACGACCACGGACAGCTGGCAGCGCCCGCACGCGAGCTTGGCCGGGGCCCGCAGCGTGATTTGCCATCCGCGGGCGTCGAACCAGACTGGAAGGGGCGTCGAACCAGACTGGGAAGCAGGACGCGAGTCGCACAAATCTAACGCAAACCACGCACGGTTGGGCCGACCGCCGGCCTCGCCGAACAAGAAGCCCGCCGCAGGCCCAACTCCAAATTACTGAAACTGAAGAGGCACCTGAAGATGACCAAGTTCAAGAGAGCTTCCCGCCGTCGCCGTCGCGGATTCCTCGCCTTTGAATGGATCCTGCTGATCACCTTGCTGGTCATCGGCATCGTGGGCGGTTTGGCCGCCGTGCGCGACTCGCTGATCGCCGAGCTCGACGAATTGGCCACGGCGATCTCGAATCTCTACGACGACGAGAACGGGACCGTCCTTCCGGACTAGAGCGCGTCTCGTTCGCGTGCCCGTCGCTCGTTCGCAACTCGCCGTGCCACTTCTGGTATCTCGCTACTGGCATCTCGCTGCGCCAGTGGTTAGTTTAAGGGGCCGCGCGGGCGGAAATCGTTCTTCTTGCTCCGCCCGTGCATCGCATTGTGGCGTTGAGCCGCTGCTTTGAGACACGCGACGGTCCTTCTCGGGCGCGCGGCTCGTGCGGTTCGAGGCTTTGGAACAAGTGCCTCGGAACTTGCCGCCTGAGCCCCGTTTCTCCCCAGCATCCAGTGAGCGAGTAGATCGATGGCACGCAAGGTCTCCGATAAACACGTCGCGGCATGGGCCGGTTTCGACTTGAGCACGACCGGACTGGGAGTCGGCGTACGCAGCGCCGCCGGTGCCGAGGACTACGCCCATCTCGCCGTGCGGGGTGCTACGAAATGGAAAGGTGAACCGGCCTTCGAACTGGAGCACGTGCCCGGCATGATCCTGGCCGTGCTGAAGAAGCTCGAGCGGGCCGGCTGGGCCTTCGAGAAGACGGCCGTCTCGTTCGCGGTACGCCAACACGACATGGCGCTACTCGACAAGACGCAGTCGCCGCTCATGCCTGCTCTTAGCTGGCAGTGCAACGCGGCGTCGAGCGAGGTCGCTCAGTTGCGAACGCTGGGAGCCGAGGCAACGGTCGGCCGCATCGAGGAGCGATTTATCTTGCCCAAGCTGATATGGGTGCTGAAGAAAGCTCCCGCTCTGCGGTCACGCCTCAAGCACGTCATGACGACCGGCGATTGGATCGCCCTTTGTCTCACCGGGCGGGCACGGCTGAGCACCTCGGACGCGATCAGCAACGGCCTGCTGCTGCAGGCCAGCAAGCGTCTCGCCGCGGATGTGATGCGCAAGGCGAAGCTCCGACCCGAGTGGTTCCCCGACGTGCTGCAGAGTGGCAAGGCCGTGGGGCGTGTGTCTTCGCGCGTCGATCTGGGCGGCGACGACTGGGCGAAGGTCCGCGCGCTGCTGGCCGGTTCCCAGGTCGTGGCCGGCTTGGGCGACAATCACGCCACGGGCGTCGGCTGCGGACTCGACGAGCAGGACACCGCGACTATGGTTGTCTCGGCCGGAACCAGTGGCACGATCAACCGCGTCTGCCGACCGGCGGCGCAGCTGGCCGGCGAGGCGGCCTGTTTCGAATACTATCGCAGTCGCCTCCTGCTGATGATGCTGGCCGATTGCTGCAACTGGTACGACCGGTTCGTGGCCAAGTTTGCGGCGAAGTACAAGAGTCGCCTCGGCGAGCTGAACGACCTGGCCGCGGCCGCCGATCTGGGACGCGTGCAGCGCGTGCTGCACTCCGGCGGCAAGGAGACGTACGCGCCCGCCTGGAACAAATTGTCGCTCGGCGAGAAGGTCGCCAGCACCCAGTTCTCGATCATGCTCGAGTTGCTGTTGCTCATCAAAGCGATGCAGCACGAAGTGGCCGGCGGCGAGCACGACGTGCAGCGATTCGTGCTCACGGGCGGCCTGAGTCAGTCCAAGTTCTTTCAGCAGGTGTTCTGTGCCGGGGTGCGATTGCTCGAGCCACGAGCCCGTGTCGAGCTGAGTGCCCGCAAGGGACCGCTGCGTTACCAAACGGCGGCCTACGGGGCGTTACTCAATGCGATGCGGCCGAGCGATCCGCACGCGGCTGAGGAGCTCTGTCCGGTGCGCGCCTGTGCGGCACCGCGCGGCGGCGATTTGAAGCAGCTGCAGTATCGGCTGCGGGCATGCGGACTCTGAGCGGTTTTTGGCGGAAAACCGCACGCTTCCGGCGTCGACCAAGTTTGACGCGATCGGCAAACTCCGGTTAACATACGGGTTACGTCGAGGACGCCCCAGCCGCCGCCGACCACCTTCCGCGGCTCCCGCCCGGTGTCCTCTCCAGCCGTCACGGCCTGCCTCGTTGCTCCGACTTCGATGCGCGATGCCGGCCCGATTCGAAGCGGTGATGCGCGTATGACGACCCTTCCGCTGCCACGTGAAGCACGGACCGCTCTCGGCTTGGCGTTCGCGCTGCGAACGTCTGCGGCCTGGCTTTTCTTTGTCGTTGCTCTCGGGGCACTTCCGTCCGCCCTGTTCGCGGAGGATGCCGCACAAACGAAAGTCGACTCCGCTGCCGCTACCGCCGCTACCGAGCTCGACGCCGAAACCCGCGACTTCCTGGCGAATAAGGTCCAGCCGCTGCTGGCCGCGCGCTGTTACGAATGTCACGGACCGGACGCCGACGAACCGAGTGGCGGTTTGCGACTCGATTCGCGAGCCGCCGTGCTGGCCGGCGGAGAGACCGGTCCGGCCATCGTTCCCGGCGACCCGCATCAGAGTTTGCTCATCGAGGCGGTCGAGTATCGCGGTGCCTATGAAATGCCGCCTGATTCGAAGATGCCGGCGGGCGAGGTCGCGATTCTGGCCCGTTGGATCGAACTCGGCGCCCCCTGGATCGGCGAAGAGCCGGCCGCGGCAGCGATCGCCCGCGAGCCGTTCCCGCTCGCAGAGCGTCTCGAGAGTCATTGGGTCTGGCAACCAGTCAAACCCGTCGCACCTCCAAAAGTCAGCGCCAACGATTTCACACGGACGCCCATCGATCGCTTTGTGCTGGCGGCCCTCGAAGAAAAAGAATTGAGTCCGGCGCCGCCGGCCGAACGTCGCACACTGCTCCGTCGGGCCTGGTTTGACCTGGTCGGCCTTCCGCCCCCAGAGGAAGCGATCGAGGCGTTTGCCAGCGACCCGCGACCAACGGCCGCAGCGTTCGCCGACGTCGTCGACGAATTGCTGGCCTCGCCTCACTTCGGCGAGCGCTGGGCCCGGCATTGGCTCGATCTGGTTCGCTTTGCGGAGACCCTGGGCCACGAGTACGACTACCCGATCGCGCACGCTTTTCAGTATCGCGACTACGTGATTCGCGCACTCAATGCCGACGTGCCGTACGATCAGTTCGTTACCGAGCACCTGGCCGGCGACCTCTTGAATCCGCCGCGACGGCACCCGACCGAGAACTACAACGAATCGATCATCGCCACGGGCTTCTGGTATTTCTTCGAGGGGCAGCACGCCCCCGTCGACGCCCGGGCCGACGAGTTGCGGATCTTCGACAATCAGATCGACGTCTTTGGCAAGACGTTTCTGGGCATGACGGTCGCCTGCGCCCGCTGTCACGATCACAAATTCGACGCGATCAGCACGGTCGACTATTACGGCCTGGTTGGTTTTCTAAAGAGTTCGCGACGTCAGGAGGCCCTGCTCGATCCGCACGGCCGCATTGCCGACGGCCGACAACGGCTCGCTGAAGAGTTCGAGGGGGCGGAGGCCGCGCTCCACAGGCAGCTGGCTGCCGAGCGCGTGGTCGACGCCGCCGGCTTTGCGCGTCAGCTTCGAAATGCGGCCGCATCGGATCAGGACGACGCCGAGCGCAACAACGAAATCGCAGGCCGCTGGCGGGCCGCGCTCGCAGACGAAGCGCTGGCCCAGCCGTCGCATCCGCTCTATGCCTGGCGACGTCTGTCGGCGGTTTCGGACGGCGAGTTCGACGAGGCGAAACAGGCCGTGCTCGCCGAACTCGTCGCGCTCGGGCAGCGCGCCGAAGAGCTCGATCGCCAGCAGCCGCTGATCGAAGACTTCGACGAAGGGCAACTCGACGGCTGGTTCGCCAGCGGGTTCGCGCTCGATACGACACCCGTCGCGAGCGGCACCTGGAACCGCGCAGCCGAGCGGCCCACGACACTGCCGTCCGGGATTGTGCATAGCGGACAGTTGGGCGACCGACTCGCGGGCGTGCTCCGCTCCCCCACCTTCATCATCGAAGACCGACAGTTGCTCTACCGCGTCGCCGGACGCGGCGGCAAGATTCGCCTGATCATCGACGGCTACACGCTCGACGAACACAATCCGCTGCTGTTCAAAGGGGCCATGTTCGAGGTCGACACCGGCGGCCGTTTTCGCTGGCATCGTCAGGCTCAGGACGTGAGCAACTATGTCGGACATCGGGCCCACATCGAAATTATCGACGACGGCAAGGGCTTTGTCGCGGTCGACGAGATCCGATTTACCGACGGTACGGTGCCGCCGCCGCAGCGCGATAATCCGCTGGCCCGGCAGCTGCTTGCCGATCGTCGTGTCGATTCGCCATCGGCGTTGGCCGCGGGCTACGGCCGCCTGTGGCGAAGCGCCCATGCCCGGTGGCTGGCCGGGGAAGCCGACACCCACGAAGACGAGTTGGTCCGTTGGGCCCTCGATCACGGGTTGCTTGTCGAAGAAGGTTCGTCACTTACAAGCGAATTGTCGGCCGCCCGCGAGCGGATGAATAAGCTCGATCGGGACATGCCGAAACCGCTGCGAGTTCTGGCGACCACGGAAGGGACGCCGGAAGACGAGTTCGTCCTGATCCGCGGCAACCACCGCACGCCGGCCGATCCCGCTCCGCGCCGCTTGTTGTCGGCGCTCGACGGCGTCGATTCGCCGCCCGTGCGGGGTAGCGGTCGTTTGGACCTGGCGGCCCGCGTTGTCGATCCTGGCAACCCGCTGACCGCCCGCGTTATCGTCAATCGGCTCTGGCACCATCTCTTTGGACGCGGAATCGTGGCCAGTGTCGACAACTTTGGCGTGCTGGGACAGGCGCCTTCGCATCCGGAACTCCTCGACCATCTGGCGGCGGAGCTGGTCGCCGACGACTGGTCGCTCAAGCGGGCGATTCGTCGCATCATGCTCTCCTCCACCTATCAAATGTCGAGCAAGCCTCACGACGCGCGGGCCGAAGAGATCGATCCGACGAACGAGTTGTTGCATCGTCAGCGCGTGCGGCGGCTGCAGGGCGAAGTGATTCGCGACGCGATGCTGCAGATTGCCGGGCGGCTCGACCCGCAGATGTACGGTCGGAGCGTGCCGATTCATCTCACGCCGTTCATGGACGGGCGGGGCCGACCCGACAAGAGCGGCCCGCTCGACGGCAAGGGTCGCCGCAGCATCTACATCGAGGTGCGCCGCAATTTTCTCTCGCCGATGATGATCGCCTTCGACACGCCGATTCCGTTTGGCTCGGTCGGCCGACGCAACGTGTCGAACGTGCCGGCCCAACCGCTGATCTTGTTGAACGATCCGTTTGTACTACAACAGGCCAAGCGCTGGGCCCAATCGACGGCCGCTGCATCGAGCGGAGCCGTTGCGGTGGCCGCCACTCCGGAGGCTGCAGCGGCCGAGCGGATTCGTCGCCTGTTTGTGGCCAGCTTTGCCCGCACGCCGACCGCCGACGAGACGGAGGCCGCCTTGGCCTTCCTGCGGCAACAGGCTGCCGAGCGCGGCGGCGACGCCGCGGCCTGGCAAGACGACCTGCAGGCCTGGACCGATCTGTGTCACGTGATCTGGAACGTTAAGGAATTCGTGTTCATCAACTAGCGTGTGAGCACATTGGTCAGCGAGACCGGCTCTGTCTCGCGACAACAGAAGCAAGCGAAACCGCCATGGCCCATTGTCGACGTTATCTCGAAGCTCCGCTCAGCCGCCGCGAAATGCTGCGTCGCGCCTCGAGTGGCTTCGGTGCCGTGGCGCTTTCGGCGCTGCTGACGGATCGCTCCTTTGCGGGTACTTCGGCCACGGGTCGTGATCCGCTCACGCCCCGCGACCCGCACTTCGAGCCGACGGCCAAGAACGTCATCTTTCTCTACATGAATGGCGGGCCGTCGCAGATCGACTCGTTCGATCCGAAGCCGCTGCTGGACAAAGAGAATGGACAACCCTTCAAAGCGAAGATCGAGCCGACGCAGTTCAACAACATCGGCAAGACGCTGGCCAGTCCCTGGAAGTTCCGCAACTACGGCGAAAGTGGCATCCCGGTCAGCGATCTGTTTCCGCACATTGCCCAAAAAATTGACGACATCGCGGTCATCCGCTCGATGACGTCGAACTTCTCCGAGCACACGAACGCCAACTACTTCTTGCACACCGGCAGCGGTCAGCAAGGCCGGCCCAGCATGGGCGCCTGGGTCACGTACGGACTGGGCAGCGAGTGTCAGAATCTGCCGGGCTATGTCGTGCTCAGCGGCGGGCTTATCCCTTCCGGCGGTTTGGACAACTTCAACAGCGGGTTCCTGCCCGCCAGTTACCAGGGGTCGGTGTTCGCCGCGCGGGAAACGCCATTGGCGAACATTCGTCCGCTGGAAGCTTCGCCGCAGCTGCAACGCAACAAGCTCGACCTGCTGCGAAAGCTCGACGCCGGCGTGCTCGATCGCGTGGGACACGTCGACCAGCTCGAGTCGGCGATTGCCAATTACGAGCTGGCCGCGCGAATGCAGGCCGCCGTGCCCGAGCTAACCGACTTGCGCGACGAGACGCAGTCGACCAAGCAGATGTACGGGATGGAGGCCGACTTCAAGAACACCCGCATTTACGGTCGCAACTGCCTGATCGCCCGCCGGATGGTCGAGCGGGGCATTCGCTTCATCGAACTTACCTGTACGCCCGGCAACGGCGATCGCTGGGATCAGCACGGTGGCCTCCGCGAGGGGCACACGAAGAATGCCCGCACCGTCGACCAACCGATTGCGGCGCTGCTGACCGACCTGAAGCAACGCGGCCTGTTGGAGAGCACGCTGGTGGTCTGGACGGGCGAATTCGGACGTACGCCGTTTGCCCAGGGTGTCGACGGGCGGGACCACAATCCGTTCGGATTTTCGATGTGGATGGCCGGCGGCGGCATCAAGGGCGGCACCGTGTTCGGGGCGACCGACGAATACGGGTACAAGGCGATCGAGAATCGCCTGGAGATTCACGATCTTCACGCCACGATGCTGCACCTGTTGGGCGTCGATCACCTGCGGCAGACGTTCCGCTTCAGCGGGCGCGACATGCGATTGACCGACGTGCACGGCCACGTCATTCACGACGTGATCGCCTGAGGCGTGCGGCCCCGCTCGCATCGTACCGGCGTGCGAATTTCGCGGCCGCCATCTATCCGACCGCTACTTGAGCGACAAGAGGTAGGCAATCAGGTCGCGCAGTTGCTCGGTCGAGATCTGCTTTTCGAGACCCTGCGGCATCAGCGAGAGTTGCTGCACGTCCATGGCCTCGATCTGATCACGCGGGATGCGCACGTCTTCCTTGCTCTGACGACGGACGTAGACGGCGTCGACCGTTTCCTTGCTGATCACCCCGTCGTAGGTCAGTCCGTCTTCGTGCAGCACCATGAAACGATCGTATCCGTTGGCGATTGTCGAGCTGGGATAGATGATCGATTCGAGCAAGTCCCGCTCGCGGCGGATGCGACCGATCAAGCTCAGGTCGGGACCGACCTCGGCACCTTCGCCACGGATGCGATGGCACGTCGCACAGGCGGCCTTATTGCTGAAGAAGACTTCACGACCCTTTTGCGGATTGCCACCGGTGATCTGCGGCATCAACTCCGCCAGCCGCTGAGCCTGTTGCTGCTGGGCCTCGGCCAGCCGGGTCATCAGGGGCTTGGCCGCCTCGAACACCTCGTCGGGATAGCGGGCCAGAAGCTTCTCGAGCCGCACCGGCGTGACGCTGCCGATGGCCGCGGCCTTGTCGAGGGCCGCGACGAGTGCCTTGCCGACGTCGGCCCGCCGTCCGTCTGTAGCCGCCGGAGCGACCAACGTCAGCCCGTTGAGAATGCCAAAGTTGCCCTCGAGGTCATGATCGCCCGCCGTCCAGCGAATCGTGACCGTTCCGTCTTCGCGAGGCTGCAATGCGTCGAAAAGAACGTGCGTGATGCCTGCCTCGTACGGTTCCTCGCTACTGCGAAGACCGCGATTGTTGCGAGTCGTCGATCCGGTGGCGTCGGTCAGCGTCACGTTCACGCCGCGATAGGCGGCTGGCTTCGGATAAGCGGTGCCGAAAAAGTAGAGCGCGTATCGCGTCTCCGGCCGCAAACCGGAAATGGTGAACTCGTTCTGGAACGACTGGTGTTCTCCGCCTCCGGCCGGCAAGCCGCTGTAGACAAAGTCATTCAACAGATCGTCGTACTTGGTCGAGCGGTAGGGCATCAGCTCTGCCCCGGTCACGCGGCTGAGCGACACGCCGCTGAACGAGCCGTCGGAAGTTCGCAGCAGCTCGAAGCCCTGGCCCGAGATCGGATTCCAGCTGTTCCAAATCGCCCGATGTTCCTGCGGCTCGTCGAGGTAGGCGGCCACGCCGCGATGAGTCTTCGACTCGGGCGGCTGCACGTCCACGTTCACCACGATCGGCGCGCTGTCGCGCTCGAATCGCTTGAGCAGAGTCGGCAGCTCCAACGGACCGACGCGTTCGACAAGGCCCGCCACCGCAATCGTCTGCCCGCGATCCAGACGTGCCGAGGCCAACGCCTCGGCCGCCCGGGCACGATCGACGGCCAAGACCTCCTCGTCGAACTGCGCCAGCAGGAACTCGAAGTCGGCCGCTGAGAGCGGGCGAGCGTGCTTGGCCGCGATGGCCAGGGCCGTCAGCCGCAGGGCCGCGTCGCGCTCCGCATCGCGGCTCAGCGACATCAGCTCATTGTCCAACTGGTCGGTGTCCTTGGCCGAGATGGTCGTCACAATCTGCTCGACGAGACCCGCATCGTCGCCTGCCAGCAGCGTCCGCAGGGCCGGCACAAATTGCGACGGCAGCGAGGTCAGATCGCTGGCCGCGAGCGCCTCGAGTACGAGTAACTGGTTACCGGCGCGAGCGTCGGCTCGGCGAAGCACATCGACCATGCGGGCCTGGATGCCCGGCTTGCCGGCGAACGTCGTGCAGATGGCCCGCGCCAACACGGCGTCCTCTTCGGTCAGGTCGTCCGCCTCGAGCCAGCCGCGCAGCACCTTCTCGATCTCGCCGGCCCACGCGTCGCGTTTGCCGATCACATCGATCGCCGACTTGCGCAATAGCTGATCGGAGGTGTTCAGCAGCGGCAGCACCAAATCGTGCGTGAGCCGCTCGTCACCCATCTGATCGAGTGCGATCAGCGTCGAACGCCGCACCCGGGTGTTTTCGTCGGCGAGTCCCGCCCGGGCGCCGTCGAAGTCGTCGATGCGGATCAAGGCGTGGATCTGGGCATGCATCAGATAGTCGTCGTTGTCCTCGCGTGCCAAACCTCGCAGCAGGGCAGGCACGGCGCGGCGATCTCCGATTTTGGCGATCGCTTCGGCGGCCGTGAGTCGCACTTGCGGACTGCCCGACTCATAGAGCTCGACGATCTTGTCGACCGAGGCCCGATCGCGGAGCACGCCGAAACTACGAATCGCCGCCTGGCGGACCGATTCGCTTCGATCGCTCAGTGCCGCGTAAAGGCGACGTCGGGCCATCTCGGTGCCGATCCGTGAGAGCGACCAGACCGCGTTGCGACGCTGGCGCTCTGCGTCGGCAGTGGCCAGTAACTCGCCCAGCGCGGGCACGGCCTCATCGCCGCGACGGGCCAGGTGATCGATGGCTCGATCGCGGACGGTGGGTCGCGCGTCGTCGAGTCGCTCGGCCAGCTCCGCCGGCAGAGCGGCGTCCCATTCAAGCTTCAGTCCCCGCGGATCTTCGACGCGCGGCGCGCCCTTCTGACGGAGCCGGTAGATCGCACCGTAAATGTTCGGTTTGGCGATCTTCGACGTGGGGCAGCCGAAGTAGAGCCAGCCGCCCGTGTCGATCATCAACAAGCTGCCGTCGGCGTCTTCGAAGATGTCGGTCGGATGGAAGTCGATCGACTCACTACTGATGAAGTCCTCATCGCGCTTGGGCAGGAACGACGAGCCGTGGCGTTCCAACTCAACCCGCACCACGCGATGCGTATTGAACTGACAGGCGAAGACGTTTTGATGCCACTCGTCGCTCAACGTCGTGTTGCGAACCCGCATCAGTCCGGCCGGGGCGACTTGACCCCAACGACAGACCGCCGGAATGCGATAGCCTGTCTCCGGCAGCAGCGCCTTGCCATAGACCTTCGTCGTCAAACAGCCTTCGATCCAGTGAACCAACGCGTCGTGTCGTCCGCCGAAGCTGTCGAAAATGGCGTTTGTGGTGAACAGCTCGCCCTCGGGCGTGAACATCACCTCGACCGGGTTGATCGGGCCCTGCCCGTGGATTTGCAGATCGCTGCCGTCCGCGCGGCAGGAGAAAACGCTCGCCGCCCCGTTGCTGCCGTGGAACGTCCCGTCGGCGTCGACCAGCTCATAGCCAAAGACCCCGCCCGTGAAATAGATGCGTCCGCAGGGACCGAGATAGGGTCCGGTGAGATTGGGGTTGCCGTTCAGCTCGAACGTGCCGACCAGCTTCTCACGCTTGTCGGCCACGCCGTCGTCGTTGGTGTCCTCGAGTCGCCACAGGTAAGGCGCCGAAATGACGTAGAGCGCGCCGTCGTGCCACAGCGCGCCCTCTGGCATCACCATGTCGTCGGCGAAGATCGTGCTCTTGTCGAACCTGCCGTCGCCGTCGAGGTCTTCGAGCATGCGAATGAAACGCGGCCGCTGCTCGAGCAGATCCTCCTTGCGCAGATTCTGGCCGTCCGTCTCGGCCACGAAGAGTCGCCCACGATCGTCGAAGGCCGCCAACATGGGGTGCTTCACGAGCGGGGGCTCGGCCACGATCTCCAGTTCGAATCCTTCGGGGATCTGAATCGTGGGTGGCTGAAAGTCCTGAAGCCCCTCGATCTCGGCGGGAATGAGCCGCGCGGCCGCCAGTCGCACCGGTTCGCTCGCCGCGTCGTTGGCCGTCGCCGGCGGCGTAGCGGCGTTGGCTTGCGATTCCTCGTCCGGGTTGGCTCCTACCGCCGATTGGGCCGTACAGCCCGTCGTCGAAACGGCGGCGAGCAAGAGCAGGATGCCAAGAGAAAACAGCGTCCAACAGCGAGTACTCGGATGCGTCACAGAGAACCTCCGGCGAGTAACGCGCGCCGCTCGCGGCGAGCGCAAAAAGGGGGGTCGGTTGTGCCGGCAAGACCGTCGGGGGCAGGGGAGACGGACAAGCGCCGGGCAGCGGCGGGGACTTTGTTTCGTCGACTTCAATTCTATCCGCGACGCTCGGGCAGCCGCAACCTGCGCGACTTACCGGGCCAAGGCTCTTTGAACGCGAGCAACGCAATTTCCCTGGCTCGAATCCACGCAGAACGTTCGGCAATTACTGTCAATCGAAGTGCGGCCTCGCTATATTGTGGAGGTCGAGCGACGCACTTCCCCAGACATTTGTCTTTCAATTCACTTAGTCCTTAGCCGCGGAAACGACTCATCGACCGCGGGGTGCCATGATGAACGATACGAACGTGATCGTGCCCTTGACCAAATTGCCGGCGCTCTTCCTGCTGATCGCCTTCGCGGCCCTGCTGCCTTGCGGCTGCGAGCAGGCCCAGAGCAACACGGGCACGCCCGTCATCGAAGCCCCCAAAGTGCTCGTCGACACGGTAGTCAAGCGCGACGACGTGATCACCTCGCGTTACTTTCGTGGCAATGTCGAGGCCTCCGAGACCGTCGAGATTCGCGCCCGTGTGAAGGGCTTCCTGCGGAAGATTCATTTCCAGGATGGCATGGAAGTCAAAGAAGGCCAGCTACTTTTCGAGATCGAGCCGGAACCGTACCAGGCTCGCTTGGACGGGGCGAAAGCCCGTTGGCAGGGCGCCGCGAACACGCTCAAGGAAGCGGAAGATCGCGTCCGTCGTGGGCGGGCGGCGGGGACGGCCATCTCCGAGGAAGACCTGGCCACGCGGCTCACGCAGCGTGACGTGGCGGCGGCCGAGGTGGCGGCCGCCAAGGCGTCTTACGACGAGGCGAAGATCGATCTCGGCTACACGAAGATCACCTCGCCCATCACCGGATGGATCGGCCGGCGGTTGGTCGACGAAGGCAACCTCGTCGGCACCGATGGAAACACCTTGCTCACGACCATCGTCAAACGTCAGCCGATCGACGTCTATTTCGAGGTTAGCGGACCGCTGGTCGACGAGCTTCAGCAGCGACAGTTCGAGATGCGTCAGGCCATCGAGGAGCAGGGGGGCAATCCCGACGCGATCGATCTGGACGACATGGAGGTGACCGTGTTGGCCGGCCTGAGTATCGATGAGGGTTTTCCGCACAAGGGAACACTCAACTACCTCGATTTCAAGATCGATCCGTCGACCGGGACGGCCCGCGTCCGGGGCACCTTTCCGAATAAGAAGGACTTGCTCTACCCAGGCACCGATGTGCGGATCCGCATTCCTTCGCGCGAAAAGCAGACCGCGGTTCTGGTTCGCGAGAAAGGCATCGGCAAGAATACCCTGGGCGATTTCGTCTATCTCGTTGTCGACGGCACCGGAGACTATGCCGGCCGAAAGGTGGCGAAGACTCGGCAGATTAAAGCCGATACGGGTGAACTGGTCGACGGCATGCGCATCGTCTCCGAGGGACTCGAGGGCGGCGAGACTTATATCGTCGGTGGGGTGCAGCGGGCTCGAGATGGCATGCCTGTCGATATCGTGGAAGAACGCGAGAAACCGGCAAAGGCCTCGCCCGAGGGCGAACCTGAGTAGTGGAGGTGCGTTCGCGCGCTTGCCCGCTGGCCAGATCCTCGGCCGCGGCACGACGCTCGACCCGCGACGGAACCAACCACCTGAAGTCCAATAGCTCGACCGGCCATGTTCTCGATCTTCTTCATCAATCGCCCGATCTTTGCCTGCGTCGTTTCGATTGTGATCATGATCGCGGGCGCGATTTGCCTGTTTCTGCTGCCGGTCGAGCAGACGCCCGACATTACGCCGCCGACGGTCGTCGTGACGACGACCTACCGCGGGGCGAGTGCCGATACAGTGGCCAAGACCGTAGCCGTGCCGATCGAGCGGGAGGTGAACGGCGTCGAGGACAGCATCTACATGTCCTCGAAGAGCTCTGACGACGGGACCTACGAACTCACGATTACGTTCGAGGTGGGTACCGACATCGACATGGCCACCGTGCTCGTGCAGAACCGTGTGGCCATTGCCCAGCCGCTCTTGCCGCAAGAGGTGAAGCGCGAAGGTGTGAAGACCGAGAAGCGCTCGACCAACATGGTGCTGATGGTCAATATTTTCTCGCCCGACGGCTCTGCCAATCCTCGTCAGATGAGCACGCAGATCGACGTCGGCATCAAGGACGAGCTGGCCCGACTCCATGGGGTCGGCAAGGTCGTCGTGATGGGGGCCAAGGACTACGCGATGCGGATCTGGCTTGATCCGGGGAAGCTGCGCGATCGCGGTTTGACCACCTCGGACGTGATTGCCGCGGTCCGCGAACAGAACGTCCAAATTGCCGCCGGTCAGATTGCGGCTTCGCCGTATGCAAAGGGCGCGCAGAACGACCCCGATTACGAATATCCCACCTTCGAATACACGGTCAGCACGCAGGGTCGCTTCAAGACCGCCGAGGAGTTTCGCAACCTGATCGTCAAGGTCGGCGAAGAGGGGCGGGTGCTCCGCCTGTCCGACATCGCCCGCATCGAGGTCGGGGCGCTGCAGGAGAACATGTCGGTGCAGCTCGACCGCCGCGAATCGGTGGCACTGGCCGTCTATCAATTGCCCGGGGCGAACGCACTGGAGGTGCGCAAAGAGGTCGGCAAGACGATGGTCAAGCTGGCGAAGAATTTCCCCGACGGAATGGCCTATACGATCGCCTACGACACGACGATGTTCGTCGAGGCTTCGATCGCCGAAGTCGTCTCGACGCTCGTTATCGCGGTCATTCTGGTCGTGCTGACCGTGTACGTCTTTCTGCAGGATGTTCGCACGACGATCATTCCCGCCGCCACCATTCCGGTCGCCCTGATCGGTACGTTGGGCGTGATGTTCGGCTTGGGTATGTCGATCAATACCCTCTCCTTGTTCGGCCTGGTGTTGGCGATCGGCATCGTCGTCGACGACGCTATCGTGGTGGTTGAGAACACGATGCGACTGATCGACGACGAGGGACTTTCGGCCAAAGAGGCCACGGCCAAGGCCATGATTCAGGTCACCGGGCCGGTGGTGGCGACGACCTTGGTGCTGTTGGCTGTGTTCATTCCTACGGCCCTCATGCCGGGCATTACCGGCCGGCTTTACCGTCAGTTTGCGATCACGATCGCCACCGCGACCGTCTTCTCTTCGGTCAACGCGCTCACCCTCAGTCCCGCCCTTTGTGGCATGCTGCTGCGGCCTTCGCCCGAAAAGCGCGGGCCCTTCTTCGCCGGATTCAACAAGGTCTTCGACTGGACAACCCGCGGTTACATGGGCGTGGTCAACCTGGCCGTGCGGCGCACGGCGATCGTGATGCTGGTGTTCCTCGGTTTTCTGGCCGCCACCGCCTGGAGCTTCATGCAGGTGCCGGGCGGCTTTCTGCCCGATGAAGACCAGGGTTACTTGATGATCACGGCGAGGCTTCCCGACGGTTCTTCGCTAGCCCGATCGACGGATGTCGGTCGACAGATCGAAGACTTTTTTGGCCTTCAGACCGAGGTTGGCAGCGACGGACAACGGACCCCCAAGCTTTTCGGTGCCGACGGAGAGCCGCTCACCGACGAGCAAAAAAGGCTGGGTGTCCCCGGCCAGGTTCGCTACGGATTTCGCGGTGTGGCGAACGTGATTACGGTGAACGGCTACTCGGCGCTCGACGCCCTCAATTCGACGAACGCCGTGACGATCTTTGTGGTGCTCAAAAATTGGGCGGAGCGGAAAGGCGTAGAAGATCACGTCATGAGCATCGTCCGCGATGTGCAACAACGCGCGAATCAGGAAATCTACGATGCCACGACCCTCGCGTTTATCCCGCCGCCGATCACGGGTTTGGGCACCGCGGGTGGTTTCGAATATCAATTGCTCGACAAGCGGGCCGAGCCCGAATCGGCTTCGCTCCAGGAGATCGCTGACGCGCTGGTCGCGACCGGCAACAGTCCCCAGGTGCCCGAGCTCGACCGTATGAACAGCAACTTGCGGGCGGTGGTGCCGCAGCTCTACCTCGATATCGATTTCGAGAAAGCGAAGCGCATCTATGTGCCGCGCGACGTGATTGCCGAAACGCTGCAAGCGAATCTGGGTTCCTACTACGTCAACGATTTTGAGGCCTTCGGCCGCATCTACAAGGTGATGATGCAGGCGGAGTACGATTTCCGTAACGATGCGTCCGACATCGCGCGTCTCGAGGTTCGCAACCTCAACGGCGACATGGTGCCGCTGAGTACCGTTCTCCAGGTCGAGACAAAGGCCGGGCCGAAGACGGTCTACCGCTATAAGCTCTATCCTTCGTCGACGATCACGGGTCAGCCCGGCCAGGGCTACAGTAGCGGCCAGGCGGTCGCTGCGATGGAGCAACTTTCGAAGTCGCTACCGAGCGGCATCGCCTTCGAGTGGTCGGGCGTGACGTTGCAGCAATTGGCCGCCGGCAATTTGGCGCCCCTGATCTTTGGCTTCGCGATCGTCCTGGTCTACCTGTTCCTGGCCGCGCAGTACGAGAGCTGGGGCATTCCCTGGGCCGTGATCTTCTCGGTACCTTTGGCGGTGCTGGGCGGAATGGGGTCGACCTACCTGCGCTCCTTCGACAACAACATCTACACGCAGATCGGCCTGGTGCTGCTGATCGGTCTGGCGAGCAAGAGCGCCATTCTTATCGTCGAATTTGCCAAGCAGGAGCGCGAAGAGGGTCGCTCGATTCAGGAGGCGGCCGCCCGGGCTGCCGAGCTGCGTTTTCGCGCGATCCTGATGACCGCCTTCTCGTTCATCTTGGGCGTGCTGCCACTGGTGATTGCCAGCGGGGCCGGCGCGGCGAGCCGCGTTTCGCTCGGCACCGTGGTGGCCGGCGGCATGACGGCCGCGACCGTCCTCGGCGTGTTCTTCATCCCCACGCTCTACGTGGTGGTGCAGCGGGCCAGCGAAGCGATTATGGGCGGTCCCAAGCCGCAGGGTGCGAGCCTGGCGGTCGAGGGTGGCGGCGATCGCAAGGACGAAGCCCCCGACCGCAACGACAGCTAGAGTGCAAGAGCCGCGGTTCGACAGCGCGGCCCGGCAGCGGGAGCTTGCGGATCGCGGCGAGTCTGGTTCGATGACCGCACCGCTCGGCGTAGCCGTGGCCGTGGCATGACGGTGGTATGACAGTGGCCTGACGGTGGCAGATTTGCCGACGGGTGCCGGTCACACGTTGCCGTCACCCATTGCCGTCACGCGTTGC
>ERZ869936.1283-NODE-1283-length-18465-cov-3.937317_pt1 | contig 18465 bp, 20 predicted proteins | sample MGYA00520876_ERZ869936 | MGnify/ENA primary metagenome ERZ869936 (study PRJEB32218, sample SAMN09650985) | biofilter metagenome | isolation source: enrty point of leading RO module | place: Saudi Arabia: Thuwal, RO plant located on Red Sea | collected 2016-02-17 ...
CTGCTGCGCGCGGCGGCGCAGGATCGCGAGATGGCCGGCGCGCTGGGCGTCGACCAGCGGCGCCTGTTCACCGCCGTGGTGTTCCTGGGCACCGCGCTTGCCGGACTCGGCGGCGCCTTGCAGATGCCGCGCGAGGCCGCCAACCTCGGCATGGACCTCAACGTCATCGTAGAGGCCTTCGTCGTGGTCGTGATCGGCGGCATGGGATCGCTGACCGGCGCCTTTCTGGCGGCTATCCTGATCGGCGTATTGTCCGCCTTCGGCATCGTGCTGTTCCCGCAGATCACCTTGGTCCTGCTGTTCCTGGTCATGGCGGTGGTCCTGGTCTTGCGGCCGCGGGGCTTGCTGGGCCGGGCCCCGGACCTGGGCGACACGGCGCCGCCCGGCGACATCGTGCCGCTGGCCCCGCCTGGCCAACGCCAGGCAGCCGCGGCGATGATCTTGATCCTTGCCTTGGCGCTCCTGCCGGTTCTGGGCGGCGGTTATGCGCTCAGCATCGCCGGGGAGGTTCTGATCCTGGCCCTATTCGCCGCCTCGCTTCAGGTCCTCATGGGCATCGGCGGCATGATCTCCTTCGGCCATGCCGCCGCATTCGGCTTGGGCGCCTACGGGGCCGCGCTCGCGGTCATGCATTTCGCCGCGCCCATGGCCTTGGCGGTCTTCGCCGGTCCCCTGGCCGCCGGCCTCGGCGGTTTGGTCTTCGGATGGTTCTGCGTGCGCTTGAGCGGCGTGTACCTGGCCATGCTGACCCTGGCCTTCGCGCAGATTCTGTGGTCCGCCGCGTTCCAGTGGGTGGCGCTGACCGGCGGCGACAACGGCATCCTGGGGGTCTGGCCCAGTGCCTGGGCCGCGGACCCCATCGTCCTCTATCTCCTGATCCTGGGCGTCGTCGGCGCCGCGATCCTGGCCCTGAGGCGGAGTGTGTTCTCGCCCTTCGGCTACGCGTTGCGCGCGTGCCGGGATTCGAGCCTGCGCGCCGAGGCCATCGGTATCGACACGCGCCATCGCCGCTGGATGGGTTTCGCGCTGGCAGCCGGCTTCGCCGGATTGTCCGGTGCGCTTTACGCATTCTTGAAAGGGAACGTGTTTCCCGACGTCCTGGCGATCTCGACCTCTGTCGATGCCCTGGTCATGGTTCTGCTCGGCGGCGTGCAAAGCCTGAGCGGGCCATTGGCCGGCGCCGCGGTGTTCACGATCCTCAAAGCGGAACTATTGGCCATGACCGACCTTTGGCGGGCGGTGGTCGGCGCCATCGTTCTGCTGCTGGTTCTGGCCTTTCCGCACGGCCTTGCGGGCGCGGCCAAGCTGGTGCGCCGGGCATGATTGAAGCGGTTCTGCAAGTCGCTGACCTGGCGAAAAGCTTCGGTGCGTTCCGCGCGCTCGATGGCGTCAGCCTGTCCGTCGAGGCCGGCCAGCTTGTCGCTCTCATTGGACCGAACGGCGCCGGCAAGAGCACCTGCTTCAACGCGATCAACGGTCAATTGCGGCCCGACGCCGGCCGGGTCGTCGTGGCCGGTCAGGACGTCACCGGCCTGGCGCCGCACCAACTGTGGCGCCACGGAATGGGCCGCACGTTTCAGATCGCCGCAACCTTCGGCTCCATGAGCGTGGTCGAGAACGTGCAGATGGCGCTAATCGCATGCCACAAGCAAACCGGACGCCTGTTCCGCCCGGCTACGGGCCTGCACCGCGCATCGGCGCTGGAAACGCTGGCCCGCGTCGGCATGGCGGATCAGGCGGAGCGGCCCTGCATGGTCTTGTCCTACGGCGACATCAAGCGGGTCGAATTGGCCATCGCCTTGGCCGGCCGTCCGCGCGTGCTCTTGATGGATGAACCGACCGCGGGCATGGCGTCAGGCGAGAGGGCGGCCTTGATGGAGGTCGTCACGCGGGCGGCACAGGAAGAGTCCATGGCCGTGCTGTTCACCGAGCACGACATGGATGTCGTCTTCGGACACGCGCACAGGATATTCGTGCTTCATCGCGGCCGCGTGCTCGCCGAGGGCGCGCCGGACGCGGTGCGCCAGGATCCGAGCGTGCGCGAGGTTTACCTGGGCAACACGGCGGAGGCTTCGGCGTGATCCTCTCGCTGCGCGACCTCGATCTCCAGTACGGCCAGGCCCAAGCACTGTTCGGTGTCAGTCTCGATCTCGCGCCGGGCGAAGCGGTCGCGCTGCTCGGCCGCAACGGCGCGGGAAAGACCAGCACGCTCAAGGCCGCCATGGGCTTGCTTCCAACCGCCGGCGGCACCGTCAGCTTCGACGGCCAGGATATCACGGGCTGGCCATCCTACCGCGCGGCCCGTCTGGGTCTGGGTTACGTACCCGAGGATCGGCGCATCTTCACCGATCTCAGCGTCGCCGAGAACCTGGAGGTCGGCCGCCGCCCGGCGCCAGCCGGAATCAAACCCTGGACGGCGGAGCGTCTGATCGCCTTGTTTCCGAACCTCGCTGAACTGATGCCCCGGCGCGCCGGTCGTTTGAGCGGCGGCGAGCAACAGATGCTGGCGCTCGCCCGCACGCTCATGGGCAACCCGCGCGTGTTGCTGCTCGATGAACCCTCGGAAGGTCTAGCGCCTGTTATCGTGGATCAATTGGCACAGGCGCTGAGCGGCCTGCGCGCCCAAGGTATCGCCATACTGTTGTCGGAACAGAATCTGCGTTTCGCCGGCGCCATCGCCGAACGCGCGGCGATTATCGAGCGTGGCCGCATCGTGCACCGCTGCGCGATGCCTGAACTCTTGGCGGATGACTCTCTTCGGCGCCGGTATTTCGCGGTTTAAGCCGCTGAACGAACCAGCTTAGTTGGTTTGGCTCTTGAGCTTGCGCCACTTGGCGACGTTGCTGTTGTGCTCGTCGAGCGTCTTGGCGAAGGCATGGCCGCCGTTCCCGGAAGCGACGAAATAGAGAAATTCCGTGGTCGCGGGATTGAGCACGGCCTTGATCGATTCCCGGCCGGGATTGGCGATCGGCCCGGGCGGCAAACCGTCGATCATGTAGGTGTTATAGGGGCTGGGTGTCTGCAAATCGTTGCGTGTCAACGGCCGGCCCAGCGGCGCGGTGCCGTTGGTGATGCCATAGACGACCGTCGGATCGGACTGCAGCCGCATGCCCGCGCGGATGCGGTTGATGAAAACGGAAGCGACGATCGGCCGCTCGTCCGGCACGCCGGTCTCCTTTTCCACGATCGAGGCCAGGATCAAGGCCTCCTCCGGCGTTTTGAGCGGGATCGATTGATCGCGCAGGCTCCAAAGCTCATTCAAGGTGTCGCGCATGGATTCCTGCATGCGCGCGACCAAGGCATCGCGCTTGTCGCCGCGTTCGTAGTTGTATGTCTCCGGCAGCAACGTGCCTTCCGCTGGAATCGCGCTCAGCTTGTCAACCAAGCTTTCTGCCGCTTCGATCACGGCCGCTGCCTCGGCGCTGGCCACGCCTTCGGGAATCGTCAGGCGCCGCATGACAGTCTTGCCGCTTAGCAGGATATCGACGACACCGCGCATCGAAACCGTGGCCGGGAACAGATATTCGCCGGCCTTGAGCTCGCGCTCGACCCGAAGCAGGCGCACGCCGAGCCGGAATACGATCGAATCCTCGATCACGCCGTCGGCGGCGAGCTTGCGGGCGATATCGCCCATGCTGGTTCCGGGATCGATGTAGATGACGGTGTCGGACTGCAACGGTCCGGGGCCGTCGAAGCGATCGATGACAATGAAGGCCACGACCGCCGCCGCGAACCCGGCCAGAAGGGCGAGGCGGCGCGCCACAATGCCTAGCCGTACTGGGCGAGCACCAGACTCGCGTTGGTACCGCCGAATCCGAATGAATTGGAAAGGGCCGCGCGCACTGGCCGCTCCTTCGCTGTGTGCGGAACGAGATCGATACCGTTACATTCCGCTGCCGGATTGTCCAGATTGAGTGTCGGCGGCACAACTTTATCACGGATCGCTAAGATTGAGTATATCGCCTCGGTTGCACCGGCCGCGCCGAGCAGATGGCCGATCGCCGATTTCGTCGACGACATGCTCAGCTTAGCCGCGTGATTCCCAAACAGGCGCTTGACCGCGCCCAGCTCGATCAGGTCGCCGAGCGGCGTGGATGTGCCATGCGCGTTGATATAGTCGATATCTTCCGGATTCAGATTGGCGCGCTTCATCGCCGCAGCCATGGCCCGGAACGCACCGTCGCCGTCTTCGGCCGGAGCGGTCACATGATGCGCGTCGCCCGACATGCCGTAGCCGATAACTTCGGCATAGATGGTCGCGCCGCGTCGCTTGGCATGCTCCAACTCTTCGAGCACGACAACGCCGGCACCTTCGCCCATCACGAATCCGTCGCGCCCCTCGTCCCAGGGACGGGAGGCTTTCTCCGGCGTGTCGTTATACTTCGTCGAAAGCGCGCGCGCGGCGGCGAAACCGGCAACGCCCAGTCGGCATACAGCGGCTTCGGCACCGCCGGCAACCATGACGTCGGCATCGTCGAGCACGATCAGCCGTGCCGCATCGCCGATCGCATGCGCGCCGGTCGAGCAGGCGGTGACCACCGAATGATTGGGGCCCTTGAAACCATAGCGAATCGAAACCTGGCCGGATGCCAGATTAATCAGCGCGGCCGGAATGAAGAACGGCGACAATCGGCGCGGACCGCGTTCGTGCACCGTCAACGAGCCTTCGTAGATGGTCTGCAGGCCGCCGATGCCGGACCCGATCATGACCCCGGTGCGCTCGCGCGCTTCGTCGCTGTCCGGCTTCCAGCCCGAATCCTCGACCGCCTGTTGCGCCGCCGCGATGGCGAAGACGATAAAGGGGTCGATCTTACGCCGCTCCGCGGGCGTCATGTAGTCGTCCGGGTTGAAGCCGCCGGTCTTGGTCTCGCCAAGCGGCACCTGCCCGGCGATTTTCGACGTGATGTCGGAAACGTCGAAGCTTTGGATACTGCGCACGCCTGACATCCCGGCGAGCAGCCGCTCCCAATTGTGAGCGGCGCCACAGCCAAGTGGCGTGACCAATCCAAGTCCGGTTACGACAACACGTCTCATCGTCCGTGCCCGCTGGCTGCCCGCACAGGCCGCCCCGCCAAGGCGCGTGGCCTAGGCGTGCTGCTGGATGAAATCGACGGCGTCCTTAACAGTGACGATCTTCTCGGCGGCGTCGTCGGGAATTTCGCATCCAAATTCTTCTTCAAACGCCATGACCAGTTCGACGGTATCGAGACTGTCGGCGCCCAGGTCATCGATGAAGCTGGCGTTTTCCGAGACCTTGGACTCTTCGACTCCAAGATGCTCCACGACAATCTTCTTTACGCGGTCGGCAATGTCGTTGCTCATTGACTTTGTCCTCAGATTGGCCGGCGTTTTTTTCACTTGTAAATCGGGACGTTGGCTTCCCGTCTCGACCCCGTATACGCGGGGCGCCGCCTCTTAACACAGTTCTTTCGGAAATGCCAACGCCTGTGGCCGAAGATAACTTGGGTACCAAAGCGCCCAGGCTTACCCTCGGCAACACGCTATATCATGGCCATTCCACCGTTCACGTGCAAGGTTTGGCCGGTCATATAGGCCGCCTCCTCGCTGGCCAGATAGACCGCCGCGGCGGCGATATCCGCCGGCACCCCGAGCCGCCCGGCGGGCACCGCCGCCAAGAGCTTTTCCTGCTGTGCCTCGCCCAGGGCATCGGTCATGGCGGTTTCGATGAATCCGGGGGCGATGCAATTGACCGTGATGCCGCGCGAGGCGACCTCCTGGGCCAGGGCCTTGGACATGCCGATCATGCCGGCCTTGGAGGCGGCGTAATTGGCCTGCCCCGGATTGCCGGTCACGCCGACGATCGAGGTGATACCGATGATGCGGCCCCAGCGGCGTTTCATCATGGCCCGCAGGCTGGCCCGGGCGAGCCGGAACCCGGCGCTGAGATTGACCGCCAGGACCTGGTCCCATTCCTCGTCCTTCATGCGCATGGCCAGGTTGTCGCGGGTCAGGCCGGCGTTGTTGACCAGAATATCCAAGGTCCCGAGGGCCGCTTCGGCCTGACCGGGCAGGGCCGCCGTGGCGGCCGCGTCGCTCAGATCGCAGGGCACGATGTGGGCCCGCACGCCCAGTTCGCCGGCCAGCGCTTCCAGCGCCGGGCGCCGGGTGCCGGACAGGGCCACCGCGGCCCCCTGGCCGTGGAGTGCCCGGGCGATGGCGGCGCCGATACCGCCGGATGCGCCGGTCACCAGTGCCGTCTTGCCGCTCAAGTCGAACATGTCTGAATTCCTCCTTTGGTCGCCGTCAAAGCGACTTGATGAGCGTCTCGATTTCCGCGGGCGTGCCGGCGTTCAGACTGTCCAGATCGCGGTCGATCCGGCGGGTCAGGCCGCTCAGCACCTTGCCGGCGCCGAGCTCGACCAGCGTGCCGATGCCGCGCGACTTCATGTACAGCACCGATTCCCGCCAGCGCACCATGCCCGTAACTTGCTGGATCAGCAGGGCGCGAACCTCTTCGGGCTCCTCGACCGCGCTCGCCGTGACATTGGCGACCAGCGCCAGGCGCGGCGGCTGAATCACGATCTCCGCCAGGGCCGCCGCCATGGCATCGGCCGCCGGCGCCATCAGGGCACAGTGGAACGGCGCGCTGACCGGAAGCAGGATGCTGCGCCGCGCGCCCTTGGCCGCGGCCAGCTCGATCGCCCGCTCGACCGCCGCCTTGGCGCCGCTGATCACGACCTGGCCCGGCGCGTTGTCGTTGGCCGGGGCGCAGACCTCGCCCTGGGCGGCCTCCTCGGCGACCGCGGTCGCGGCCTCCAGGTCCAGGCCGAGTAACGCGGCCATGGCCCCCTCGCCGACCGGCACCGCCTCCTGCATGGCCTGGCCGCGCCGCTTCAGGACCCGCGCCGTATCGGCCAGCGACAGACTGCCGACCGCCGCCAGGGCCGAGTACTCGCCCAGGGAATGGCCGGCGACCAGATCGGCCTTCTCGACCAGGCTCAGCGCGCCTTCGCGCTCCAGAACCCGGACCACGGCCAGGCTGGTGGCCATGATCGCCGGCTGGGCGTTCTCGGTCAGGGTCAGGTCGCTTTCCGGCCCCTCGAACATGAGCTTGGACAGCCGCTGGCCCAGGGCGTCGTCGACCTCCTCGAAGACCTCCCGGGCGGCCGGGAAGGCCGCGGACAGCTCGGCGCCCATGCCGACAGCCTGGGAACCTTGCCCCGGAAACACGAATGCGCGGCTCATCCGCCTGCCTCCCCCAAGTATTTGCCCGGGCCTTGGCGGCCCTGGACGTGCGAACAGACATAGCCGACACTGCTCGCCTGTCAAGGACGGGTGCCGGTGAATACCGGTCCCCGACGCCTTGCACGGCCATCGAGAATGTGTATAGTCGCGCGCCTCAAGCGATTTGAGACAAGCTCCTTGCCGGCCGCACCTGTGGCAGCGCCACAATCCGGGGTCGGCTAGGACCGGGCGGCTGATCGGATGGCTCTTCTGGCCAGACGGCAGCGCCGGTTCGCGAACAGCCATAAGGAGTCGACATGGCGCTCTACGAATGCGTGCTGATCGCACGCCAAGACATCTCGTCGAGCCAGGCTGAAGGCCTGGTCGATCAATTCTCCGAAATCGTCGCCAACAACGGCGGTACGGTCACCAAGAAAGAGATGTGGGGCCTGCGCACGCTGGCCTATCGCATCAAGAAAAACCGCAAGGGCCACTACGCCCTGCTCAACCTCGACGCGCCGGCGGCGGCCGTGACCGAGATGGAACGCAACATGCGCCTCAACGAGGACGTGTTGCGCTATCTCACGCTGCGGGTCGACGAACTCGAGGAAGGGCCTTCCGTAATGCTGCAGGCGCGCGAGCGGCGCGACGACCGCGGCGGCCGCGACGGCGGCGGACGCTTCGGCCGGGGCGGCCCGCGCGGCGACCGAGGGGACCGTGGCGATCGCGGTGACAGAGGTGATAGAGGCGATCGGGCCCCGCGCGGCGACCGCGGCGAGTCCAGGGGAGACGAGGCATGAGCGAGATCAGAATCGTCAGCAAGGGCAACAGCGGCCGCCGGCCATTCTTTCGGCGCCGCAAGAGCTGTCCCTTTTCCGGTAAGAACGCGATCAAGATCGACTACAAGGACACCCGCATGTTGCAGCGCTTCATCTCGGAGCGCGGCAAGATCGTTCCCAGCCGGATCACCGCGGTGTCGACCAAGAAGCAGCGCGAATTGGCGCGGGCCATCAAGCGCGCGCGCTTCCTCGCCCTGATACCCTATCTGGTCCAATAGGGAGGATCGGCAACATGCAAGTCATCCTGCTTGAGCGTATCGAAAAACTGGGACAGATGGGCGACGTGGTGAACGTCAAGCCCGGGTACGCCCGCAACTTCCTGCTGCCCCAACGCAAGGCACGGCGCGCGACCAAGGAAAACCTGGCACAGTTCGAACAGCATCGCGCGCAGCTTGAGGCTGAGAACTTGAAGCAGCGCGGCGAAGCCGAAAAGATCGGCAAAAAACTGGACGGTCTGAAGATCATCCTGATCCGCCAGGCCGGCGAATCCGGGCAGCTCTACGGATCGGTGAACGCCCGCGACGTGGCCGAGGCGGTTTCGGCGGCCGGCTTCACGGTCAGCCGCACTCAAATCGCGCTCAGCGCCGTGATCAAGACCCTGGGCCTTCATCAGGTAAAGGTGCGCCTGCATCCCGAAGTCGCCGTCTCAGTGACCGCGAATGTCGCGCGCAGCGAGGCCGAAGCCGAAGCGCAGGCCGAGACCGGGCGCATGGTCAGTCCCGAAGAACAGCGCGCCGCCGAGGAAGCGGCCGAAGCCGAAGCCGCCGAAGCGCTCGCGCGCCTCGAACAAGCCGAGGCCGAAGCGGAAGCCGGCGCCGAAGAGGCGGAAAAGACTGCCTAATCGCGTATCTCCGCGATACCACGACTCGAGCGGCGGCCCTTGGCCGCCGTTTCGCTTTCAAGCGGGTGGCTCAAAAATTATCCTCAGGACTCCCAGGTTTCCATCGCGATAGTTCGGCCGTCACCCAAAAGAAGTTCGTCAAAGAATGCGATCAATGATAATAACGTGCCTGAATTCTGGTCGGTGTTCGGATTCTGATGGAACGCAGCGCAGCCTCTAACGTATCTCCGCTTCGCCCCGATACGCCCGGGGAAGACGGCGGCCTGCGCGAACCGCCGGTCAATTTCGAGGCCGAACAGGCGCTGCTCGGCGCCATTCTGGCCAACAACCGCGCATACGAGAAAGTTTCCGACTTTCTGCAACCGATCCATTTCGCGGACGAGATGCATGCGCGCATTTTCGAATCCTGCGGCAAGCTGATCGAGCGCGGGCAGATCGCCAACGCGGTCACGCTCAAGCATTTTTTCGAAGGCGATCAAGGCTTGGCCGAAGCCGGCGGCGCGCGCTATCTGGCCGATCTGCAGAACAACTTCGTCACGATTATCAACGCCGCCGATTATGGCCGGACCATCCACGATCTCTATCTGCGCCGCGAGTTGATCGCGCTTGGCGAGGACGTGGTCAATGAGGCGTTTCAAGCGGACCTGGACATCAGCGCCAACGATCAGATCGAGGCTGCGGAGCATCGGCTCTACAATTTGGCCGAGGCAGGCACCGGCGACAACGGCCCCAAGAGCTTCAAGTCGGCTGTCATCGAAGCCATCAATATGGCACAACAGGCTCACCAACGAGACAGTCATGTCGCGGGCGTCGCGACCGGCTTCAAGGAACTGGACCTGCTGCTCGGCGGTCTGCACCCCTCCGACCTGATTATCGTCGCCGCCCGCCCTTCCATGGGCAAAACTTCGCTGGCGACCAATATCGCTCACCGCGCGGCGGCGACGAAGCGGCGCCAGAAGGGACCGGACGGGACGCCGACCGAGGTTTCGGAAACTGTGGCGTTTTTCTCGCTCGAAATGTCGGCCGAACAGTTGGCGACTCGAATCCTCTCGGAGTTGACGAAGGTGCGGTCCGACCCGATTCGACGCGGCGAGGTTCCCCCGCGCAAGTTTGAAGACTTCGTCAATGCAAGCCGCGAACTCTATGAGCTGCCCCTGTTCATCGACGATACCCCGGCGCTGAGCATCCCGGCGCTGCGCACGCGCGCCCGGCGCCTGAAGCGGCAGCACAATCTGGGCCTGATCGTGGTCGATTACCTACAGCTCATGCAGGGCCCGGCCGGCATGCGCAACGAAAACCGCGTGCAGGAGGTGTCCGAGATCACCCGCGGCCTCAAGGCGATCGCCAAGGAACTGAATGTGCCGGTGATCGCCCTGTCGCAGCTCTCGCGCCAGACCGAGCAGCGCGACGACAAGCGGCCGCAGCTTTCAGACCTTCGCGAATCGGGCTCGATCGAACAGGACGCCGACGTCGTCATGTTCATCTACCGCGAGGAGTATTACCTGGCCCGCGAAAAGCCGAGCCAGCGCATGACCGAGACCACGGAAAAGTTCAACGAACGACTCGCCAATTACGATAAGCGCATGGAAGAGACGCGCAACGTCGCCGAGATCATCATCGCCAAGCAGCGCCATGGGCCGATCGGCACCGTCGAACTGCATTTCAACGGCGAATTCACGCAGTTCAGCGATCTGATTCGCGATGATCATCTTCCGGCTCATGACTAACACCGATGGCTAGGACCGGCGGCCCAGACGACACCGGGCCAACGCGGGCGCGCGCCAGCGCGGTCCTGACTATCGACTTGGAAGCCATCAAGAAGAACTACCGGCGGCTGCGCCAGGAATTGCGGCCGGTCACCTGCGCGGTGGTGGTCAAGGCCAACGCCTACGGACTGGGCGTCGCGCGGGTCGCGCCGGCCCTGGCCAAGGCGGGCGCGCGCACCTTCTTCACCGCCCAGTTCGACGAGGCGCTGCAAGTCCAAAGCGCCCTGGGCAAAACCCGGCCGACCGCCGACATCTTCGTGCTCAACGGGCTGGCCGCGGCGCCCATCGAGGATTTCAACGGTCATGGGCTGAACCCGGTATTGAATTCGCTGGGCGAGATCGGCGCCTGGGCGCAGGCCGCGCGCGCCGCCGGGCGGGCGCTGCCGGCGGCGCTGCACGTCGACACCGGCATGAACCGGCTGGGTTTGCCCCAGAACGAACTCGATACCCTGGCCGGCGATCCGGGGCGCCTGAAGGGCATCGAGGTTCGCTACCTGATGAGCCATCTGGCCTGCGCCGACGAGGCCGCGCACCCGCTCAACGCCGAACAGTTGCTGCGCTTCGAGAAGGCCCGCGAGCGGCTGCCGGCCGCCCCGGCCAGCTTCGCCAACTCTTCGGGAATCTTTCTGGGCGCCGACTACCACTTCGATCTGGCCCGCCCCGGCGCCGCCCTCTACGGCGTCAACCCGACCCCCGACCGGCCCAATCCGATGGCCCAAGTCATTAGGCTGCAAGGCAGAATCCTTCAGGTGCGCGAGATTGACGCTCCCAGTACCGTTGGCTATGGTGCCAGCCGCCAAGTGCCGGGGGGAAGCCGCGTCGCGACTGTCGCGGTCGGTTATGCGGATGGTTTCCTGCGCTGTTTATCGGACCGAATCAAATCTTGGATTGGCGAGCGAAGTGTCCCTTTGATAGGGCGGGTCTCGATGGATTTGATTGCGCTCGATGTCAGCGCGCTTCCGGCCGAGGCCGCGCGGCCCGGCGATTTCGTGGATTTGATCGGCCCGAAGCAGGATGTCGACGCTCTGGCGCGCGCCGCAGGGACGATCGGCTACGAAATTCTGACCTCCCTCGGCGCGCGCTACCACCGCGTCTACCTGGGGGGCTAGGAGACACACGCGCCATGCCAATCCTGCAGCCCATTGGCCGAACATTCTTGATATTCCTTGCCGCAGCAGGGCGCCTGACCCTGTTCGCCGCCAACGGCCTGTCCTATGCCGAGCTCGACGCCGAGTTCGGCGTCCTGATCGGCCGGCAGATGATCGATATCGGCTATTACTCTTTGCCGGTGGTCGGGTTGACCGCGATTTTCACCGGCATGGTCTTGGCGCTGCAAAGCTATACCGGCTTCGCGCGCTTCGCCGCCGAGAGCGCGATTCCCAACGTGGTCGTGGTTTCGATCACGCGCGAACTCGGCCCGGTTCTGGCCGGCCTCATGGTCGCCGGCCGGGTCGGCGCGGCCATGGCGGCGGAGATCGGCACCATGCGCGTGACCGAGCAGATCGACGCCCTCGACACCCTGGCGACCAATCCCTTCAAATACCTGGTCGCCCCGCGCCTGATCGCCGGCATCACCACCCTGCCGATCCTGGTGTTCGTCGCCGACATCATCGGCGTGTTCGGCGGCTACCTGGTCTCGATCTACAAGCTGGGCTTCAACCCGACGATCTACCTCAAGAACACGATCGATTTCGTCGAGTTCGAGGACGTGTTCTCGGGCCTGGTCAAGGCCGCCGTGTTCGGCTTCCTGATCACGCTCATGGGCTGCTACCACGGCTACAATTCCAAGGGCGGCGCGCAGGGCGTCGGCGCGGCGACGACCAACGCGGTCGTCTCGGCCTCGATCCTGATCCTGTGCTTCAACTACTTCATCACCGAGCTGTTCTTCGCCCGATGAGCGAGCCCGGCGCAAAATCCGGCAATGGTTCGGCCAATACGGCAACGCCAAAGATTCAGATCCGCGGCGTGTGCAAATCCTTCGGGCCGAAGGTCGTGCTCGACGGCCTCGACCTCGACGTCGCGGTCGGCGAGTCGGTGGTGGTGATTGGCGGTTCCGGCACCGGCAAATCGGTCCTGCTGAAATGTATCCTCGGCCTGCTGACGCCCGATTCGGGCAGCATCAAGATCGACGGCGAGGAAGTCGTCGGCCTGCGCGGGCAGGACCGCGACCGCGTCCTGCGCAAGTTCGGCATGCTGTTTCAGAACGCGGCCCTGTTCGATTCCCTGCCGGTCTGGGAAAACGTCGCCTTCGGCCTGATGCAGGGCGAGGGCATGGCCCGCGACGAAGCCAAGAAAATCGCCATCGAAAAGCTGGCCTCCGTCGGGCTGACACCGGAAGTCGGCGAGTTGTCGCCGGCGGAGTTGTCGGGCGGCATGCGCAAGCGCGTCGGCCTAGCGCGCGCCATCGCGACGACGCCCGAGATCATCTTCTTCGACGAACCCACGACCGGCCTCGATCCGATCATGAGCGATGTCATCAACGACCTGATCGTCAAGTGCGTGCATGAACTCGGCGCCTCGACGCTGTCGATCACCCACGACATGGCCAGCGCGCGCAAGATCGCGCACCGCATCGCCATGCTCTATCAGGGTAAGATCATCTGGGCGGGCCCGGTCGCGGATATCGACAAGTCCGACAATCCCTTCGTCGATCAGTTCATCCACGGCAAAGCCGAAGGCCCGATCCAGATGCAGGTTCGCGCCGGTTGAAGATAAGGCGGGCCACGGAGTCGCAAAGGTAGCTTGGCCAAGCTCCAACATCGTTACGTTTGCCAGTCCTGCGGCGCGGTCGCCGCGCGCTGGGGCGGGCGTTGCGATGCCTGCGGCGAATGGAACAGCATCGTCGAGGAGACCCCACGCGAGTCCGCGCCCGGCGGCCTGGGCAAACCCAGCACGTCGCGCAAGTCCCGCAAGATCGAATATGTCGGCCTGGAAGGCGCGACCGCGCGCGAGCCGCGCCGGCCGAGCGGCGTCGCCGAATTCGACCGGGTCTGCGGCGGTGGCCTGGTGCCCGGCTCGGCGGTCCTGATCGGCGGCGAGCCGGGCGTCGGCAAATCGACCCTGCTGATCCAGGTTGCCGCCGCGCTTGGCGATCCAAAACTCCAGGGCCCGCCGATCGTCTACATCTCCGGCGAGGAAGCGGTCGAGCAGTTGCGCCTGCGCGCGCAGCGGCTCGGCCTGGGCGGCGCCCGGGTACAGCTGGCGGCCGCGACCTCGGTGCGCGACATCGTCGCCAGCCTGGACGAAATCGACGCGCCGGCCGCCGTGGTCGTCGATTCGATCCAGACGCTCTACATCGACAGCCTGGAATCCGCGCCGGGCACGGTGTCCCAGGTGCGCGGCAGCGCGCAGGAGCTGATCCGGCTCGCCAAGCGGCGCGGCTTCGCGCTGCTCCTGGTCGGCCATGTCACCAAGGACGGCCAGCTGGCCGGGCCCAAGGTGCTGGAGCACATGGTCGATACGGTGCTGACCTTCGAGGGCGAGCGCGGCCATCCCTACCGGATCCTGCGGGCCAGCAAGAACCGCTATGGCCCGACCGACGAGATCGGCGTCTTCGAAATGGGCGATGGCGGCCTGCGCCAGGTGGTTAACCCCTCGGCCCTGTTTTTAGCCCAGCGCCAGGGCGATGTGGCCGGCGCCGCAGTGTTTGCCGGGATCGAGGGCACACGGCCGGTTCTTGTGGAAATTCAGGCCCTTGCCTCGCCATCCCCGCTGGCCACCCCGCGCCGTGCGGTAGTCGGCTGGGACTCGGCCCGATTGGCCATGGTTTTGGCCGTTCTGGAGGCCCGATGCGGGCTGGTATTCGCCGGCAAGGAGGTCTATCTAAACGTTGCCGGCGGCCTGCGGATTGGCGAGCCGGCGGCCGATATGGCGGTCGCGGCGGCCCTGATTTCGGCGGTCAGCGACCAACCCGTGCCGGCCGGGACCGTGGTCTTCGGCGAGATCGGCCTATCGGGCGAGGTCCGGGCCGTGGGCCGCACCGAAGCCCGTCTGAAGGAGGCGGCGAAGTTGGGTTTCGACCAAGCTCTGGTGCCGCCCCGCCGCGGCGATGCGGCCAAGCCCAAGAGCCCGAAAGCGGATGCCGCGGGCCTGAAAATCCAGGAGATCGCCCATTTGACGGACCTGATCCAGATCCTGGCGCCAGCCATGGCGGGGCGCATCGCGCGCCGCGCGGCGCGCGCGGCCACGGAGGCGGAGCGAGAGGCGCCCAGTGGACAGCCTGCCCATCAACCTGACCGACATCATTGTCCTGACGGTCCTCGTGCTGTCGGCGGCCTTCGCCTTCGTGCGCGGCTTCGTGCACGAGATGCTGGCGATCGGATCCTGGGTCGGCGCGGCGCTCGCGACACTGTACGGCTTCACCTACGCGCAGCCGATCGCGCGCCAATACATTCCCTCGCCGCTAATCGCCGATATGGTAGCCGGCATCGCCATCTTCCTGGTCGTGCTGGTGATCCTATCGATTGTCACGCGGCTGCTGTGCAGGCGCGTGCGCAACAGCGGCATGGGGCCGCTCGACCGCTCGCTCGGCCTGGTGTTCGGCGTTGCGCGCGGCGCGGTTCTGGTGTGCATCGCCTGGCTCATGCTGCTGTGGGTCATGCCGCGCGAGGATCACCCGGAATGGATTACCGAGGCGCGTACTCTTCCCTTGATCGAAAAGGGCGGCGCCATGATTGCGAGCATTATTCCCGATGAACTCGGCGGCAGAGCGGCGCGCGCGACACAGGCCCCGGAAGCGGAAAGCAGCGGCAGCGATCCCTACCAGCTCCTGGTGCGCCCAAGCGCGCGGGCCAATAACGCGCGCCCAGAGAAAGACGGCTACAAGGGCATAGAGCGCGACGCGATGCAGCAGCTTATCGAAGCCACAACCCAAGGTCAGGCCAACGGCAAGGAACCCAGCCAATGATGCCAAGGCACCCGTTTCTGCACGATCCCGACGACGACAAGCCGCGCGAGGAATGCGGCGTCTTCGGGGTGCACGGCGCCGACGGCGATGCCGCCGCGCTGACCGCGCTCGGCCTGCACGCCTTGCAGCATCGCGGCCAGGAAGCCGCCGGCATGGTCACCTTCGACGGCCAGCAGTTTAACGCCCACCGCGATCTCGGCCTGGTCAGCGACACCTTCGTCAGCGAACAGGTCATGGCCCGCCTGGTCGGGCGCTCGGCGATCGGTCATGTGCGCTACGCGACCACCGGCGAAACCGCCATGCGCAACGTGCAACCCCTGTTCGCCGACCTGGAATTCGGCGGCTTCGCGCTGGCCCATAACGGCAACCTGACCAACGCGGTCGCCCAGCGCCAACGCCTGGTTAAGCGCGGCTCGCTGTTCCACTCGACCTCGGACACCGAGGTCATCGTGCATCTGATGGCGACATCGGACGCGAAAAGCGTGGTCGATCGCCTGACCGACGCCTTGCGCCAGGTCGAGGGCGCCTACTCCCTGGTCGCACTGACCGATTCCTGCGTCATTGGCGTGCGCGACCCGCTCGGCGTGCGCCCGCTGGTCATCGGCCGCAAGGGCCGCACCCAGATCGTGACCTCGGAGACCTGCGCGCTCGACATCATCGGCGCCGAATACGTGCGCGATGTCGAGCCTGGAGAGATGGTCGTGCTCGACGAGTCGGGCATCCATTCGCTGCGCCCCTTCCCGAACGCGCCGCACCGCTTCTGCGTCTTCGAGTACATCTACTTCGCGCGTCCCGATTCCACGATCGAGGGCGCCAGCGTCTACGACCGGCGCAAGCGAATCGGCGCGGAATTGGCGCGCGAGGCCGCGGTGCCGGCCGACCTCGTGGTGCCGGTACCGGATTCCGGCGTGCCGGCGGCGATTGGATATGCCGAAGCGTCGGGGCTGCCTTTCGATCTTGGCATCATCCGCAATCACTACGTCGGGCGCACCTTCATCGAGCCGGCGCAGCAGATCCGCAACCTGGGTGTCAAGCTGAAGCACAACGCGAACCGCGCCAGCCTGGCCGGCAAGCGCGTGATTCTGGTCGACGATTCCATCGTGCGCGGCACGACCTCGGTCAAGATCGTCGAGATGGTGCGCGCCGCCGGCGCCACGGAAGTGCACATGCGCATCGCCGCGCCGCCGACCGCGCATCCCTGCTTCTATGGCATCGATACGCCGGAATCGAGCGAACTGCTTGCCTCGCGCTTCGATGTCACCGGCATGGCCAAGCACATCGGCGTCGACAGCCTGGCTTTCATCTCCATGGACGGTCTGTACCGCGCCATGGGCGAGCCAGGACGCGACGGCGAGAGTCCGCAATTCTGCGACGCCTGCTTCACCGGCGAATATCCCACCACCCTGACCGACGTGTCCGGGCAGGACGACGGCCGGCAGCTGTCTTTCCTGAAAGAGATGGCTTAGGGCGCGCACGCCGGGCCGCAGGTTAACTTCACACAAGCGCCGCATTTTTTCGAAAAGCTTAAGATTGCGTGCGCATGCTGCGCCCTGACGACAATGCCAAGGCGAAACCTCATGCTTCACCCGCGCCCCGGTCCGAAGGCCCGCGCGTCGGCCGCGCCGCCATGCTGACGCGCGCGGTGCGATTGGCCGCCGCCCTGGCCGGTGCGGCGCTGCTGTCGCAGTTTCCGGCCTTTTACGACCAGTATCTCCAGCGCTTGGGCGGTCGGCTGGACCAGGCGCGCATCGAGGCCACCCGGGTCGAACTGGCGGCGCGGCAGGAGAACCTGAGCGTGCCCGCCTATATCGACATATTCCTGCGCAACGAGGCCTCGCCGGTCCGGCGCCAGGGCCAGGTCATGCGCGACCAGTACGCCGATCTGGTGCGCCTGGAGGCCGCCTTCGCGGCGCTGCGCGAGGCGCCGATCGCGACCCGGCCCATGCGTTTCGCCGGCCACATGAGCCACGACATCGCGTCCAAGACCTTGGAGGATTTCCAGCCGGCCCTGCCACTCGGCATCGAGGGATTGACATATGCGCTCCTCGGCTTACTCAGTGGCCTCCTGGGGGCGCGGGCCGGCGGACGGGCCGTTTCGGCCGTGACCCGGCGAGCGGTGCGGCCGCGGCGAGCATGAACGACAAGCAACCACAGGGCGAACCACGGGGCGGCCGCCTGGCCGGGCGGATCGCGCTCATCACCGGCGCCTCGCGCGGCATCGGCGTCGCCGTCGCCAAGCGTTTCGCCGCCGAGGGCGCGCAACTCATCCTGGTCGCGCGAACCGTTGGCGGGCTGGAGGAAACCGACGACGCGGTGCGCGCCGCCGGCGGCCCGAAGGCGCTGCTGGTCCCGCTCGACCTCAAACTGCACGACGCGATCGATCAACTGGGCGCCTCGCTCTACGAGCGCTATGGCAAGCTCGACATCCTGGTCGGCAATGCCGCGGTCCTGGGCGGGCTGTCGCCGCTCGGCCACGTCAAGCCGAAACGCTGGGCCGAGGTCATCGACGTGAATCTCACCGCCAATTGGCGCCTGATCCGCAGCCTCGATCCGCTACTGCGCCGCTCCGACGCCGGGCGCGCGATTTTCGTCACCTCGGGCGTGGCGCGCGGCGCCATGCCGTTCTGGGGTCCCTATGCGGTCTCCAAGGCGGCGCTGGAGATGCTGGTCAAAACCTACGCGGCGGAGACCGCGAAGACCAACGTTTGCGCCAACCTGATCGATCCCGGCATTGTCGCCACCGGCATGCGCGCCGAGGCCTTCCCCGGCGAGGACCCGACGACCCTGAAGACGCCGGACGACATCGCCGAAGCCTTCGTCAAACTGGCCGAGACCTCCTTCACCGGCAGCGGCGAGATCGTGCGGGCTTAGAGGCGAATTAGGCGGGCTCTACCCAAGCGACCTTCGCGACGATTTCTTGTGCGATAT
>ERZ869936.1284-NODE-1284-length-18457-cov-4.798011_pt1 | contig 18457 bp, 39 predicted proteins | sample MGYA00520876_ERZ869936 | MGnify/ENA primary metagenome ERZ869936 (study PRJEB32218, sample SAMN09650985) | biofilter metagenome | isolation source: enrty point of leading RO module | place: Saudi Arabia: Thuwal, RO plant located on Red Sea | collected 2016-02-17 ...
TCGGGCGCGGCTTCGCGCAGGCGCAGGCGGGGCGGGTCACAGGGCCACTCCGTGGTGGGTGGCGAGGACCGCGCGCGCCTTCTGGACCAGGTCGAAGTGGTCAGCTCCACCTCCGTGGTCTGGATGGGAGGCGCGGAGCGCGTCCCGGATCGCCGACTTACAGCGCTCCGGACTCGCCATGAGGTGGCCGCGCACGTCCCCGCTGTAGCCGGCAATGACGTCCGCGGCGAGTTCTGTGGTCAGGGTCGGGCCGGCGCTCGCCGGCAGCGCCTTCCAGCCGGTGTACTGCTCGCCCCGCGCCGTGATGCCGTACCGGTCCACCCGCCGCAGGGCCTCGAGGCCGAGCGCGATCGCGCGGACGTTGGCCTGCCAGTCGGTGAACCGGTCACAGGGGTAGCGGAGCGGGCCGTGCTTGCTCTGGAAGTTCAGGATCACCCGCGGCGAGGCCGGGCGCGCGCTCGCCTTCGGCCACCCGTCGGTGACGCGGAGGTCGTCCTCCTGGAAGTCCGCCTCGAGTACCAGCTGGCGGGCGTGGAGGAGGGAGAGCTCCCGATCGAGGAGCTTCATCGTGTCCATCCAGGCGGCCGAGAAGGGCGAGCGCGCGCGGTGGCGCGTCTCCGCCCAAGGCCAGCCGGAGATCGGCCGGAGGGTGAGGTTCCACCTCACGCGCGTCCTCCCTTCCGCTTCAGGTCCTTCCGGAACCGCTTCAGCTGGCGCGCGGTCGGCCGCCGGCCGTGCTCGGCCTGGTAGGCGGCCTCGAGGGCGCGGCGCGTCTGGCCGCGGGCACTCCGGAAGTGGTGGTCGAGGGGCCGGACCGGGCCGTCGGGGTCAGGCTGGTAGCCGAGCCGGACCACGCGGGGTCGCCCGAGGAGTCGCTCCAGGCGCTTCCGTGCGGGGCCCCAATGGGTGTCGTCGCCGGGCTCCGGCGCATCGGGTTTCTGCTCGGGCTGCTGGGGCCCTGAGGACAGGCGCTCGATGAGCCCCGCGGCGGCGAGCTGGGACAGCTTCATCGGGCACCCCCGAACAAACCCGACGCCTCAAGGGCGGCCGCGGTCCGGGGCGAGAGCCAGAGGGCCTCCGTGCGGCGCGCCGGGCGCGCCGGTCGATCGCGCGGTCCTTCATGGCCCACGGATCCACCCACCGCCGCGCCCACCGCACCGGCTTCCGGGCGAAGTGCTGGCGTCAGCCGGCGTTCGTCGAGCGGCTCCGCGGGGTCACCATCGAGAACCGGCCCGCCCTCGAGATCATCGCGCAGCAGGACATAGAAGCGGTAGCGGTTCACGTCCTCCGGTGGACCCTTCGGCCCTCCCCCTCCGATGAACGTGTCCCCGCAGTGGGCACAGGTGAGCATCCCCGTGAGGAGGTAGCCCCCGGCGCGCACCCGCTGGCGACGGTTCCCCTCCAGGCGACGGGCCACCTTGGCGAACAGCTCCCGCGAGACGAGCGGGGGGTGCGCGTCCCGCGTCTCGACCCATTCCGAGCGGGGGCGGACCGGAGTGACGAGCCGGTCCCGCGCATCGTGCGGCCGGCGGCACCACACCACGTCACCGACGTAGGCGGGATTCCGCAGGAGGCGTCCCATGTAGGTCCGGCTCCACTTGAGGTCGGGCACCGTGCGGCGGGCGTCCTCGATCAGTTGGGCGAGCGTCACCGTGCCGGAGGCGTACCGGGTGAACAAGCGGCGGACCATCGCCACCTCATGGTCGGGGCCGGGGGTGAGCTTCACCCGCTCGGTGTCGGCCTTCCGCTCGCCCCGCTCGAGCACGCGGCCCGTGAGGGTGCGGCGGCGGTAGCCCACAGGGGCCTCGTTCGCCCAGAACCCTTGTCGGGCGCTGCCCTCCGCTCCGCGCTTCGCATTCGCTTTGATCTGCCGCCGGGCGTCGGCCGCGGTCGAGTCGTGAACCGCCCGCACGATGTTGGCCGCGTCCCCTTCGTGGTCCCCCTCGCAATACCGCACCCGCCAGCCGCGCTTGTCGAGAAGCACGCGCCAATAGGCGGCCTCCTCGGGGTTGTCGAACCGGCCCCAGCGCGAGGCGTTGAGGCAGAGCACGACACCGGGCTTGCCCAAGGGCTGGGGGTGGGCCTTGCAGTAGTCCACCAGCGCCGTGAACCCCGGTCTCCCCTCAGCAGTCCCCCCGGAGAACCCCGCGTCCTCGAACCACCGCACGTCCCCGCCGGCCTTGGCGAGGATCGCGGCCCGCTGTTGGGCGAGAGAGGCCCGGTCCTCGCGGGCTTGTTCGTCGGTCGAGACGCGGAGGTAGCCGAGGGTGAGGGTCACGCGGCCTCCTTGAGGGTGGGGTGCTCCACCCGGAGGATAGCGCGGGCGTAGGCGGCGGCCCACGCCTGGAGGTCGATGGGCTCCTTGCCGGTCTGGACCCGGAGTTCCGGTGCCTCCCTGCGGTCGGGCGCGGTCACGCGGGAAGCTCCAAACCGGGGTAGCGGCCTTCGTCGAAAGCGGAGATGAAGTCGCTGACGAGAGCCGGCACATTTCGCGTCACCGGGCACCGCTTGCCATACACTGTCGTGTAGACGTGACCCACGATCACCGCCGCGTCTCCACCGAACACCACCGTTCGCGCCACCGGACAATGGCAGGCCGAACCCCGATGCCCGCGGACAATTGCCGCCACGGGTGGCCGGCCCAACTCCTTGCGGAAATCGTTGATCCACGCCAGCAATTCGGCGGTCGTCGCCTTGTCGGGCAGTCCCTTGGGGCTCACCGTGTCTCTCCTTCCTGCGGGGGGCGCGACTCCTCGACGGTGTAGTAGATCGCCCCTGTGTCGGATGTCCACTCACTGTAGACGTAACCCGGCGAGTATTCGACCAGCAGGGACGACCCATCCGTGAAGCACATCCGCCACTGGTGCGCGGACCCAAGGTCGCTGTTGCCCGTGGTCTCGACCGTCGCGATGGTCTTGCCCGCGACGAACGCAGCCAAGTCGCTTGCGAGCACGATCATACTCACGTCGTCTCTCCTCTCTCCGGCGCCTCCGTGGGGGACAGGGCCGCACAGGCGAGCCGGCGTGCGAGTTGGGGCAGGTGGCCCGGCACGCCCGGCGGTCGTCGCCTTGTCGGGCAGTCCCTTGGGGCTCACCGTGTCTCTCCTTCCTGCGGGGGGCGCGACGCATCCCACGACACCAGCTTGGCGCCGGGGCCGACCACGGGGCGCAGGAAGCGCCACGCCTGTTCGTCGCCCTTCTCGGTCAGCTCGCCCGCGACGGCGCCACCGTACCGGCCATCGGCGCCGTACAGGAGCTTGATGAAATGGTCCACGCCGTCGCGCTCCATGTCGTCGGCCAACATGCACGACACGATGATGGTGTCCCGGCGCCGCTCGCTCCAGAGCGCGGAGAACCCCGCCCAGAGCGCCCACCAGCGATCCACGAAGAAGTACCACACGTCCGTCAGCAGTGACTCCACGCGGCCCGGACGCGGCAGATTGGCGTAGTTGCTCACGTCGTCTCTCCTCTCTCCGGCGCCTCCGTGGAGGCCGCGTGGCGCAGCAAGCCCGTGCCGTGGCACACCGGGCACGTGGTCTGACAACACCCCCTGAACACCCTCGGGTCGTACTTGAACCCGCTCCCGTTGCACGGCGCGCACGTGGCGTACCCCGCCGGGGGCGGTGCGTGCTTGTGGATCAGTTCACCGAGCGTCATCGGTCGGCGCCTCCGTGGGGGACAGGGCCGCGTGGGCGATGCGACCGAACGCGGCCCATCCGGTGTTGCCGGGGCGACCCGATGCATTCTCCGCGATGCGCTCCAGGGCCTCCCGCAGCCGGGCGTTCTCGGCACGGAGCGCGGCCAAATCGGCGGCGAGTTCGTCCGCCCGTTCGGCCATCTCCATGCGCTCCTCGTAGTGGCTCGTGTCGGGCTCCAACTCCCGATCTCCAAAGTCCGTCACGTCTCCTCCCTGAGAATCTTCTTGATGCTGGCGAGGCACCGACCGCACAGTTGCGCCGTTGGGATCACCCGCCTGCGGTCCGGCGTGAGCGAGCTGACGCGAGCCCCGCAGAGGGGGCGACGCTCCCGCGCCACGTGCTGCGTGACCATGCCGTAGTAGGGGTCTCCCCGCACGGTGTAGACGAAGCGGTCGGCCTCATCGAGGAGGACCACCCGCTCCTGTTCGGTGATCTCGAAGCGCGGCGTCACGTCTCCTCCCTGTCCGGTGTCGGCGTGCCCAGCCAGCGCGACACTTCGCGCTCGGCCTCCAGTTGTTCCCGCTCCCGCTTGCGGCGCTCCGCCTCCATCTTCACCCGCCGCGCCTTCACGCGCCGGGACAGTTCGCGCCCGGAGATTTCGGCCACCAGCATCAGCGTCCCGAAAAGGCCGTAGATCGGGATGAAGCTGGAGGGCGCCATCTCAATGTCGATCTCGTCGCCCCAGCGGTACGCGAGCAGCACCGAGACGAACCCCGGCCCGATCCAGAGAGCTACCCCCGCAACCCATATCACGGCGCGTCTCCTTTATCGGACATGTCCCCCGGATTCGGGGTGTCCTGTCCGCTAGATGCGACACGGCCCAGCATCCGCGACACGTACCGCAGCACCCCCGCCATGTGCTCCGCGATGTGACGGGCGCCCGATTCGTCGGAGTAGGGCGAGTAGACCTCGACCACGACGCGGGCGGTCGGGCTGTCGCCGTGCTTGTCGGCAACGGACCACTCCATCCGGTGGTATCCCTCGGGTCCGCTCACGGCTCCACCTCCTCGGTGGGACGCGCCAGGAACACATCCAGCTCGCGTTCGGCGTCCTCGATATCGGGGTCTACCGGGGTGGGCGAGGGGTTGGCGCGATCCCGTGCCCGCGACCCCAGTCGGTCGCGGCCGCGAAGCGCCAGCGCAATCGACCACGTGACGGGCCACGCAGCCCCGGCGACGATCCCCACGACCGGGTTTCTGGTGAACAGGATCGGAAACCACCGAAACGTCAGGTACACGCCAACCGGCACCGTGAGGGCGAACCATTCGGGGGCCATCAGACCTCCTCCTCCGGACGCGCCAGGAGCGATTCCGCGACCGCGGGCGGGATGTCGCACTCGAACCAGTCGCCCTCGTCCCGGCCGTCTACGTCACACCACTGGAAGACGCCACCCTTGAGCCGGTAGTCGATGCCATCGTCCCGCCGGACTCCACGCGGGGCCGCGTCACCTTGGGGTAGGGGTAACGCTCTTGCGCGTGCGCCCACGCCCAGTCGGGGCCGGCACCGTGCGCCATGGCCCCCGCCATGAAGTCGGCCCGGCGCCCGTCGATCTCCGCCCGTTCCTTCGCCACGTCCCCGGGGACCTGTACACTGTTCCCCGATTCCTCGACACGTCCGGTCATGCCGCGTTCCTCCGTCGATGTTCCGCCTTCCCTCGCAACTCCGGACACTCATCCTCCGCGGCCCGGATCGCCAGGGCGTGAAACCCATTGTTCATCTTGACCCGCGTCGCCCGCCGTGCCGCCTCCCATGCCGCCTTCGCGCTCACCCGCCGCCCGGCTCTCGCGTCCTCGAGGAGGAAGCCGACGAAGGCGGTGTAGGCCCGCTGGCCATCGGGGGTGTCGCGCCACGCGGCGAAGCGGGCGGCCCACGTCTCGGGGAAGGCGAGTTCGGTTTGCTCGGTGCCCGCGGCGGGGGCTTCGGGCCACGTCACCAGACGCCTCGGATGCCGACCTTCACCAGAAACACCGGCATAGTGAGCGGGAACGCGCCCGACATGATCGTGCGGTCCCACCACGTCATCCCGCCGGGGATGCCCATGAACTCGGCGGTGCGCTCCACGAGGTCGAGGAACAGCGTCGCGGAGTGTCTTGGGGCCGTCACCGTAGAGCAGGGGGAGCACGTCGTCCCCGCTCGCGTAGTGGTGCTGGCCGTCGTCGTCGGTCCACGAGAAGTTGTGCGGCGGGCCGCAGCAATTGCATCCCTCGTCGCTCGCGGACTTGCCGGTCACGCGCTCCCACTCCCGGATCGCCTCCTCGGCTGACGGCGCCTCCCGGTACGCCTCCCGAGCCAGCGACCCGAGCCAGCGAAGCCGCTCAGCGTCCTCGGCGGAGGTCGCCGCGACGTGCCCCTCCTGGCAGCTCTCGCGGTCAGGGCACAGGTTGGGGCCTTGGTTGTCCAACAGGCCGCCGTAGGTCGGGTGGCAGAAGTACTTGCCGCCCCACAGGACCACCCACCCCGCCTTCTCCAGCGCGACCCAATCAGCGTCGTCAAGCCACCAGCCCCCGCCCGAGTTGTTGCTGCTGTACTCCACTCGCATGTCTCGCGCCCTCCTGGTGTGTGCCTACCGTGTGCCGCCATGCCCTGTGGCCGGAATTGAACCGGCTGGCCCGCCGACCTCGGGCCGCGCGTTTTTTGCCTACCACGCACCCCGGCTACTGCTCACTAAAGTGTCGGCACTCCGTCAACCTTTTTTTGCGTGTCACCGTCCACGCCGCACAGGGGTCCTACCGTCGCGTCCCTACTAGTCGTACCACATGTCCCGCACGTTCACACCTCCTCTCCGCTCGGGGTGGCGCCCGGAAAATCAGCCGTGCGCTGGACGCCCCGCCATCGACGCGCGGACCACCTCAACCCGCTCCTCCAACAGCCGCTCCGGCTCCCGACCCACCGCGATCATCTGGTCCAGCAGGTCCAGCGCCGACAGCTGCAACGCGACCACCGTAGGGCGGAGGGCGTCCCCTGCGGCGGCCCGTGCGGCGGCCCGTGCGGCGTCCCGTGCGGCGGCCAGTGCGGCGTCCCATGCGGCGGCCCGTGCGGCGTTCCCTGCGGCGTCCCATGCGGCGGCCCGTGCGGCGGCCCGTGCGGCGTTCCCTGCGGCGGCCCATGCGGCGTCCCCCCGCTGCCGCGCCACCTCGGCGCTCGCCGCGTCCTTGACCTCCGGGGTGTTTGCCAGCGCCTCCGCGTGCTCGTGGAGCTTGGCCAGCCGGAGCCACGCCGGGGCGCAGGTCCGCACCAGCCAGTCCGCGCACATCCACGCTCGCGTCTCCTCGTCGTCCGCACCCGTGTTCGTGCCGACCGCCGCGATGGCGTAGGGCACGAGCATCTGCCGGTCCTCGTCGTTCAGCGCGTCGTTCCACGACCGGAGGAACTGGCCGATGACTGGGGACACGCACTGCGGGTGGTCGCTATGCGGCTCGCCCGCCACCCACGCGGCGAACTCCATGACGCACCCACCCTCCGCCAGGGACTCGTGTGCGCCGCTCTTGAGAAAGATCCCGTCCATGTTGCGTCCTCGCTCCCGTGAGTGTGGGTTGCCCCGTTGCGACGGCACGGTGGGGCTGACCGTGGCTCATGCCCGGAGTGCGGCACCGTCTGCCTCTGTCCGCCCGCCGTGCCGCCCGTAAGGAAGTGCCCAAAACTGCGACTCACCTTCGGCCTCCACCGATGTGTGGAGGGTGGGTCCAGCACTCAGCCGGTCGGGCGGACCCCTACGCCCGCTTCCGGGGCAGGGGAAGAACCTTCGTCGCGCCGAACGCCAGGCGTCCCCGCACCGGCCGCAGCGGCGCCTCCACCGGCTCCCGCATCCCGTGGAGCTTCCGCACCAGCCGCAGGTCCGCCTCCTGCCGCCAGTCCCGGCGGAACCGCCACCACGGGAGCGCCCGCCAGCCGTAGACCGCCGCGCACGCCAACCCGAAGCCCGCGGCGAGGAGGAACACGCCCCACATCAGCGGGGGGACGGCCATCGGGTCTCTCATGCGGCCGCCGGCCGTTGCTGGTCCGCCGCGTCCCGGAACTGGAACACCAGCTCCGTCGCCCCGCTGTCGTCCGCCCACGTCCCCACGGTGTCCTCCTGCAACGCCGTCTCAATCGCCCGGAGCATGCACCAGCGGACGGTGGTGAGCTTGCCCGCGGGGATGCGGAGCGTCACGGGGTCGAAGGAATCGGCGCCCTCCCATCCGGGGGGCGGGGTGAAGCGGCTCAGGTCGGGCATGGGGCCTCCCTCACCGTATCCGGATATGTTCGCCCGGCGACTCCAGCCGGGCCAGCGGAACGCCGCCCACCTCCAGCACGCCGTTCGGGCACAGCTCCGCGTCGGCGCGCAGCGCGTCCGTGTCCGGGAAGTACCGTACCACCCGGTACTTCTCCGGCAGCGCGTCCGGCTCCACCTCGAGCCGGAGCGGCGCCTTCCCGCCGTTTCGCTGGCGCGCGAACCGCCACAGCGCCCCCCGCAGCTCGGCCACGTCCCGCCCCTGCATGTACTCCAGCATCCGCGCCTTGAGCCGCTTCGCCACGGCCAACGCGGCGTCCGCCTTTGCCTGGAAGGCGTCCGCCTTTGCCTGGAAGGCGTCCGCCTCGCCGCCGAACACCTTGGCGGCTGCCTCCTGCTGGCGGATGACCGAGGCGTAGGCGTCCACCTTGTCCCCCTCCAGCGCGCCGAGGGCGGCGAACCGCGACTCGACTTCGGGCGTCCACTCCCCACCCGACTCGATCAGCATGGCCTCGAGCGCCGCGAACTCCGCCCCGAGGTCGTACAGCGACACCGTCATCGCATCCCTCCTTGTGCAAGGAACTCCCGCTCCCACTTCGTCCGACCCGTGAGGTGCTTCGCCAGAAAGTCCAGGTAGGCGGGGTGTAGCCGGCCCATCTCGTCCCGCCTCGACTCCGTCACCTTGCGCCCGGAGAGGGTGGCGCTGGCACGCACCGCCTCTCGACACCCGGCGAGTACGACCTTCCGGTACTGCTCCGCGAAGGCGTAGCCGGAATACCACGCCGCGAGACACCCGTAGTCGTCAAAGTCTGGTTCGGGGACGTCGGGGATCTCGGGCGCCCTGCTCACTTCGCCCCCGGCAGCGCCCACTTCGGGAGGTCCGGCGGGCTCCAGCGAAACGCGGGCACCTTCACCTCGTTGCCCTTCTTGCTGGCGGACTGGTAGAAGCGCCCCTCGTCGCTGATCGTGGCGAACCCCTCGGGGAGGTCGTACAGATACCGCCCGATCCCCCAGAGCACGGCGGCCCGCTTCATGGCGCCAGAGAATCCGCCCTTGACGGCCATTGACTGGCCCCCTCGGTCGGGGGGCTGCTCGGCGCCGTCCCACTTCGTCACCCACTGGTCGCCTACGCGGATCGACAGGCCGCACATCACACCGGGCGACCCGATCTCCCAGGGGCGGAACTTGTTCTGCCAGTTGGCCGGGCCGACGGTGGCGTCTAGGCGCTCCATGATCGCGCGGTTGGTCACGTAGGCGAGGCACGTGGCCCAGATTTTCCCGTTCTTCTCCCCGGCGCGCCCAATGCGCCACTCGATGTCCGTGGGAGGGAAGGGTTCGGCCAGTGCTTGCAGGTTGGTGTCGGGCATGCCATCTTTCCTTTCGTCAGGTTCTACCAGCCCCGGTCGGCGTTCCCGCGCCGCCGGGGCGCTGTCTTATGGAGCGGGTGTTAGGTGAGGGCGGGAGTCGAACCCGCCCTGCCGACCGCTATCGCTAGCATCGCGCGTCGGCCCGTGGTCTTTCCATACCACCCCACCCCCGCTCACCGCCCGTTCCGCGCCGTGATCTCCCGCACACTCGCCCGCGTCCCCCGCTCGATCACGTGCAGCCGCGTCCGGTCCCGCCAGCCCCGCCCATCGTCCTCCCCGTCCGTCTCCACCGACACCAGCGCCCCACACGCCTCGCACTTCGTCCACTCCTGGTCCCGGTCGTCCTCGGTGACGGTGCACTCGTCGCCACAGCAGGGACACGGGTAGGTCTGATTCGGCATCGCGCTCCCCTCCTCGTCAGGTGTCACGCCGCGGGCGGCACGCAGTCCGGCCACCGCAGGCACGTCTTCACGCTTCCGTCCTCGCCGCTCGCCAGCCGCGACCCACAGCCCGCGCACCGCGCCCCCATCCGCTCATGCCGCGGCTTCGGGAAGTCCCGCGGCTCGAACCCCGGATCGTCCTGGCACCGCACCACCGTCAGCCGCTCCCGGACCTCGTGCGGGCAGACCGCGCCATCGGCCAGCGGGAGGTGGCCACCCGTGACGCCGCCACAGGTCATGCAGTCGTCGCCGGGGTCGTGCGCCATCATGCGATCGTGCCCAGCAGGTGGAAGATCCACGACGTGAGCAGGATCATTCCGCCGATGGTGAAGCTGTAGATCATCGCCTCGCCAATGTCCGCGTTCTCCGCGTCCTTGATGTCGCGCCGTGACGCGAAGGCGAGCGTCGCCGCGCCACGTAGGGCGGCGATGTGCAACACGCCGATGGCGAGTTCTGGGGCGTGCCACTGGAGGGCGCGATTCACCGCGAAGCCGACCCAGAGCGACGCGATGGCGGCCAGCGCGATCAGCCACACGAGGCGCCCGAGCAGGTCCGTGAACGACTTGTCGCTCATTGCCGACTCCTCCGGGGTTCGTCCTCATCGGGGTACGTCGCCTCGCCCACCAGCGCGTCGATGATGTACTCCACCTTGCCCGTCAGCGTCGGCGTCCAGCAGGGCGAGTGCGCGCGGCGCTCGATCCGAGGGCGCCGGGGCAGGCCGGTTGTCGTCTCCTTCTTGAACAACACCCGGTCCCGAAGCGCGTCAGTGGTCGGATGCTCCTCCTCGTCCCCCGCGTCGTTCGCCGGGCCACCGTTCAGCAGGTCGCGCTCCAGCTTCGCGTACCCCGGATGGCTCGCCGGCGGCGTCCACCCCTGACCGATCAGCCGCGCCCGCGCAGTCAACTCCGCGTTCTCCCGGTCGCGCATCAGCCGCGCCCGCTCGTGCGCCCACCGGCTCCGCTCGCCACACTGCAGCGCCAGCATCCAGAGCCCCCACACCAGCGCCACCGTGCCCACTGTCGCCAGGATCATCCCGCCCTCCGCGTCAGGACACGCCCGTTCGCGTGCCGCTCGTAGACCGCTCCACAGCTACACGTCAGGTTCGCCCGCAACTCCGACCCGCACCGGCACCGCGGGGGCCGCGCTGGCGGCACGTGCGGCATGTCGTCCAGCGGGTCGTACACGTCGTGCCGGCTGTAGCGCAGGAACAGCCGGGGCTTCCGCTCGCTCATGCCGGCGCCCCTTCCAGTTCTGCCGCCCGCCGCCGCATCGCCGCGGCCGTCCGGTGGCTCGCCGCCGCCTGCCGATCGCACCAGTCCGCCGCCCGCCGCAACGTCTCCGGCGTCTCCAGCAGAACCGCGTCGAGGAACGCCGTGTCCTGCGCTCGGTCCACCCCCTCCATCGCCTGCGCCACCTCGACCGACCAGAGCGTGGCCCCGCCGTCCAGGATCTCCCTCACCCGCGCCGCGAACCGCTCCACCCGCTGGGTGGCGCCGAGCCGCGCCGCCACGCGCGCGGCCTCCAGCACCCGGGTCTCCGCGCGGAGCAACGCCTTGTGCGCCGCCTGCTCGCTCGCGCTGCCGAACACCACCCGGAGCCCCTCGCGGAGACTCACCCGCTCCCGTACCGCGGCGCGGTCCCGGTAGTACCGGCGACCGGCGGAGTGTTCCAGACTGTGACCCATGCACACCTCCAGCGTCAGGATTCGCGACCCACCAGCCCGTCAGGCGGCGATGCCGTGCTGCCGGACCGCCTCGGCCACGGCATCCCGCACGGCCGCGCTCCGCTCGAACGCGAACAGGATGACCCGGACCACCTCAGACGGCCCGGTGCCGAGCCGGGACTGCTCGAAGGCCCGGACCAGCCGGTCCTTCTCCGGGTCGGACACGGCGGTCCCCAGGGTCCGGCGCCGCGGATTCTGCTTGCGGCGGGTGCGAAACTCGGTGATATTCGTCATATCTCGTTGGCCTGTAATGGGTTACGGGTGCCGACCGAGTTAGCAAACGCCAACTGCGTATCGGCCTCACGCTAATCTTAATAGGCGCGATGCCAACGCGCAAGAGGGGAATTGTCCGTGCCGCCTGACCAGCATTGGGGGGACCGTCTGACGTGGGCGATGGAGCAAGCGGGGGTCCGGCCCACGGACCTCGCCGCGGAGCTCGGCGCCGACAAGACGACCGTCACCCGCTGGCGGACGCAGGGGACTATCCCGAGCGGGACAACGCAGGAGTGGTTGGCGCGACGCCTACGAGTATCGCTTAAGTGGCTTACGGAGGGGGTGGGGGAGCCGAACGATGGTGTGGGTGTGGGTCTGGGGCGTCGCGGAACCCGGCGCGGCCTACGGGGCGGAGAGCCGCCTCGCGACACTCGCCGCCGAACTCGCCGCCCGCCACCCCGACCAGGTGCCCACCCAGGTCGCGATCGCGTACCTCGGGCGGGCCTACTGGTCGGGCGTGGACTTCGGGGTCACTTCACGCGACGAAGGGGAGGGGCGGGTAGAGCGGGCGGCGGCGTCGGCTCGGGCGGTGCGTCACCTTCGGGACGCGGCGGCGCCACGACGAGCTGCGGGCGACACGGAATAGCCAGCCGGAGCACCCCGGCCGCCTCGGCCCCCAGCAGGGCGCCATAGTTCCGGGGCAGGTCGCGCACCAACTGGACCGCACCGCCGGGCCACGCCGTGATGCAGTCGCCGGGCTCGAGGGGGACGCCGCAGCACTCGCCGCGGGCGACCACCTCCCACACGCATGGATCTTCCATGCCACCTCCGCCAGTTGCCGTTGGGGGTATCGCACCGAAGGAACACCGTAACGGGTGGAGGCGCAAGGCCGACCCGTAATACTACGGTACGGGGTAGTCTATTACGGGGTTGCAACTCTTTGCAGGGGGGGGGGGATATGCCGCTGGCGAAGTGTCGGGACTGCGACAAAGAGGTCGGGAGGTCAGCGGAGGTCTGCCCCCACTGCGGGACGCGCCGGCCCGCGGCCCGGAAGCCGCCCGGCTGGTACGCCAAGCGGATCGCGGCCGGGTTCCTCCTTCTATGGGGGTTCTTCCACTACCGGGCCACGGTGCCCGAGACGCCGACCGGCCCGGCGGTGACAACGCCCGCGAACACCTGTGCCTTCAATCGCAGCGACGACCGCCTGCTCGGCCGCGTCCTTACGACGACGCCCGCGGGCGACGGGCAGACGACGGCGCGGGTCGTCATGGCGGAGGCGTGGGGTGAGGTGGCGGGGCAGGTCCAGGCGGTGACAGTGCCGCGGAACGCGATCCTCAAGACGTGCGAATGACGGACGAACCGACCGAGCCGCCGCGGCCCGGGCGGGAGGTATCACGGGGGCCGTGATAGGGTGTCGCACCCGCCCTCACATCTTCACCGCACAGAGGGTGCCCGTTCACCCCCCGAGCGACCGACGAAGCTCCGCCAGCCGTGCTACGGCCACGGCGTCACAGACGGCCTCGCGCTGGCGCTCCGTGAACAGGTGGTGTGTCCCGCTGTCCCAAAGCGCGGCGTGCGTCATCTCGTGAAAGAGCGTGCTCCAGGCCACGTCGCGCGGCAGCGTCGCCTTCACTACAATCCGCCGGGTCTCGAACTCGAACAGGCCGAACTCCCGGTCGGGCAGATTGACCGGCCGGTCCACGCGCATCGGCCCCGCGATCCCTTCCACCACGCGGGGGATCGGCGGGAACGGTTTCACGGGGCAGCGCGCTGGGCGGCGTCCCGCCGCACGGTCCAGTAGGTGCCGAGGATATACCCGGCGATCATCGGCACAAGCAGGCGGATGTCCTCGGTGTACGACACGACGTTGTAGGCACCAGCCGCCGCAATCACCCCAGACCAAAGCGAGGCGGGGGGGGCGCGCCCCTCGGCGGTGCGCCGGATGTAATAGGCGTAGGCAACATCCACGAAGAAGGCGGCGACGCCGACCGCCACGGCTTTGAGGAGGAAGGCGGCCACGGTTACCCCCGCCGGCCCTTCTTCTTCGCCGGCTCCGTCAGCGCGTACCCCGTGACCGGCGTCCGCTTCCCGTCAATCCGCTCCATCACCCGCACCGTCCGGCGCACCCGTCCATCCTGCAGCGCCCGCCGGATCAGCTTCCGCACCACCTCCAGCGACAACCCCGACGTCTCCACGATCTCCGCCGTCGTCATCCCCTCGCCGCTGTCCTCTGTGGCGACATGGGCACGCAGGGCTTCCAACAGGGCTTGCTCGGTCATGCGACCTCCATCACAGTGGGCGGGTCGGGATGATAGTGGACCTTCTCCACCTCAACCGGCCCGTGGTCGGTAGTGGTGACGATCAACCCGGCGATGTCCGCCAGGCCCTCCGGGGCCTTGGCGTGCACGTAGGCCGTCTTGAGCTGCCACGCACCCGTCTGTATCACCCGCGTTGGGTGCGCGTCGTAACTGTCGCCGAGCTGGTGAAAGTGGGAGCGGATGCAGAGGTCGGGATGTCGCCATCCACGCTTGGCGTGCTCGTAGAAAATCTGTGCGGCGAGGCGCTGGGTGGCCGCCGGCTTGGTCCAGGGGAGGTGTCCCGTCTTGCCGTGGTGGGTCGCGTCCAAGCGGCATGGCCCGATGTCCCCCCGGTAGTGCCACCACGAGTAGTCGCCCGTTTCGGTGTCCTGCGCCACCTCGACTTTGCCGGAGAGGGTCCGTGCGAACTCCTCCTCGGCCGCCCCCTCTTTCCCCACATGCGATTCCGTCCCCCGGACCACGATGACTTGGTGCAGCTTGAGGTCCAGGGCGGGCGCCAGTAGGTCCCAGAGGATCTTCTGTTCGGTGGCGGGGTTGCGGGTGATGAGCTGGCCGGTGTTGTGGTGGTCCCCATCGAAGGCGTCTCCGTTGAGGAGGAGGCCGCACCAGTCGGCCTTCCGCCGCGCCTTGGCGGATCGCTCCCAGAAGTCGCACCAGTTCCGATAGAGCCACTGTTGCGCGGTGCTGGCTTGGTAGGTGCCGCCGTCGTCCAGCCGCACCTTCGGGGGGCAGACCGCCACCGTCGAACGTGCGTGGATGTCACTCAGGACCAACAGCACTCGTTTCATCGGGGCTCCGGGTTGGGCGCCTCGCCATAGCCGGACCGACACACCGGGCACTTGCCCGTCAGCGGGTCCAGCGTCTCCCACGGCACCAGCGCGTCACAGCCGCGGCACGTCTCCAGTGTCCGGAGACACGTCGGTTCATGCCGGGGCCAGGTTGCGCCGCAGCTCGGGCAGAGCGCGGACGGCCCCGGCGCGGTCATTTGCGACCCCCCAACCACACCCCCGCGACGAACCCGCCTACCGCCGCCGCGGTCGAGCATCGGACGCCCACCACGGGCACGCGGCATCCGGAGGGGCGCGAAAGTCGCCGCTCGAGCTCGGCGGTGCGCGTCTCGGCCAGGGAGCGGGCCGAATCGGTGAGAGCCAGCGCGGTACGCAGGGCGACGGCCTGCTCAAGTTGCCCGGAGAGCGAAGTGCGGAGAGCCCGTAACTCCCCGCGGAGGGATGTGGTGTCCGATTCCAACTGCGCGAGGACGCCGGCCTGCGCGTCGATCACCTCCCGAAGCACCGGGAGACTGTCCGGGGCGTCGGCCCGCGCCGCCTCGGCCTGACGGAGCCGGGCGGCCAGGCGCCGCCGTTCGGTGTCCCGCGCCTCCCGGAGCGCCGCCGCGGCGTCGAGCCGGACCACCGCGTCCCGGAGCACGGCGTCCAGCGAGTCCGCGCGCCACTCCTCGGCGTCGGCCCGCGCCACCAACTCCAGGCGTTCGGCGCGGAGTGCATGGGCCTCGGCGACGGCCTTGGCGTCCCCCCGAGCGTACCAGAGGACCACGAGGAGCCCCCCGAGCAGGGCCGCCACGAGATACCCCGCGGCGGCCTTCACGACTCTGGCCCCTCATCGTCGTTCGGCCGGTACCGCAACCGCTGGTCGCGGCGGAGCGCGCTCAGTTCGTCCACGCCGATCTCGTAGGACTCCTGGGACTGGACGAGAATCACCCGGTCCCCGCCGAACTCGGCCACGGCCTCGAACATGGCGGCGGCATGGTCCGGCGCGTGCGGGAGCACGACCACCGCGATCCAGCGGGCCATCAGAGCAACACCTTGTCCCGCGGGATATAGACGCCGGCCACGCGGTCAAAGTCCCCGGACTTGCTGACGACCAAGTACACCTCGACGTTCAGGTGGGACGCGGCGAGCGCCGACACGAGGTCGCCGGTGTCGAAGGTCGCGTGATACCGACCTCCCTTTGCGCTCCGTTCGGAGGCGGCCACCGACAGGGAGCCGAGGGCCGCACCGCCCGGGGTGCCGGCGATGCGGAAGGTGACGCCGGACAGGCCGGCGGCGGCCTCCTCGTTGCCCGTGGTGGCCGCCTTCCGCTTGATGTCCACCTCCGCCTCGAAGTCGGCGTAGATGGGGAGGTCGCGTGCCATGAGGCCCCCGTCAGCTGCCGGCGGTCAGCGTGAGGTCGTAGGTGAACTGGATCGAGTCGCCGTTGGCGACGTTGATCGCGGAGAACACCGAGCGGTCGAGGAGTGTCCCGCCGCCCGTCGCCGCCTGGGAGAAGATCCCGTGCTCCGTGATCGCGGCGGACCCGTCGAACGACACCGTCCCCACGGTCCGGTAGATGTTCGCAGACGCGCCCTCGGTCGTGGTACCGGTGGCACGGGTCGAGTCGGGGTTGAGGACTGTGGTGCTCTCGGTCACCAGCGCGGTGTCCCCCACCGCCTCGGCGGTCGTGCCCGTCCCGACGCCGTGGTACTTGAGGTTTTCCACCTCGGTCGTGTTCTGGAAGGCGTCCACGATGAAGTTGACGCCCGCGGTCGTTACGACACGGAGCGAGACGACGCCGAGATGAACCACCTCCCCGGAACCACGAAGGACGCGCGCCTGCACGACGCCGTACATCGTGTGGATGCGGAGCAGGGAGGCGAGCGCGATGCGCCAGAACCCCCGGAGGAGGTTCGGCAGGTTGGCGACCCGGTAACGGAACACCTCGCGCGGGAGGCCGGGGTGCGGCAGGCCCGCGGCCAGGGTGGCCCACGGACCCGGCCCACGCGGGGCGCGGACCACTCGGGCGGACAGCGCCCCGGTCGGGGCAAGAGTGCTGGCAAGACGGCTCATGGGGTCGAACTCCTCACGTAAGGGTGATGCGATACCGCGCGAGACTGCGGTCCACGATGACGTACCGGGGCCGGCTCCGGTCGAGCATCCGCAGGAACGCGGTGATCGCGCCGACGATACCGGACGCTAGGGCACCCGCGAACCCGATGGCGCCCGCGAGGGTCGTGGAGATCGCCTTGACGACGCCACCGTCCGGGGTGAGCGCCCCCGCGAGAGAGCGCCCCGTGCGCTTCACCAGCGCGCCCGAACTGGCCAGGGAACCCGCGAGTGCGATCACCACGGTCCGCACGGCGGCGAGGGCGCCGGAGGGGGTCAGGGTGCCCGCGAGACTCCGGGTGGTGTGGCGGATCAGCGCGCCCGCCGAGGTCACGGCCCCCGCGAGCGTGGTGGTGGTGCGGCGCGTCAGCGACCCGGCGGGGGCAACGGCGCCCGCCAGCGACACCAGCGCCGTTTTGATGGCGGCGAGTGTGGCGCTCGGCGTGATCGCGCCAGCGAGAGCGCGGGCAAGGTGCCTCACGACGGCGCCCGTTGGGGTGAGCGAACCCGCAAGGGTCCGGCTGGTCGAGCGCAACAGGGCACCAGCCGGTGCAATCGCCCCGGCCAGCGAGACAAGCACGGTCCGGATCGCTGCCAGCGCCCCGGAGGGCGTGAGTGAGCCGGCCAGCGCGCGGGCTACCTGCCGCACCAGCACGCCCGCAGGCGCGAGGGCGCCGGCCAGTATGCGCGCGGGGCTCTTGGTGAGCACCCCAGAGGGCGCGAGCGCCCCCGCCGCGTTGTGCGTGAACGCCGTCCCCGTCTCCGCGAACAGCACCCCGACCGGCCAGAGCTTCCGCTGCCGCGGCGGACCTGCCACAATCGGCGTCTCGATCGCCACGGCGTGGTTCCCGTTCCCGCTCAGGTCCGGCACCCGCATCCCGTCGAACAGTCCCGGCATGTAGAGCCCGGTCGGCTGGAGCGTCCGCCAGGACAGCTCCGGGCGATCCCACTGCCAGAGCGCCCGCTTGATCTGATCGTCCGTCAGCGCCGTCCCGTTCCAGAGGCCCACCGCGAACAGGTCGGCGGGGATCTGGCTGGCGAAGCTCCCGCCGTCGTTGCCGATGGTCGGCGTGCCGCTGTTCACGTTCTCCACCGACCCCGCACCCGCGGTGCGCGACCCGTAGCTCGACGGCTCCGCCGCCTCGACGGTCGAGCGACCGAGGAACAGCTTGTTCGCGGTGCTGGCCCCCGTGCTGTCGAACACACAGGCCGCGGTGTACCAGTAGTCCCCGGCGCCCGCCCACGCCGAGAAGTTCGCGAGGTTGCAGAGCGCCCGAGCGTCCGTCGTCGTCATGTCGCGGCGGACTTGCATCTGCGGCGTGCCGGTGCCGCCCAGGATTTGCCAGTGGCACCGGGTGGTCGAAGACCCCTGCTGGTGGAACACGTCGCCGAAGTTCCAGCCGGGCATGACGCGGAACACGGCCAGCATCGTCCCGCTGGTCCACGAGTGCCACGGCGTGCCGGACGCCATCTCCAGCCGGCGCGTGCCCGTGCCGAGCCCGAAGGCCCGGGCCCGGTGCCGCAGGTGGGCGAGCCGCGCCAGCGTGGTGCTCACGAGCCAGACCCGGCCCGGTAGTAGTACGCCTTCACGGTGTTCCCGCTCGCCGGCA